>Ga0308409_1001626_pt1 | contig 10285 bp, 7 predicted proteins | sample HotsprSampleMSe4_FD_203469 | JGI IMG/M metagenome (GOLD analysis project Ga0308409, IMG submission 203469) | Hot spring phototrophic mat microbial communities from Mushroom Spring, Yellowstone National Park, Wyoming, United States - 20060912_MSe4 ... | reverse complement strand
TTGGCAAAAAGTGATTTGGCACGGATTTGTGGATTTTCAGTCGCGTCCCTTGCCCTCACACAAGTGCGCCGCCTTGTCCACTAACAACCCTTACTTAACATTTTCTCCGACCGTGAAAATAAACGCGTCGGTGGCTTTACCTCCGCCTGTAACGATGGCATCAACTGACCAGACGTATTGCTTGCCTGCTTGCAGTTCTCGACTGCCACCGACTTCTTGATAGCGCACGGTTGTTTGAGTAAGATTTCGTGCGCTCACCATCGGCGGCAGTGAAATGATGGCGGCAACATTGCCGGTTTTATTGACATCTTCCCATAAATTGAAAGTATATGAATCTGCCGAACCTGTCCACTGAAAAACGGGAAACTTCGTGTTCACTTCATCGGCTCTATCGCCAGCGTGCGCACCAGGAGCAATCAAGCGAACAAAGGCTTCTCGGTTTCCTGCAATCGTGAACGACATTGGGAACGAAGTGAATCCGCCGTCATCGGACTCGAGTGTCCAAGTCAGCAGATATGTTCCGCTCGGAAGTTTTCCGCCCGCGCAGGTCATCAGGTCTTGAACAAGTGCATTATTTTCGGTTCTGCCGCTCATCGCCCATTCACCACTCATAAAATTGTTGTTGGTTAATCGGACAGATGCACGCGGCGCAAGGCGAACTCTATTTTTTGTCCTTCCTTTTCCTAACTCTTGTCCGTTGTACGAAAACGCCGCTGTCAAGGTCACATTCTTTGGCTCGTTGGCGTCGTTACTGACATTGATTGAAAGAAATGTCCCAGTTGAACTGGGTAAATTACCACTCAAAATCATTCCACCGAGTTGACCGATGTTGACAGTTTTCGGGTCAACAAGTATTTGACCATCAAGCCGCAGCTGCGCACTCGCCGACACACTTAAACCTGCAAGTGCGAAAAGAAATAGTGATTTGAGTTTCATTGCATTCCTCCTTGTGATTTCGTTAAAGTTGGAATGGCTTTGCTTTGGCGTGATGTGTAGGTGTAATACGCAAATCTCTTTTCTTCCTAACAATTTTGCAATGTCGTTGACATCTTACTCACATTTTTTAAGAGGCTTCGACCAAAAACAAGAGGCGATTCCGAAGAACCGCCCTTTCTTTGATGATTGCGCTTGCGTTATTTCACCAACATCATTTTTCTTGTCTCAACAAAAGCCGTGTTTCAGCGCATTGAGGGCGTTGAAAAAGTTGTTTCAGGATACAGCGGCGGCACGGTTAAAAATCCTACTTACGAGCAAGTCTGCGAGGGCACAACGGGACACGCCGAAGTCGTGCAAGTTACCTTTGACCCTCAAAAAATTTCCTTCGCTGAAATCCTTGATGTGTTTTGGCATGCGCACAACCCAACGACGCTTAACCGACAAGGCAATGATGTCGGCACGCAGTATCGCTCCGTGATTTTTTATCACGATGAACGGCAAAAAGAAATCGCCCTCAAATCGATTGCGGAATCTGAAAAGTCGGGATTGTGGAGTGGGAAGTATGTAACCGAAGTCAGCCCGTTCAAAGAGTTTTATGTTGCGGAAGACTATCATCAAAATTATTACAACCGCGTCGGAAATCGCAATCCGTATTGCACGGTCGTTATTAGCCCGAAGGTTCAGAAGTTGCAGAAGGAGTATAAGCACAAGCTGAAGAAGGAATACGCAGAGTAGGGTTTCACTCTTTGAGATACCAAACGGTTTTTCTTCCTTGTCCACGATTCTCAATCTTTCCAGAGTCTTTAAGAGCGCGTTGGGCATTACGAACTGAGTGTTTCCAAAGTTTTCCAAAGCGTTGCCCGTTGATGACTCTATCAATTTTATCGTCGCAAATGTCAGGATGAATTTCTTTGATATGCTGATGCAGTTCGCGCGTTGTCAGGCTTTTATGCTTTCGGAGGAGATACAAAATCGTTTCCGAGAAAATTTTGTTGGTTGTTTGCCCATTTTGAACTCTGTTTGCAAGCAGTTTTTCATTTAGCTGTCTCTCAGCTCTTCTGATTGCTTTTGTATGTTCATATTTTTCAACGTTTGTCTCGTGTCTTCTCTTCAATTCCTGAATACCGATGTTTTCTTCTGCAATTTCTTTGAGAAGTTCCAACGAGATTTGATTTGCTAGTTGTCGGTATGCGATTAAATCGCTCTTAATTTGCTGCGTCATCTCTTCGTCTTTAATCAAAACGCCATATTCGTAGTTCTCTTTCAACCCGCCCTGCGTCAAATTTGCCGACGTTATGAGCGAAATGCGCTCATCTATCACATATATCTTTGCGTGCAATCGGTGTAAGCTGAATATGCTTGCTGTCTTAAAGCCTTCACAGAGCTTCAATATGGCTTTCGGTTGGGTTACATTTGAGATGATATTTTGAGCCGACAAATTTGTCAGAATGAACATCTGCATTTCATTTTTCTTTTCAATCTTTTTCTCAATAAGCTTCACTCCCTCAACATTGATAAATGGACTTGCAATCAGAATCTCTTGTGACGCTTCTTGTAACAAAGTTTGCAGTGTTGGCTCAATCGGACTTTTGACAAGTTCCATCGCTTTGAACGCGCTTGTTTTTTGAATTACTGAATATAAAAAAGGCGATTCCGAAGAACCGCCTTTGACTGCCTGTGCCGAAACTGCTCACTTCAAGAGCATCATCTTTCGTGTTTCAACGAAGTTGCCGGCTTGCAATCGGTAAAAATACACACCGCTCGTAAGACGATACGCCGACGCATTCAGGCTTATGCTGTAGCTTCCTGCTTCCTGCCACGCGTTCACCAATGTCGCAACCTTTCTGCCTAAAAGGTCAAAGACCTCCAACTTCACGTCGCTTGCCATCGGCAGTTGGTAAGTGAGCGTTGTTGTTGGATTAAAGGGGTTCGGATAGTTCTGTGCAAGTTCGAATTTTTCAGGCACTGCAAGATTAACTTCAATCACGGGGCTGTATTGGAACACACCGTCAAAGTCGAGTTGCTTCAAACGATAGAAGAGTTTTCCACTTGCGCTTTCATCAATGAAGGAATAGGATTGCACTTCGGTCGTTGTGCCTTTGCCTCTGACAAATCCAATCGTTTGCCAATCTTCTCTTTCGCGTCGGCGTTCAATTTGGAAGCCCTCGTTGTTTCGCTCCGAAGCGGTTTTCCAAAAGAGTTCAACGCCTTTGCTTGCTTTTCGGTAGCCAAAGTCCATCAGTTCAACCGGCAAGCCGATATTGACGTAATTGACTTTGTAGATACTGCTGTGATTTGTTGCGGCATAAAGCACACCGCTTTTTTCCGCAAGTGCATTCACCGAGAATAAGTTTAGCCCTGCTCTGCTCCACGCCGTTTCATTGATACGCCTGACAAAGACACCACCTTCGGTATTCTGCCCTAAGCATGCCGCAAGCATTGAGCCTTGCAATCCGCTTGATGGCGGGAGCGTGGTTGGAATCAGAATATCATCGACCGTTGCGTTCATGCCTGTTGAATCTGAAACCCAAGTCACGCCTGCATCAGTCGATTTGTGAATGCCACTTACATTTGGCGCGGCGTAAAGCGTGTTGGTTACAGGATTAAACTGAATCGCATAAAATTCTTCATTGAGCGGATTCATACTGCCGTTGGATTGAAACCAATTTGCGCCGCCGTTGGTCGATTTGAGCAATCCACGCAAGACGGTTGTCGAGCTTGACATTCCTGCATAGAGATTTCCTGAATTGTCTTTGCCAAGCGCACGCACCGAGCCTAATGATGGCAATGATGTGATTGTTCCCGCGATCCAAGTCGCGCCGTTGTTCGTGGTTCGGAAGATAACAGGGTTCGTTCCTGATGTCAATAAACCTGCAATCAGCGTATCGCCATAAGCCAAGAGACAATCAACCGTGCGCGTAGCGATGCCCGTATTTGCAGGCACCCAACCCGAACTTGTGCGACGGAACACGCCCACAGAACCTGCGGCGGCAAAGAGCGTTCCGTTCACTTCTTCTAACGCCCAAATCGTTCTTGCGCCCAATCCAACGCTATCCATTTCCCAAGTTGCGCCATTGTTCGTGCTTCGCATCACGCTACCGTTGTTGTTCATTCCTGCATATAAATTTCCATCAGAGCCGACTTTCAACGCCAGTACGCTTAGCGCATTGATGCCTGTGTTGGAAATCGTGAAGGTTGAAAAGTTGCTGGTTCGCGCAACTGCCCAAACGCTTGAGCCAATCAGCGTTTCGCTTCCCAGTCCTAAAAATGCCCATGTGGATTGTCCGCCCAAAATGGTTGGTGTCCAAGTATTGCTATTGACAGCACGCCGAAACACACCGCCGGGATTTGTTGGATTGAGCGCGGCGTAAATGTTTCCTGACGCATCAATGTGGAGTGCGTTAATGCCTCTCGCGCCAAGTCCCACTGTGTCAATCGTCCAAGCGGTTGCCGTTAAGGCTTTTCGATAAACGCCTGCGCCGCCTGAAAAGACACCAACGAAGAGCGTATCGCCGCGTTGCACAAAGGTTCTGACGCTTGGAAAGGTTGTGCCAAGTCCTGTGCTGTTGCGCACCCAATTTGTGCCGTTGTTGGTTGAAGTGTAAATACCTGCGTCGTTTGGTGCAGTGCCGCCTTCGGTGCCGATGTATAAGAGCCCGTTGCTATCCTTGAAAATGCTTCGCACGGTTCGCGGATTTCCGCCTGTGCCTGCGGGCAAGTCTCCTGTGATGTTTTGCCACACGCTTGCGCCCGGCGGTCTGAAGAAAACACCGGTGTTTAATCCGCCTGCGTAGAGATTGCCGTTTGCGTCAGCGTAGAGCGCGTAAATGGAACGCCCGCCCAATCCGCCGACTGAATCAGCAATCCACGTGTTTCCGCCATCGGTTGTTTTGAACACGCCTACGCCGAAAGGCGCGCCCCAAACCGTGTCGCCAATCGCCGTTATCGCAAATGAAGTTCTCACTGTGCCTTGCACATTGACTTCGCGCCATGTGTTGCCGTTGTCAGTTGATTTGAAAAAGCCTGCGCTAATAGTCGCCACGTAAATATCGCCGTTTGAAGTTCGCGCAAAGGCGTTCACTCTCCCACCCCACGGTCCAATCGGTTCGTAGGATTGCGCGAAGAGGGTTGTTGAGAAAAGAAGTGCCAGCAGAACGAGAAGTTTCAGTTTTCTCATGTTTGATTGGTTTTGATATTAAAGAAAAATGCAAGGTGTGATAAAAAAGACAGCCACAGAGAAAGGTAATGCACCTTATGAAAGCATGCAAGGAATGATGCTCATCGGTCAAACTGAACAAAGTGAAGCATTGAGAGCGTTTTTGAAGTCAGTGTAAAGTCGGTTCAATCTGTTGAATCCATATTCCAATGCGTTCATTCGGGTTACTTCGGAAGTGTGATTGAAATCAACGGCAATTTCTTTTCAGAATCGCTATGACACGCGCCGCTTTGATAACAACCCGTGCAGAGTTCGGCGAGACTTAACTTCGTTGCACAGCGCGGACACTTCGTAATAAATTGATTCGTGATTTTGAATTTGCACGTCGGACACGTGCGCTCAAAAGCACTTTGCGGCAACGTCATCACCTCTTGCTTTGAACAATTCGACATATCACGGTTGATTTAGGTTAGATGATAAAGGCGACTGCGCCGCCAACGCCGAAAGCAAACAGCCAACTTCCCGCCCAAATTGTCATGGCTTCTTTGACACCGCGCTCTTTGATAAGCACCATCAAACTTGCGATGCACGGCACAAAGAGCGTAATCACGGTCAGCGACACGACAATTTGCTGTGGCGTGAGATTGAGTTCATACAATCCTGCCGCGCCGAAATCGCGCCGCACCATGCCCATCACAAACGCACGCGCCGATTCTGCGGGCAAGTGTAGCCACTGGGTTGTTATCGGCTCAAAGAGTCTCACCCACCCTTCAAGCAATCCTGTTACTTGCATCACTGAAATCAGCAACGCACCGATGAAAAACCAAGGTGCCGCTTCCTGCATAAAACTCTTCGTCTTAATCCACGTTTTTTTCAGCACATTTGAGGCTCTCGGCAAGCGCATCGGCGGAAGGTCAATTAAAAGTGCTGACGATTTTCCCGGAAGGATTTTATCGACAATCGTGCCAATCGCGATAAGGCACGAAAGGATAATGAGAAAAAAGATGAGCGTGTAGACTCCGCCTGCTTTGGTGAGCAACGCTGTGATGACCGCTAATTGTGCCGAACATGGAATCGCGAAATTGAGAATTGATGCCGCAATCGTTTTCTCGCGTGAAGTTTGAAGCAAGCGCGTGGTAACTGTTGCCATCGTTACGCACCCAAAGCCCAAAATAATTGGAATCACCGCGCGCCCGTTGAGACCAATGCCTGTAAAGAGCCTATCCACCATTGTCGCAAGGCGCGGCAAGTATCCGCAGTCTTCCAAAATCGCAAGGAACATATAAAAGCCAATCACTAATGGTAGCAATAAAAAGGCAAGATAGGTTACGGTCATCGTGAACGCGCCGAACTCGCCGGCAAACACCGTTACGATTTTTCCCCACAGCGTCTCTTGCGAGAAGGTGAAATTCTGCATCACATCTTTTCCTTCAATGAACGACTTAAACGCCTCAAATTTTTCTTTGTCTTTGCTTGTGCCTTCGGGAAAGGCAAAGGTTTTCGTTTCAATCACGTCTTCGCCGTTCAAGACATCAACGGAAATTTCAACGGGCGTGATTGTGGCGAAAAGATGCTTGACAAACGGTTCAAAGAGTTTGTTGCCGAACTCGACTTCGGTATGTCCCACAACGCGCTGTGCCACCATTACGCCGATAACTTCATAAATAAGCCACAGCGCAAGAATCAAAATCGGAATGCCCGAAATCGGATTGATTGTCCACTTGCCCAATTTTTCCGAAAGCACTGCGCCGAATTTCATGTTTGATTTTTCGCGCATCACTTCGGCGACAATTTCATTGACGCGATTCCGGCGGGCGACATAAATTTCTTCGCGTTTATCTTCGGGCTGAATTGCGTGCCGCTCGGCAACGGTTTCATCGCCTTCGAGAATCATCACCGCATCGGCAATCGGATTCGCCGTTGGTTTCATCTTCGCAAGTATTGGTTCAAGCATATTGAGTAGGAATTTATCGGCATTGCCGACGGTCGCTTTTTCAAGGGCTTTCTCTAATTCATCAAACCCTTGTTTTTTGATAGCCGTTACTTTCACAATCGGCACACCCAAAATTTCTGAAAGTCGCTCTACATCGATTTCCATGCCTGCTTCTTCGAGCGCGTCCATCATGTTGAGCGCAATGACCATTGGAAACTGCATATCGATGAGTTGAAGCGTGAGAAATAAATCGCGCTCCAAGTTAGTTGCGTCAATCACATTCAGCACAATATCGGCGGACAGCACTTCGTCGCGTGCGACACGCTCTTCATCGTTGAAGGAACTGACACCGTAAATGCCGGGCGTATCGACCACACGAAAATTTTTGTAATTGCCTTCGGTGATTTCAACCGTTGTGCCAGGGAAGTTTGAAACATCAACATACAAGCCGCTGAAATGATTGAAGAAAAGGGACTTTCCGACGTTGGGATTTCCAACAAGAACTAACTTTTTCTTGCCTGTTCTTTCAACGGTTGTTGAGTGTAGCGAGGTATCTATTGTAAGCGTTTCCATGTCTAATGTTCTTTGTCGTTCTGATTTGCAATCACTTCAACCCAAATTTTTTTCGTGAGTTCTTCGCCGATGGCGACTTCCTGTCTGCGATGTTTGATGATGACAGGTCCTAGTGGTAGGCGTTCAAAACACACGGCTTCGCTTCCTTCGGCAAGTCCAAAGCGCAACAGTTGCGTACGCATTTCTTTGTCCTCAATTTGTCTGACGATAAAGCGTGTTCCTTTCTTCACCGCACGAAGTGCTACCCACTTTGAATTAGAAAGTTCCATTGAATTTAGTTTAGACTGAATCTAAACAAACATTTCACATTTGGCAAATTGTTTTTCGTTGTTGATTGAATTGAAAAGTTTTTCAATCGCTGTAAATTGTGCCAACATTCTGCATCTACATTTCCATTAGATATGAAAACAGCATCAAGGATTCGAGAGAACTCCAAATCGACTTCCCGAGCTTCCAAAGCAACTGCACACGATAAGTCTGACAAAGCACACAAGAAATCGCCTGTCTTTCCATTTACCGCGATTGTTGGACAAGACGAGATGAAATTATGCTTGCTCTTGAATGTGATTGACCCGCGCATCGGCGGCGTGCTCGTGATGGGGCATCGCGGCACAGGCAAAAGCACAACGGTTCGCGCTCTTGCTGATGTGCTTCCGATGATTGAGCGCGTTGCGAGCGACCCCTACAACCGCTCACTTTCCGAGATTCCGAAACAAGAATTGCATACAAAAAAGACTGAACTGATTCCTGTGCCTGTTGTGGATTTGCCGCTCGGCGCAACCGAAGACCGCGTCTGCGGCACGATTGATATTGAAAAAGCCTTAACGAGTGGCAAGAAAGCCTTTGAGCCCGGCTTACTTGCACAAGCCAATCGCGGATTTCTCTACATTGACGAAGTCAATTTGCTCGATGACCACTTGGTTGATGTGCTTCTTGATGTTGCCGCGTCCGGTGTCAATGTGGTTGAGCGCGAAGGCATTAGTATTCGCCACCCTGCGCGTTTTGTCTTGGTTGGTTCAGGCAATCCCGAAGAAGGCGAACTGCGTCCGCAACTCTTAGACCGATTCGGATTGCACGCACGCATTACCACCATCAACAAAGTTCAAGACCGCGTTGAAATCGTGAAGCGTCGCCGTGAATTTGACTTTAATCCTGATGCGTTTCTTGAACAGTGGAAACCCCAACAAGAAGCTTTACGTGATAAAGTAATTCGCGCACAATCGCTCCTGCCAAGCGTTACAATGCCTGACGACGTGCTAATGAAAGTTGCAACGCTCTGTATGCGTTTGGGGATTGATGGACATCGAGGCGAACTGACGATTACACGCGCCGCTTCGGCTTATGCCGCCTTTGAAGGCAGAACAGAAGTTACGCTTTCCGATATTCGAGCGATTGCTGTGCCTGCCTTACGCCATCGATTACGACGCGACCCGCTCGAAACGATTGACGCAGGCGAAAAAGTCGAACGCGAATTACAAGCCATTCTCAAAGTTGAAGAGGCGGTTTGATATGCTTTCCTTTACTGATGTTTTAGGATTAGACCTTGCCAAAAAAGCCTTGCTACTTGCCGCTGTGGATCCTTCGCTTGGCGGCGTGTTAATTCCTGCAACGGTTGGCTCGGGCAAGTCCACGCTTGCACGCGCTTTTGCACGCATTTTGCCCGAAGGCACACCATTCGTTGAGCTTCCGCTCAATATCACCGAAGACCGCTTGCTCGGCGGATTGGATTTAGAAGTCGCTCTTTCAACCGGCAAGCGCGTGATTGAAAAAGGCTTGCTCGCCAAAGCCAATGGCGGCGTGCTGTATGTGGATTCGTTTAACTTGCTTGATTCAACAAGCGAAGCCTATTTGATTGATGCACTCTCTCGTGGAAAGGTGCTGATTGAGCGCGACGGCGTGAGCGATGTGCATGAGGCACGTTTTATCCTTGTCGGTACTTACAATCCCGCCGAAGGCGATGTGCGCATGGGACTTTTAGATAGAATTGGTTTGATTGTGCCGTTCACACCGAGCATTGATGAAAAGTTCAGAGCCGAAGTCGTGCGCCGCGTGCATTTTCAATCGCACCGTGATGATGATGCTGACGAAGACAAAATTCTGCAAGGCTTGATTCTTCAAGCCAGAGACCTTTTGCCACGTGTTGAAATTCGCGATGAAGAAATTTCGGGACTTGTTCAAACTGCGCTTTCGCTTGGCGTTGAAGGCAATCGCGCCGATGTCTTTGCCGTGAAAGCCGCACTCGCTTCTGCCGCATTGGCAGGACGCTTAGATGTTGATGAAGAGGATTTGAAACTTGCCGCACGTTTAGTGTTGCTTCCGCGTGCGACACGCATTCCTGAAAGCGAAGAGACGCAGAAAGAACCGCCACCGCCCGAAGCACAATCGCCCGCCGAATCTGACTCACCAAGCGATTCGCCCGATAACTCCAACGAGAATACTAACGAACAAACGCCCGACCAAATCGAAGAACTTTTGCTCGATGCGGTTGAATCGGAACTGCCTGAAAACTTGATGAACCTTGCAACTTCCGCCAAACGCCGAAGCAAGTCAGGCAGTCGTGACGAAGCCTTGAACTATCGGCATGGGCGATACATTCGTGCTGAACAAGGCTCCCTCAAAAAGGGCAAACTTGCACTTGTTCCGACGTTGATTCAAGCCGCGCCGTTCCAAGTCATTCGCCGAAAACG
>Ga0308409_1001601_pt1 | contig 10377 bp, 10 predicted proteins | sample HotsprSampleMSe4_FD_203469 | JGI IMG/M metagenome (GOLD analysis project Ga0308409, IMG submission 203469) | Hot spring phototrophic mat microbial communities from Mushroom Spring, Yellowstone National Park, Wyoming, United States - 20060912_MSe4 ... | reverse complement strand
GGAGAGCGTGCCGCAGCCCCGCCGGCCGTCGCCAAGGTTCCAGGCAAACGACGCGCCGAAGTCGAAGCCGAAGAACTGCGGCGAGAGGTAGATGATCTTGGTCGCGTCATCGAGCCCGAGCTGCCCGGACTCGAAGAAAACTGGCCGCGTCGTCGCGAAGGAGCCGAGGTCGCCGTTCACGCCGCCAGAGCCGAAGCCCTCGATCGCGCTGATCACGCGGAGCTGGCTCACAGCGCCGTCCTGGTCACCGAACTCAAGCCGGCCGAGCGAGGGAAGCGCAACGAAGGTATACATCTCGTCCCATTCAACGGCTCGGTTTGAAATCGCAGTTGGCCCACCTAAGATGTCTGCCGGCGGACGGTTGCCATCGATGTTGAGGACGAGGTCAGCGCCGTAGATCAGGCCATCTGCCGTCCGCCCGGTCGCGAGGACTTGGATTTGGCCGCGGCTGTTGAAGTCGTTCTTATCGAGCGTCGCTAATAGGGTGGGTTGGTTGTTATTATCAAGACCGATTGCGCCAGACTGACGGTTCTTCTGGCTGACATTGGCGTAGTGGAACCGCTGGTAGCCGCGGATTGCCAGAGTGATACCCGGCTGCGGCGTTGCCGCCGGAGCCGGGGCCTGCGCCTTCGCAGGCGCCACGCCATCCGCCACGAACGCGGCGAAGCCGGCCGCCGTGGCGAGAAGGATCTTGCGCATCCTTTTCCCTCTCCGTTGTTACGCGCCGGACCCTTCCAGCGCACATGTCCGGCCTCCCCCGCGCCCCTAAGACCCCAAAATGCCTCACAGGGCCCGCACCGGTGCCGGCGGAAGACCTGACGGGGACTATGCCCAGCCTCGCGCGTCCGTGTCCACGGGGCGGAAAGAGCCATTGTGCGTTTCGGGAAACACCGTGGCAGCGGTGCAACACACTTCCTCAGCGGGAGCCAGAGAGAGCCCCAACCGAGGCCACCGCAAAAGCCCCTGCAGCCCTGGCCGCAGCGACACGCGAGGCCGTCACCCCGCCCAAAGCGACAACCGGAAGCCCCGCCCGACGCGCAAGAGAGGCGAAGCGGAGCGTCCCAAGCGGCCGAGCGCCGGGGTGCGACTCGGTCGGGAAAAGCGGCGAGAGCAGCGCGAGGTCGGCACCGAGCCGATGCGCGCGGGCGAGCGCCGCCATCCCATGCGCGGCGATGGAGAGGAGCGGCCGCCGCGGCCGCCGGCGCGCGAGCCGGAACGCCACCGCTGGCCGCATCCCCTCGGCGAGATGCAGCCCCGCCCCGAGCGCGAGCGCAAGAGCGGCATCACGCGCAACGAGCAGGCGCAGCCTGCGTGAGCGGCAGAGCCGCCCGAGCGAAGCCGCGAGCGACGCGCGCCCCGAGACCCCGTCATGCCTGAGGATCACCGCCGCCCCAGGCGGAAGCCGCGAGGCCGCCGCGAGCGGGTCACCCCCCCTCCTCTCGTCGGTCATCAGGATGAGGTATGGAAGCGCACCCGCCCGACGCCGAAGAACCCGCGCCGCCTCAGCGAGAGACCGTGCCATGACCGCCCCCGCCGACAGCGTTCAGGATGACACGATCGCCGCGAACCTCGCCGCGGTGCGGCAGCGGATCGCGGCCGCCGCACGCGCGGCGGGGCGCGACCCGGGGTCGGTGACGCTTGTCGCCGTCTCGAAGACGCACGGGGCGGAGGCGGTCGAGGCGGCCATCGCGTCGGGGCAGACCGTGTTCGGCGAGAACCGGGTGCAGGAGGCACGCGCGAAGTTCCCCGCCCTGCGCGCTGCCCACCCGGAGCTTCGCCTGCACCTGATCGGGCCCTTGCAGACCAACAAGGTGCGGGAGGCGATGGCGCTCGCCGACGTGATCGAGACGCTTGACCGGCCCAAGCTCGCCGAAGCGATCGCCGGCGAACGCGACCGCTCCGGCCGCTGCCCCGACCTCCTCGTGCAGGTGAATGTGGGGCGGGAGCCGCAGAAGGCCGGCATAGACCCCGGTCGCGCCGAAGCCTTCGTCGAGGACTGCCGCGGCCGGCTCGGCCTTCCCGTGCGGGGGCTGATGTGTATCCCCCCCGTCGACGAGGACCCGGCGCCGCACTTCGCCTGGCTTGCCGAGTGCGCGCGGAAGCTCGGGCTGGCGGAGCTCAGCATGGGGATGAGCGGGGATTTCGAAACCGCGATCACCCATGGCGCCACACTCGTGCGGCTTGGCAGCGCGATCTTCGGCCCGCGCCACGCCCCCGCCCCGTTCACGCTGGCCTGACCTCGATCGCCCGAAGCCCTGGCAGAACCGCGAGCAGGTCAGGCAGGGCGAGCGCGATGCAGCCCTCCGTGGGCCCAAGCCCGGGCGAGGCGACGTGGAGGAAGATCGCCGACCCGCGGCCCGGGACGGTCGGGGCGTCGTTCCACCCGAGCACGCCCACGAGATCGTAGAGCCCGTCCTCGCGCCACAGGCGCTCGTGTCGTGCCGGGTGGGGAAGCCTGACCATGCGGTTATAGGCGGGGTCGCCAGGGTCGTCGCACCAGCCGTCGTCGGGGGCGATTGGCTCGACCGGAACGGCGGCGGTCGGGCGGGGGAGCCGGTCGGCCCGGAACAGGAGACGCCGGAGCGGGAGCACGGCGGCGGGTGTGGCGCCGTCTCCCTCGCGCTTGGCCTCGGCGGGCACGATCCCCGCCCGGCCCAGGGCGCAGCGGAAGGGCCGCCCGTCGGGGCCGCGCAGCAGCGTTCCCACCGTCGCTCTGGGCGGGGCGAGGACGAGAGCGGCATCGGGGGAGAGGCGCATGCGCGCGCTCTACCACGCCCGCTCGGCTGCGTCAGGGCCGTGCCTCGGCAGCGGGGGCGGGCGCGGGCGCGGTGCGGGAGCGCATCACACGCTCATAGGCCTCGAGGCCCTGGAGCATGCGCTGGACGAAGGCCGGGTCCTGGCCGCCGGAGGTGATCGGGAGGATGGGGGCGCGTCGTATCCGCCCGGGCTGCCCCGGCCCAGGGGGCGCGACGGGAGCGGCCCCGGGCGATTGGGCGCCGGCCACGCCGGAGGCGGCCTCGCCGCCCGGCGCGTCACGCTCGCGCGCGGGCGCAGGCAGGGCGGCCGCGGCGGCCACGGCAGCCACGGCAGGGTCCGGCGGTGGCGCGGCCTCGCGTGGCGGCAGGGCAGGGGCGGGATAGGCGCGGGCGGCGAGCTGGGTCGCGAGCGGCAGCGGCCTGAGCGGCGTGCCGGCGGTGGTGGTGAGCTCGGCGAGGCTTCGGGACGGGGCGGGGGCAGGGGGTTGGGAGGCGACCGCCGTCGCTGGCTGAGCAGGCTTGGCCGAGGAGCCGCCACTGAAGAGCTCCTCGACGAGAGAGCCGACAGCAGCCACGATCGCCCCGATCGGCCCTCCGATGACGAGCCCGCCGAGGACACGGAACACCGGCTGGATCGTCTCGCCGGTGAGCTTGCGATAGACCCAGGAGACCCCGGGGATGTGGTGCAGCGGATTGAGGGCGGCGAGGAACTCGCCGAACGTCACCGTGCTCGGCATCGGCTCGAGCTCGTCCGGCCCGAGCGGGGGGCCGCCATCGGCCGGACTCCGCGGCCGTTGGGCAGCGACCGAGCGGTCTGCCACGCGAAGCTCCGGCGGGCGGGAGAGCGACGGGGAGGAGGCGGGGCCGACCATGCCGGCACCTCGGCAAGCCCCGTGCCAGAAGCCAACTCCTTGCGCTTGCTTGTCTTTCCCGAAGCGGGCGGCAGGTCCTGCCGGGCAGAACCGGCCCCGCCGGGCGGGAAAACGGCCGGGCCCTGCCGGAGGCGTTCGGCCTCAGAACAGGTGGCCGAACCGTTCCGCCTTGGTGCGGAGATAGCGGGCGTTGTGCTGGGTCGCCGGGAAGGCGTGCGCGACCCGGCCGGCGACCGTGATGCCGCAGGCCTCGAGCGCCGCCATCTTGTCGGGGTTGTTGGTGAGGATCCGCACCGTCCCGAGCCCGAGCTCCCGCAGCATCGCCGCGGCGATCAGAAAGTTGCGCTCATCGGCGCCGTAGCCGAGGCGTGTGTTGGCGTCGTGCGTGTCCGCCCCCCGGTCCTGCAGCTCGTAGGCGCGCAGCTTGTTGACGAGGCCGATCCCCCGCCCCTCCTGACTCAGATAGAGCAGGACGCCCGACCCCTCCTCCGCCATCCGCTTGAGCGCGCCGCGGAGCTGCGGCCCGCAGTCGCAGCGGAGCGAGCCGAGGAGATCGCCGGTGAAGCACTCGCTGTGCAGCCGCACGAGCGGCGGGGTGGCGGCCCCCCAGGGGTCACCGACCACGATCGCGAGATGCTCGGTGCCGCCATCCGCCGGCCGGAAGGCAATGATCCGTGTGGCGGCGCTGTCCTCGAGCGGCACGGAGGCTTCGGCGACGCGAGTCAGCGTGGCGGCGACCATGTCGGGATAGGAGAGCACCGCCTCGGCAGGAGCGGCGAGGAGGTCGTGGCGCTGCGCGAGCCCTGACGCGTCACCCCCCGTGTCGACCGGAGCGACCACCACGGCCGGCAAGAGACGTGCGAGCTTGGCAAGCTGGATCGATGCGGCGGCTGCCTCGACCGGGACCAGCGGCGCGGGCTCGGGCCTCGTCTGCGGCGGCTCCGCCGTCGGGTCGGCGAGGCTGCGCAGAAGGGCGGGCGTCACGCCCGGAGGGAGGCGGAAGGCGACGGCCGGCGCGCCCGCTCCGACCGGGGCGGGGCCCTGAAGCACAGCGGCGGCGCGTGTCGGGGCGAGCAGCAGGACGGGCGGTGCCGCACCGAGCGCGGCGAGGCGGGAGAGCGTGGCCGGCGAGGCGAGTTCCGCCGCCGCGACCAGCCAGGCGGAGCGGGGGTTGGACGCGACGAGGAGCGCCGCAGCGCCACGGCGAAGCTCGGCGACGGCGCGGTGCACGGGGCGAAGCGAGCGCTCACCCTCCACCTGCCGCTCCAGGGCGGCGGGCGTTTCGGCAGCGGCCGTGGCGGCGGCAAGCGATGCTGTAGGTGGCATTGGCGGCGGGTCCTCCAACACAGTGTGTTCGGACGCGATCGCGGCGCAAAGAAGGCAGGCTTCGGCACGCGGCGTTGCACCGGCATGAAATCTTCGGGGGCGTCCAGGGAGATGGTGCAGCTCCGCGCCGAGGCAATCGGTGCGAGGCCTTGGCGCAGCCAAGCGATCACGGGATCGTGCACCCACAGAGACGTGCACGGGAGAGGGTGCTGCGCCGGGCGGACGCGATCACGACATGCTGTCGCGCGCGGCGTCCTGCCGCGTCATGCCACGCCGGCCGGGTGCTTCCTTGCCCGTCCCCGGCGCCGGCTGGCACACTCCCGGACCGACGGACAAGGGGAACATTGAGGCCCATGGCTCTCGCACGACCGATCCTGATCGTCGATGACGACCGCGCCCTGCGCGAGACGCTCGCCGAGCAGCTCCGCGCGGAGGGCGAGTTCGAACCACACGCGGCCGAGAGCCTCGCTGCCGCCGAGGCAGCGCTTGGCGGCGGCAACGCCCGGTTCGACGCCATCCTGCTCGATGTCGGCCTGCCCGACGGGGACGGGCGCGACTTCACCCGCACCATCCGGCAGAAGGGGGTGAAGGTGCCGATCATCATGCTGACCGGGGCCGACACGGAGGCCGACACGATCCGCGGCCTCGATTCGGGGGCGAATGATTACATCGTCAAGCCGTTCCGGCTCGGCGAGCTGCTCGCGCGGCTGCGCCGCCATCTCGCGATCTTCGATAACTCCGACGACGCGGTGTTCTCGATCGGGCCCTACACCTTCCGCCCGGCCGCGAAGCTCCTTCTCGAGGCGAAGCGCAACCGCAAGATCAGACTGACCGAGAAGGAGGCGGCGATCCTCAAGTTCCTCTACCGCGCCGAGGGCAAGCCGGTGCCGCGCCAGGTTCTGCTCAACGAGGTCTGGGGCTACAACGCCGGGGTGACGACGCACACGCTCGAGACCCACATCTACCGCCTGCGCCAGAAGGTCGAGCCCGACCCGGGGAATGCGCGGCTTCTCGTGACCGAGAGCGGCGGGTATCGGCTCAACGCGCAGTGGACGCCAGAGCCGACAGGGGGGTGACCGGCGCCAGGCCTTCGGCGAGCGCTCCCTGCCGCCGTGCCGCCGCGCGCTGCGTCGCCTCGATGAACACCTCGAGACTCTGCCCCACCGCCACCGGCAGGCTGCGCGGCTCGAGGCTGTAGATCACCTCGACCACGCGCGTATCGACGCGCTCGCCCGGGGCGTTCGATGGGAAGCCCTTTCCGCACGCGGCAGAGTCACCACGACCGCGACGCCGACCACGAGGCCGAGCTCTTTGGCCCTGTCACCCGTCAGCATCGCCCGGGCGATCGCGCCGATGGAGGCTCTCCTGAACATCGTTCATGTGAACGATGTTCATATACCGCGCTTGCGGCGGCCGGCGCAAGGGCTAAAGTGAACGCCGTTCAGGTCACGACACGGGAGGCGGCCAGGTGGGCGCTCGATCGGTCAGGGCGATGCCGAAGCGTCAGGCGGGAGAGACGCGGGCCGCGCCGCGCCGGCGCCAGAGCGCCGCCGACCGACGCACCCAAGTGGTCGCGGCGGCGCGCCGGCTGATGGCCCAGAACGGGGCGGAGGCGGTGTCGATGCGCGCCGTCGCCGCTGCCGCCGGCGTCTCGCCCGCCGCGCTCTATCTCTATTTCCCCGACAAGACCGTGCTGCTCGCGGCGGTGGTCGATGCCGTGTTCGACGAGCTGCTCGCGGCCTTCACCCGGGCGGTCGAGGGCGCCGCCGCCTCGCCCGACCCGTTCGCGCGGCTTGCCTCGCTGATGGACGCCTATGTCGCCTGGGGGCTCGCGCACCCGGACGAGTACCGGCTCGTGTTCATGACGCCGGTGGTCGGGGTGGCGGGCCAGCGCCCCGTGGCGGAGGGGTGCCGGACCGGCTCGGCGAACGGGGCGGCGACCTTCGCCGCGCTCGCCGCCGAGGTCTCGCGGCTGATCGCCTCCGGCCATGCGCGGGAGTCGGACCCCGCCCTGGTCGCCGAGCAGATCTGGGCCGGCGGCCACGGCCTCGTGTCGCTCATGATCACCTTCCCCGAATTCGCGTGGAGCCCGCGCGAGGCGCTGTGCGCGGCGCTGCGCGAGACGCTTTTGCGCGGCATCTCCGCCTGAGTGGTTCGCCCGCGGCGCTGCTCGCCGCGTTGCAGCAAAAGGCTAGGCGCGGCGGGGCGCCTCCGTTAAACCGGGCGGCCTCGGCAACGGCGAAGAGGACCGGATGGCCGCGTCCGCTGCGAAGGCGCGAGGATCGGGGTCGCCGAAGGTGGCGCTCCTGCTCGGCGTTCTCGGCGTCGTCTACGGCGACATCGGCACGAGCCCGCTCTACACGATGAAGGCCTCGCTCGGGCTGTTCGCCCGCGACGGCGCCCTCAGCGCCTCCGACGTGCTCGGGGTGACGAGCCTCGTCGTCTGGTCGCTGATCCTGATCGTGACGGTCAAGTACATCGGCATCGTGACGCGCGCCGACAACAAGGGGGAGGGCGGAATCCTCGCGCTGATGGCGCTCGCCACCCGGGCGCTTCCCCAAGGGCGGTTGCGCCACGCCGCCACCATGGTCGGCATCGCCGGGGCGAGCCTGTTCGTCGGCGACGGCGCGATCACGCCGGCGATCTCGGTTCTCTCGGCGATCGAGGGGCTCGAGGTGGTCAACCCGGCGCTGCACCCCTTCGTCGTGCCGCTCTCGGTGCTTGTGCTTGTCGGCGTATTCGCGGTGCAGTATCGCGGCTCGGGAAAGGTCGGCCTCGTCTACGGGCCGGTCACCTTCGTCTGGTTCGTCACGCTCGCGATTCTCGGCGTGCGGGGGATCCTGCTTGCGCCGCCGATCCTCGCCGCCGTCTCGCCCACCTACGCGGTGTGGTTCTTCGTCAACCACCCGCTCGAGAGCTTCGTCGCCCTCGGCGCGATCGTGCTCGCCGTCACCGGAGCCGAGGCGCTCTACGCCGACATGGGCCATTTCGGCCGGCGCCCGATCGTCCAAGCCTGGCTGTTCTGCGTGCTGCCTGCGCTCGCGCTGAACTATGTCGGGCAGGGGGCTCTTCTGCTCGCCGATGCCGCCGCGCTCGAGAACCCGTTCTACCTGCTCGCGCCCTCCTGGTTCCGCCTGCCGCTCGTGTTCCTCGCCACCGCCGCGACCATCATCGCAAGCCAGGCGATGATCACCGGCGCCTTCTCGATCGCGCGGCAGATGATGCAGCTCGGCTTCTGCCCGCGCCTGACAGTGCGCCACACCTCCGGCGAGGAGGCGGGGCAGATCTACATACCGCAAGTCAACGCCATGCTCTTCATCGGCGTGATGCTTCTGGTCGCGGGGTTCCGCGCCTCGGAGAACCTCGCCGCCGCCTACGGAATCGCTGTGACCGGAACCTTCGTCTGCACCTCGCTGCTCGGCCTCGTCGTTGCCCGCCGCGTGCTGGGCTGGAGCACTGCGAAGACGGTCGCGAGCTTCGGCCTGTTCCTCGTCATCGACCTCGCCTTCTTCGCCTCGAACCTGCTCAAGGTGCCCGAGGGCGGCTGGGTGCCGATCCTGATCGGGGTCACGCTCTTCACGCTGCTCACCTCTTGGCGGCGCGGGCGCGACCTCCTGTTCGAGAAGTGGCGCGCCGACAGCCTGCCGCTTGCCTCCTTCCTCGCGCGCCTGCCGAAGAGCCGCACGATACGCGTTCCCGGCACCGCCGTGTTCATGACCGGCAACCCTGACTACGTGCCCGGCGCGCTCCTGCACAACCTCAAGCACAACAAGGTGCTGCACGAGAAGGTGATCTTCCTCACGGTGCTGACCGAGGAGGTGCCCGTCGTCCCGCCGGAGCAGCGCGCGACGGTGGAGGAGCTCGCCCCGGGGATACACCGCGTCATTCTCCGCTACGGGTTCATGGAGAGCCCCAACATCCCGCGCGCTCTCGCCGAGCTGAAGGACGAGGGGATCGAGGCAGACCCGATGCAGGTGAGCTTCTTCCTCGGCCGCGAGAGCGTGGTTCCGGCCGCGGTGCCGAAGATGTCGCGCTGGCGGCACTGGCTGTTCATGGTGATGGCGCGCAACGCCGTCTCCGCCACCGAGTTCTTCCGCATCCCCTCCGACCGCGTGGTCGAGCTCGGCGTTCGCGTCGCGATCTGAGCTCCGTTAACGCGGGCGAAAGAGCGCCGCGGCAGGCTCACCGCATGACCGGAGAGACGGACCGCACCTGCGACGCCTGCACCTGCGGCCTCGGTTTCCCGCTTCCCTTGACGATCGCGTTCCAGCCGATCGTTCGCCCTTCCTCAGGCGCGATCGAGGCGCACGAGGCGCTGCTGCGTGGCCGGGATGGAGCACTCGCGCACACCGTTCTCGCCGCCGTCTCCGACGCGAACCGGCCCGCCTTCGACCGGACGGCCCGCGCCACCGCCATCGCGCTCGCCGCACGGCACGGGCTCGCCGAGCGGCTCCACCTCAACCTGATGCCCAAGGCGCTGCGCCACCCGGAGCACTGCCTCGCGCCTCTGCTCGCGGCGGTCTCCGCTTCCGGCATCGCGCCGTCGCGCCTCACGCTCGAGCTCGGCGAGGACGGGCGTCTGTTCGACCTCGCCTTCATGCGCCGCTTCCTCGCCGCCTGCCGCGACGCGGGCCTTCGCGTCGCGCTCGACCATCTCGGCGCGGGCTACGCCGCGATCGGCACGCTCGTCGATCTCGCCCCCGACATGGTGAAGCTCGACCTCACGCTGATCCGCGGCATCGACCGCGACCGGCTGAAGCGCGCCCGCGCGCTCGAGGTCGTCGCCGCCTGCCGGGCGCTCGGGCTCGAGATCGCCGCGGTCGGGGTCGAGACGGAAGGCGAGCTCGCGGTGCTGGCGGAGGCGGGGGTCGATCTCGTCCAGGGCTACCTGCTCGCCAAGCCCGCTTTCGAGCGGCTCGTGACCGCCTAAGAGATTGCCCTGCCGGCGGAAGCGCCCGCCTAAGCGCGGCGGCGCGGCCCGGCTCGTCCTGCGGCGCCGTGCGAGCGGCCGCATACGCCAGCGTTCCGCTCCAGCCTGAACGCTGAAGGTGGTTGACAGCCCCGAAACGATACCGCAGGGTCGTTACGGGAGAACAATGACAGCGGCGCTCCCCCGCCAGGGCGAAGTTGGACAGGGGGAGTTGGACATGACACGGACGTTTGCCGCAGCCGCGTTCGCGGCCGCCCTCGTCGCGGGAACTGCGTCCGCCGCGACGCTCTACACCGATTCGCCTTCCTCGCCGCCGCCCCAGGCACGACCTTCGACAACTTCGAGAGCTCGACCGTCGCTGGCACGACGATCACCTTCGGTGGCGGCACGATCACATGCTCGGGGATCTTCTGCACCGTCTCCTTCGGCAACGAGTCCACTCCTACCCCGATCGCGCTCAGCGGCACCAAAGCGCCCTTCTTTGCCGCCCCTG
>Ga0308409_1001597_pt1 | contig 10388 bp, 13 predicted proteins | sample HotsprSampleMSe4_FD_203469 | JGI IMG/M metagenome (GOLD analysis project Ga0308409, IMG submission 203469) | Hot spring phototrophic mat microbial communities from Mushroom Spring, Yellowstone National Park, Wyoming, United States - 20060912_MSe4 ... | reverse complement strand
ATATCGTGCCAAACTAGGTTTCAGTGCTCTTCAGCGAGCCGAAAATTCCTCAATTCAGGCGGGTAGGGTCTTGGGGGCTGCCTGAGCTCGGTTTCAGTGCTCTTCAGCGAGCCGAAAATTCCTCAATCTATATCGTAAGCCGCGCGCATCATCAAACCGAACGTTTCAGTGCTCTTCAGCGAGCCGAAAATTCCTCAATTGTGTCCAGCGTCCTGTTCGGTTTGATGATGCGCGGTTTCAGTGCTCTTCAGCGAGCCGAAAATTCCTCAATTCTGTTCAGGTGTGTGTCGTGCCCAAACAGTCAATGAAGTTTCAGTGCTCTTCAGCGAGCCGAAAATTCCTCAATTTGTAATTCAAATCTCGCATACTCTCCACCAACATCAGTTTCAGTGCTCTTCAGCGAGCCGAAAATTCCTCAATCCGCCGAGTCCAATCCTCAAGTGCGACAGAGTCCTGTGTTTCAGTGCTCTTCAGCGAGCCGAAAATTCCTCAATTTACTAACCCGGCAACTGCTCTCGAGTTTTTGGCAACTGTTTCAGTGCTCTTCAGCGAGCCGAAAATTCCTCAATTTACTTGAAGACAGAGAATACCTTGACAATTTTATTGACGTTTCAGTGCTCTTCAGCGAGCCGAAAATTCCTCAATGAGCGCAACTTCATGCGGCCCGGCACCCGCAACCCCTGTTTCAGTGCTCTTCAGCGAGCCGAAAATTCCTCAATGCGGTCGTCTCTGTTGTGACCGCATATGTACCACAGTAGTTTCAGTGCTCTTCAGCGAGCCGAAAATTCCTCAATTCACCGCTTTCCGTCGCCTGCAGGCGACGCGGGTTGGTTTCAGTGCTCTTCAGCGAGCCGAAAATTCCTCAATAACTAAGCCGCTAGAAGAACCACAATTCCCCCTGAAGTTTCAGTGCTCTTCAGCGAGCCGAAAATTCCTCAATGGTTTTCGGCGACGATGTGCCGACCAGAACCGAGAAGTTTCAGTGCTCTTCAGCGAGCCGAAAATTCCTCAATAGCAGCGCCTGCAACGTCTCCTCGCCGAAGTCCCGCGGTTTCAGTGCTCTTCAGCGAGCCGAAAATTCCTCAATGGAGATATGCTTGCGCGCCCGGCGTTTACCCCCGCGCCGGTTTCAGTGCTCTTCAGCGAGCCGAAAATTCCTCAATTTTGATGTTTGATGTGCAGTTTGTGCTGCACGCCACGTTTCAGTGCTCTTCAGCGAGCCGAAAATTCCTCAATCAGCCAGCGCTGCGCCTCCTCTTCCGACAGCGACGGTTTCAGTGCTCTTCAGCGAGCCGAAAATTCCTCAATCGATGCCGCTGCGTCGCCAGACGAACCGTCGCCACTGTTTCAGTGCTCTTCAGCGAGCCGAAAATTCCTCAATCTACGACGCAGAGCAGCACAGCGTCGAACTCGGCGCGTGTTTCAGTGCTCTTCAGCGAGCCGAAAATTCCTCAATCAGCAGTGCGCTGCCGACGGTGATTTGCAGCGTTTCGAGTTTCAGTGCTCTTCAGCGAGCCGAAAATTCCTCAATCGTTGAAGAACTCGCGCTCGGTCTGGCGAACGTCGGTTTCAGTGCTCTTCAGCGAGCCGAAAATTCCTCAATTTTGACGTTCGATGTGCAGTTCGTACTGCACACCACGTTTCAGTGCTCTTCAGCGAGCCGAAAATTCCTCAATCGTAGTCGAAGTCGCGCAGGTGGCGCGGGTACGGCGTTTCAGTGCTCTTCAGCGAGCCGAAAATTCCTCAATTGCGCTGGACGCGCGACAGACTGCGTAACGATACGCGTTTCAGTGCTCTTCAGCGAGCCGAAAATTCCTCAATTAGGATCAACGTCGCGCGTGAATATGCCGAATACGCGGAGTTTCAGTGCTCTTCAGCGAGCCGAAAATTCCTCAATCGACTGGCGCTTGAGGAAGCGCACGTGCTCGCTGAGTTTCAGTGCTCTTCAGCGAGCCGAAAATTCCTCAATCGCTCGTCGCCGTCGTCGAACGTTGAAAACTCATAGCGTTTCAGTGCTCTTCAGCGAGCCGAAAATTCCTCAATGAAGATTGAAGAAGTTCCGCATCAAGAGTTGGAGGAGTTTCAGTGCTCTTCAGCGAGCCGAAAATTCCTCAATTGGGCGTCCGCGGCTTGTCCGACGCCGCGAACATTCTGTTTCAGTGCTCTTCAGCGAGCCGAAAATTCCTCAATCACAGCAGGCGCTGGACGCGATGACCGAACTCATCAAGTTTCAGTGCTCTTCAGCGAGCCGAAAATTCCTCAATGCAGCAAGACGACTGCAGACGCGCGCCGCGACGAGGGTTTCAGTGCTCTTCAGCGAGCCGAAAATTCCTCAATTTGGTTGGTTCGTTAGATAAGCCGCAGTTCCTCAAGTTTCAGTGCTCTTCAGCGAGCCGAAAATTCCTCAATGCGCGCCGTAGATCGTTCCGTTCGGAATAGTTTGGAAAGTTTCAGTGCTCTTCAGCGAGCCGAAAATTCCTCAATCCAGACAGAAACGCCGTCGGTCGGGATGAGGACGAGGTTTCAGTGCTCTTCAGCGAGCCGAAAATTCCTCAATCTCAAGCGCCTTCTGCTTGACATCATCAAACGACAACCGTTTCAGTGCTCTTCAGCGAGCCGAAAATTCCTCAATTCAACTATCTGCGCGCGGTCAAGTACGCGCCGGACGGTTTCAGTGCTCTTCAGCGAGCCGAAAATTCCTCAATTTGTCACTCGTTGAACGCCGCACCGTCGCCCAGCGCGTTTCAGTGCTCTTCAGCGAGCCGAAAATTCCTCAATGGAGAGCACGCGCTCGAAGCATTCCGCCGCCCTCGGTTTCAGTGCTCTTCAGCGAGCCGAAAATTCCTCAATGAGTTGATGACGCGCGAAGGCGTGACGGTTCCAAACTGTTTCAGTGCTCTTCAGCGAGCCGAAAATTCCTCAATTCTACGGTGCTCGCGTTCGCGGCGGACGCGAGCAGGTGTTTCAGTGCTCTTCAGCGAGCCGAAAATTCCTCAATACGGGATCAGAAGCGGAGTGGAAAGCGCGGCGCGTGTTTCAGTGCTCTTCAGCGAGCCGAAAATTCCTCAATGCGTCGTTGTAGCCGCAGACCGCGATGCGCAGTCGGTTTCAGTGCTCTTCAGCGAGCCGAAAATTCCTCAATAGATTTGCACCGACGAGCGGAACGCACTCGAAGATGTTTCAGTGCTCTTCAGCGAGCCGAAAATTCCTCAATCAAGAACCGCTCTGCCGCGCCGGTCGAGCAGCGCGGTTTCAGTGCTCTTCAGCGAGCCGAAAATTCCTCAATTTCCGGCGTCGAAAGACGACGCGCTCCGGCTGCTGGGTTTCAGTGCTCTTCAGCGAGCCGAAAATTCCTCAATCGGGAGCGCGAACAGCGCGTCGAGCGGCTTGTATGGTTTCAGTGCTCTTCAGCGAGCCGAAAATTCCTCAATACAGTTTTTACCGGACGCGCGGATATTGAAGATTACGGGTTTCAGTGCTCTTCAGCGAGCCGAAAATTCCTCAATATCAAGGTCATTGCGCGTCACATCGTACCAGTGCAGTTTCAGTGCTCTTCAGCGAGCCGAAAATTCCTCAATTGGGTTGCCTATGTGCCAGATCGCGATCTGGTAATGTGTTTCAGTGCTCTTCAGCGAGCCGAAAATTCCTCAATGTGTGGCCCGCTCTACCACCGGTACACAAGTTGAGGTTTCAGTGCTCTTCAGCGAGCCGAAAATTCCTCAATTATTCAACCCCGCCGACCCGCGCCCGTCGCGGTTCGGTTTCAGTGCTCTTCAGCGAGCCGAAAATTCCTCAATGCAATTGTCAAGAGGGAAAAGAAAAGCGCCCCGCATTGTTTCAGTGCTCTTCAGCGAGCCGAAAATTCCTCAATCTTTTGCGCCTATCCACGCCGTTGCCGCACAGATACCGTTTCAGTGCTCTTCAGCGAGCCGAAAATTCCTCAATCAATGCCTACCGCGCGATCCGCGCCGACCCGGACGGTTTCAGTGCTCTTCAGCGAGCCGAAAATTCCTCAATGTCGATCTCCCACACCGCCCGCGTCGCGCGCGTGGGTTTCAGTGCTCTTCAGCGAGCCGAAAATTCCTCAATGCCGCTCCAGTTCCTCGCCCATCTCGCGCAGCGCCGTTTCAGTGCTCTTCAGCGAGCCGAAAATTCCTCAATCAGTTTTTACCGGACGCGCGGATATTGAAGATTACGGGTTTCAGTGCTCTTCAGCGAGCCGAAAATTCCTCAATCGTTACTGCTCCATCGACGTGTTACGGCTGGGTCGTGTTTCAGTGCTCTTCAGCGAGCCGAAAATTCCTCAATCGCGCTGCCAAACGTCAACCAGCGCGACCGCCTCGGTTTCAGTGCTCTTCAGCGAGCCGAAAATTCCTCAATACCGTCGGGATTTACGTCCTCAAACCACCCAAGTTCCTGTTTCAGTGCTCTTCAGCGAGCCGAAAATTCCTCAATCGCGAGGGCGACGTTGAAGCGACGTTGGGGATTGAAGTTTCAGTGCTCTTCAGCGAGCCGAAAATTCCTCAATCGAACTGGGTGGGCACCAGAAAGCCGCCGCTTGCGCGTTTCAGTGCTCTTCAGCGAGCCGAAAATTCCTCAATTTGGGAACCGTCGGTGCGCGGCGAGGTTGAGCCGGGGTTTCAGTGCTCTTCAGCGAGCCGAAAATTCCTCAATCGATAAGATCACTCATACCACATCCATCCTTTCGGGTTTCAGTGCTCTTCAGCGAGCCGAAAATTCCTCAATGTGATTGCTACAACGAAATGGAAGCCCGTCGGCTCCGTTTCAGTGCTCTTCAGCGAGCCGAAAATTCCTCAATTCTCAACCAAATTCCTCACCGAGCGCCCTTGACAGAGTTTCAGTGCTCTTCAGCGAGCCGAAAATTCCTCAATTCAACGCCGTACTGAGCAGACTCGCGTCGATCCCGTTGTTTCAGTGCTCTTCAGCGAGCCGAAAATTCCTCAATTCGGGCTGCCCTACGAACGCTTGATCGCGCAGACGGGTTTCAGTGCTCTTCAGCGAGCCGAAAATTCCTCAATTCGATCTGAGCGACAACCTGCGCCGCGCGGTCGACTGTTTCAGTGCTCTTCAGCGAGCCGAAAATTCCTCAATGTTGTGAGAAACTGCGTCGCGCCGCTCAGCCCCGCCGTTTCAGTGCTCTTCAGCGAGCCGAAAATTCCTCAATGTTCCCGCCTCGAACAGACCGCGCAGCGCCGCAAGTAGTTTCAGTGCTCTTCAGCGAGCCGAAAATTCCTCAATATGAGGCGGTACGGTCGCGGGTGGCGGGACTGACACGTTTCAGTGCTCTTCAGCGAGCCGAAAATTCCTCAATCCAGCACCGCCGTCGCCGCGACTTGCGCTGCGTCGGTTTCAGTGCTCTTCAGCGAGCCGAAAATTCCTCAATTGTATTGTCGAGCGTCCAGCCGTAGCGCGCCGCCGTGTTTCAGTGCTCTTCAGCGAGCCGAAAATTCCTCAATCGACACCGGATAGTCGCAGTAATACGCCACCGCGTCCGTTTCAGTGCTCTTCAGCGAGCCGAAAATTCCTCAATCGGCGTTCGTCGAGACCGAGACGCTGCTGACGGTATGTTTCAGTGCTCTTCAGCGAGCCGAAAATTCCTCAATGCAAAACCCCTCCTCGCAGAAGTCGCTTTGTTCCTCGTTTCAGTGCTCTTCAGCGAGCCGAAAATTCCTCAATTGTTCGTCAACGCCGACTATTCGGCGATGGAACAGGTTTCAGTGCTCTTCAGCGAGCCGAAAATTCCTCAAACCCTACGATCTCGTGATCGTTGACGAGATCGAGCGTTTCAGTGCTCTTCAGCGAGCCGAAAATTCCTCAATCGCGCACCGTCTGGCGCGGGCAGATCGAACGGATTGGTTTCAGTGCTCTTCAGCGAGCCGAAAATTCCTCAACCAGCGTTCGACTTGTACGGTGAGGGATACCATAAGGTTTCAGTGCTCTTCAGCGAGCCGAAAATTCCTCAATCGTAATACGGGGTAAGATTCAGCCGCGCAGCGCTCGTTTCAGTGCTCTTCAGCGAGCCGAAAATTCCTCAACGCCGCGCCCCATTCCAACGTCGCGCACCAGCAGCGTTTCAGTGCTCTTCAGCGAGCCGAAAATTCCTCAATCGTACACCGTTTCGTTCAATCCCGACGACTTTGTGAGTTTCAGTGCTCTTCAGCGAGCCGAAAATTCCTCAACGCGCTTGCGTTGGTGAGATCGCGCGCAGCGGCGAAGGTTTCAGTGCTCTTCAGCGAGCCGAAAATTCCTCAATCATCTCGTCTCCTCCTCTTATGAGAGATTAGTCGTTTCAGTGCTCTTCAGCGAGCCGAAAATTCCTCAAAATAAGAAACCCCATCCGTTGCCGGACGGGGTTTCTGTTTCAGTGCTCTTCAGCGAGCCGAAAATTCCTCAATTGAAAACCGCCGAAATCGGGGATTTTTCTGAGCGCGTTTCAGTGCTCTTCAGCGAGCCGAAAATTCCTCAATTCCGCCGCCTGCAGGCGGTGAGGGTTGCAGTGCTGCGTTTCAGTGCTCTTCAGCGAGCCGAAAATTCCTCAACGTAATCCCGCTTGAAACCGACGTTGTATTGATCACCGTTTCAGTGCTCTTCAGCGAGCCGAAAATTCCTCAATGTTCCGATCCGGCGGCGACAACCACAGCGTCACCGGTTTCAGTGCTCTTCAGCGAGCCGAAAATTCCTCAACCGTTCCGGCGCTTTCTGATGCGCGGGGACGGATTGAGTTTCAGTGCTCTTCAGCGAGCCGAAAATTCCTCAACGAAACCACACTGAGCGTACTGCGCGGACTGTTCGGTTTCAGTGCTCTTCAGCGAGCCGAAAATTCCTCAAGAATAAACGTCAACGTCGCCTCGCCCACGTCGGCGTGTTTCAGTGCTCTTCAGCGAGCCGAAAATTCCTCAAGTATCACTATACTCCAAAACACCCGTTTTGTCAAGGTGTTTCAGTGCTCTTCAGCGAGCCGAAAATTCCTCAATCTGCGCGCGATCTCACCAACGCAAGCGCGCACGTTCGTTTCAGTGCTCTTCAGCGAGCCGAAAATTCCTCAAGACACTCGGCGCATTCTCCAGTATCAGCAATGAAGGTTTCAGTGCTCTTCAGCGAGCCGAAAATTCCTCAACGAACTGGAAGATGACTTCCGCATTTCGCGCGCGAAGTTTCAGTGCTCTTCAGCGAGCCGAAAATTCCTCAATTTGGGTGATGCGTCACGTCGCCCGGCTGCTCCAAACGTTTCAGTGCTCTTCAGCGAGCCGAAAATTCCTCAATTGATACGCGCATCGACGCCTTCACCGGATCGTCGGTTTCAGTGCTCTTCAGCGAGCCGAAAATTCCTCAACGCCCGTCACAACTTCCCCCGCCGCCCGGCGAGCGCGTTTCAGTGCTCTTCAGCGAGCCGAAAATTCCTCAATTCTGCGACGCGCGCTTGATGTAGATGTCGTATGCAGTTTCAGTGCTCTTCAGCGAGCCGAAAATTCCTCAACGAGTTGCGTGAGGTGCGGCAGTAATGCGCTGCCGAGTTTCAGTGCTCTTCAGCGAGCCGAAAATTCCTCAACCGACCCGCGTCCGGCGCGCTTCGCAGTTCCGCTGGTTTCAGTGCTCTTCAGCGAGCCGAAAATTCCTCAACCTTGCTGCATTATCGCCGCCGCCTGCGCCGCGCCCCGGTTTCAGTGCTCTTCAGCGAGCCGAAAATTCCTCAATTGAAGTACGTCTTCCGGCGACGGCAGTAGTACGAGAGTTTCAGTGCTCTTCAGCGAGCCGAAAATTCCTCAATGTATTGTCGGTCGAAATCTCGACCGCGAAATTACGTTTCAGTGCTCTTCAGCGAGCCGAAAATTCCTCAACAAGCGTTAGCCTAGCACACAAGTTCCCTTCTGTCAAGTTTCAGTGCTCTTCAGCGAGCCGAAAATTCCTCAATCACAGAGAGCGACCGGAATTGAACGGCGCGTACATCGTTTCAGTGCTCTTCAGCGAGCCGAAAATTCCTCAATCCGCAGCGCCCCGCGCCGCGTGCGCAGCCAGCGCGGTTTCAGTGCTCTTCAGCGAGCCGAAAATTCCTCAACATCTGTCACCTCACAACACCCGCGTCCAGTTCGCGTTTCAGTGCTCTTCAGCGAGCCGAAAATTCCTCAAGCCCGAACGTCCGGGATGTCGCCGCCGGCGCAGTGAGTTTCAGTGCTCTTCAGCGAGCCGAAAATTCCTCAACGTTCGCCGGCGTCGAGAAACTCGTGATACTCGCCGAGTTTCAGTGCTCTTCAGCGAGCCGAAAATTCCTCAAACCTCGCCAACGCCGCCACAATCGTTGCGAAGCAGTTGTTTCAGTGCTCTTCAGCGAGCCGAAAATTCCTCAACCACCGGCGCGGTCAATTCGTTGTTGAGCACGCTCGGTTTCAGTGCTCTTCAGCGAGCCGAAAATTCCTCAATCTGGCGGAAGCCGCGAAGTGCTACAGTCGGGTGTTGTGTTTCAGTGCTCTTCAGCGAGCCGAAAATTCCTCAATTCGGTTGATGCCGCAACGTAGGCGTCTGCCGCGTGCGTTTCAGTGCTCTTCAGCGAGCCGAAAATTCCTCAATTTTGTTCTTCCCGACGAGTTCATCAAGCACGCGGCGGTTTCAGTGCTCTTCAGCGAGCCGAAAATTCCTCAATCAACCCGCCGCTCATCCATTCCCGGCGCAGCGTTGAGTTTCAGTGCTCTTCAGCGAGCCGAAAATTCCTCAATTCGTCTGCGGTGAAGATTACGAGTTTGCCAAGTACGGTTTCAGTGCTCTTCAGCGAGCCGAAAATTCCTCAACCGCAGACCGCAATGCGCAGCCGTGGATTATCGCCGTGTTTCAGTGCTCTTCAGCGAGCCGAAAATTCCTCAATTACGCGCTTCGGTGTGAGAAGCGGCTTGCGGGCAAACGGTTTCAGTGCTCTTCAGCGAGCCGAAAATTCCTCAATCGGATCGAAAAGCGCATTCGCGTTGAACCCGATGCCGTTTCAGTGCTCTTCAGCGAGCCGAAAATTCCTCAATCGTAAGACGAGTTCGCCGCCAACGAAACCGCCTTGCTGTTTCAGTGCTCTTCAGCGAGCCGAAAATTCCTCAACAGCAAGGGTATAAGTTCACGTTGGATCAGTTCAACGGTTTCAGTGCTCTTCAGCGAGCCGAAAATTCCTCAATAATTTAGCGTCGTCACACCGAGAAACACCGCAATGGTTTCAGTGCTCTTCAGCGAGCCGAAAATTCCTCAATCATTCGCGCGCGAACTGCATAGTTACGCGCAGCGAGTTTCAGTGCTCTTCAGCGAGCCGAAAATTCCTCAATTTCACCCTCAGTCGGCACCGGCGTCTCGATTGATGGTTTCAGTGCTCTTCAGCGAGCCGAAAATTCCTCAATCGATTGTCTCGCGCGTCGCTGCGCCGCCGACGCGCCGTTTCAGTGCTCTTCAGCGAGCCGAAAATTCCTCAATCAAACTGAGCGCGGTTGACGCAGCAAGCGGCGTGCGTTTCAGTGCTCTTCAGCGAGCCGAAAATTCCTCAATTTCTACTGTACACAACTATCAAAGACCGTCTGGCGCGTTTCAGTGCTCTTCAGCGAGCCGAAAATTCCTCAATTGAGACCGTCCGTCCAGCGCGCGTAGACCGCGAACGTTTCAGTGCTCTTCAGCGAGCCGAAAATTCCTCAATAACCTACGCTTCTGTCGTCTTCGCGCCCCGGTACAGTTTCAGTGCTCTTCAGCGAGCCGAAAATTCCTCAATCGGCGCGGCGCATCGGCGATCTGGAGCGTGCGCTTGGTTTCAGTGCTCTTCAGCGAGCCGAAAATTCCTCAATTGCGGGCGCGGCGTCGCTCGGTGCGGCGCTGATCGACGTTTCAGTGCTCTTCAGCGAGCCGAAAATTCCTCAATTTCGGCAGATGTGCGTATCCCGTTCCACAGCGCCTGTTTCAGTGCTCTTCAGCGAGCCGAAAATTCCTCAATCAACCGCAGCGCTTTGTAGAGCAGCGCCTCCACGCGTTTCAGTGCTCTTCAGCGAGCCGAAAATTCCTCAATCGGCAAGTGCTGCCGCGCTACGCGCCGTCAAGCGACGTTTCAGTGCTCTTCAGCGAGCCGAAAATTCCTCAATTTTGGTTGCACCGGTAACGGCGATCCCGCAACCGACGTTTCAGTGCTCTTCAGCGAGCCGAAAATTCCTCAATCTGGCGCGATTCGGGAGGGTGTGATGAGAATACGCGTTTCAGTGCTCTTCAGCGAGCCGAAAATTCCTCAATCGGACCCTCGCACCTGCGTCCATCCATATTTCCGACCGCGATGATCACGCTTCGTCATTCCTGAGCCTTCCTGGTGCGTCGCCATGACACCCGTATACTAGCATGAACGCGCGCGTTTCGCAACCCGA
>Ga0308409_1001595_pt1 | contig 10399 bp, 9 predicted proteins | sample HotsprSampleMSe4_FD_203469 | JGI IMG/M metagenome (GOLD analysis project Ga0308409, IMG submission 203469) | Hot spring phototrophic mat microbial communities from Mushroom Spring, Yellowstone National Park, Wyoming, United States - 20060912_MSe4 ... | reverse complement strand
CAGCGAGCTTGAGCTACAGCGATTTCTCGAAGCGGCGTAACTTCAGATCTAAGAGACATGCAAGGCTTCGAAATCGTGCAGGGCCTCGAGGGCGTTTGCGTAACGCTCACGGGCGTCTTTAGAGATGAGGCGGTTTACAAAAGTTTGCAGCTCCTTGGTAACCAGCAAACCGGTATCTGGGGCAGCCACCAAAGGCGGGGGGGGCAGATGGAGGTGGGCATGGATCACCTCAGCAGGTTCCCCTAGGAACGGCAGCTCGCCTGCGATTGCCCAGTACAAAAGGATCCCCGCTGAGTACATGTCTGAAGCCGGGGTGGGTGACTGCCCAAGAATCTGCTCTGGAGCGATATAGGTTATGGTTCCCAGACGAACTCTCTGACTAAAGCGCTCGCCCAGCGGACCCGAGAGGTCGAAGTCCACCAGGCGAGCCTCTCCAGTGCCGTCGACCACCAGGTTATCGGGCTTGACATCGCGGTGCACCAGGTTCAAAGCATGCATATGGGCAAGGGCCTCAAGCAAGTGCCGAAACACCCGCAGAACCCTTGCGGGATTGTCCTTGCGCCACTCCGACAGGCGGCTGCCCGGAGCGAAAGCCAGCAGCACCGCCGGATGTTCACCCCCCTCATGGGGCACGCTCAGCCGGGCCAGAACGGGGTTGATGCGCGGGTGCCTAATCCGCTGGCCCACCTTCCACTCGCGGTCAGCCCGCCCTTCAAAACCTTTTGGAAAGACCTTCAGGGCGTAGGGGGTGCCGTGCGCATCGAAGGCCAGGTAGACCGTCGCCAATGCCCCACGAGCAATCGGCCGGACGACCTTGTAGCGGCCTTCCAAGGTTATTCCGGCAAACCCCACAACCATCACTATACCGATTTCGAGCGGCCCTCTTGAGGTAATAACGCAGATTCCTTAGCGCAGCGAACGAAGCCGCAGGAACGGGGCGGCTGTTAGAATTTGGCCCAGGCAGGTGGAGGTCGCACTGTGCGCGGTTTGGTTTTGTCGGGAGGCGGGGCCAGGGGCCTGGCCCATATTGGTGTGCTGGAGGTGCTCGAGGCCCAGGGTTTCCAGGCCCAGGTGGTGGCTGGAACCAACATGGGAGCTGTGGTGGGGGCCCTTCATGCCTCTGGCAAGAAGCCTCATGAGATCTTAGAAATAGCCCGCTCCACACCCTGGCTGCGCCTGCTGGATCTGGTACCCCGCCCAGGGCTTATCTCCCAGCGCGGCCTGCGGGAGCTTCTAGCCAAGCACCTACCCGCTCGCTTTGAGCAACTGCCCATTCGGCTGGTTGTCACTGCGGTAGACCTCGAGGCCGGTAAGGTAGCTTACTTCTCTTCAGGCGATCTGGTCGGAGCAGTACTGGCCTCGCTGGCCTACCCTGGATTAGTAGCCCCGGTGCGCTTTGAGGGTCGCACCTACGTGGATGGCGGTATACTCGACAACCTACCGGTAGATGCCGCCCGCTTTATGCAGGCCCAGTACGTGCTGGCGGTAGATGTAACCCCTGAGATGTGCCTGCCCGGGGTTCCACGCAGCTCCATTGGACAGGTGCGCCGGGCCATAGACATCATGCAAAACCACCTCACCGCAGCCCGCCGCTCACTCTACCCACCCGAGCTCTACATCCGCCCCGAACTGCCTGGGGTGGGTATGGAGCAGTTTGGGCGGCTGGAGGAGATCGTTGAGGCCGGACGCAAAGCCGCTTTGCAAGCGCAGATTCCCATGGCAAAGCCCTTAGGCTGAAGGCTTTTGGCAGGCCACAAGCGCACCTTCAGCAGAAAGGCCCTCCCCCTACTCCTGCGCGGAGGGAAGCTACCGGGTTCGTGCCAGTACGTTATGCTATGGGCCGGGCTTTGGCCACCACGAAAGGAACTTTTGTGATGAGAAGGTTTTTGGAGTACCTCTTCAAGGAATGGTTCCGCCAAGTAGGCGAAGCGCTTTTGCTGGCTTTCTTGGTTACCACCTTCTTGTTCACCACCGTGGGCGTGGTGGGCAGTTCGATGAACCCCACCTTGCTCAATGGGGAGCGGGTGTTTGTGCCTAAATACGAGACCTGGTTGGTGCGCTTTGGTCTCGCACAGTGGCAGCGGGGCGATATTGCCATTGTCAAACCCCCCGAGGGAACGCCCAACGCGCTGGCCCAGTTCCCGGTGCTGGGTTTTCAATTCCGAGCCTTCTTTATCAAGCGCATCATCGGCCTACCGGGTGACGAGGTCAGCCTGCGAGAGGGAGTGGTTTACCTCAACGGCAAGCCCCTCAATGAAGCTCACATCACAGCTTTACTAAGCCCCTATCCCGATAACTATCCGCTGGTCTGCTACCGAAACGAAAGGCTGACGGCCCTGGTTACCCAGCAGCAGGTGCGTTTTACCCCAGAGGAGCTACCCAAGTACCTAAAACCTACCCTCGAGATGCTCGTGCCGCCCAGCCCCCAAGACCTGGCAAAAAGCTTGAGCGAGGAGCATTGCTTCACCAGCGCGCTCAAACTCAAACCCGGCTACTACTTTGTGATGGGGGACAACCGCACCTTCGGAGGTTCGGAGGATTCGCGTACCTTCGGCCCGGTGCCCACCGAGGCCATCGCGGGGCGGGCCAATGCTGTCTGGTGGCCCCTCAACCGCATCCGAGGCCTGGAAATCCCTGAGGGCTTCAAGGGGCTATAGGGCTTGGACAAGGCGGGGTGTCTTCTCATACCAGATTCACCGTGCGGCGCTAGATTCCTTGCGAATGGAGCGAATGCACGGCACCACCATTGTGGCAGTTCGCCGAGACGGTGTCACGGCAATCGCAGGCGACGGACAGGTCACCTTAGGTCAGACCATCATGAAGAGCGGGGCGGTTAAGGTTCGCCGCCTAGAACAAGGCGGGGGGGTCTTGGTAGGTTTTGCCGGCGCTGTGGCCGACGCCCTTGTGCTTTTGGAAAAGTTCGAGGGGGCGCTTTCGGGAACAAAAGGCAACCTCCAGCGGGCTGCCATAGAAACGGCGAAACTCTGGCGAAGCGACCGGGTACTGCGCCACCTCGAGGCCATGCTGGTGCTCGCCGATCGTGATTCCCTGCTGCTGCTTTCTGGTAACGGCGAGGTATTGAGCCCCGATGAGCCGGTGCTGGCCGTTGGCTCCGGCGGCCCTTATGCCCTTGCCGCTGCAAAAGCCCTGCTGCGCTACTCCAACCTCTCCGCCCCTCAGATAGCCGAACAGGCCATTCGAATAGCCGGGGAAATAGATCTATACACCAGCGGTCAGGCCACCCAGGTTTTGAGCGTTGGGGGTGAGGGATGAACCTAACACCTGCCGAAATCGTGCGTGAGCTGGACAAACACATCGTGGGGCAGGCTGCTGCAAAACGCGCCGTGGCGGTGGCCCTGCGCAACCGCATGCGCCGGAAGAAACTGCCACCCGAGCTGGCTCGAGAGGTCACGCCCAAAAACATTCTGATGATCGGCCCCACCGGGGTTGGCAAAACCGAGATCGCCCGGCGGTTGGCCCGCCTGGCAGGAGCCCCTTTTTTGAAGGTTGAAGCCACCAAGTTTACCGAGGTGGGCTATGTGGGCCGGGATGTGGACTCCATTGTGCGGGATCTGGCCGAGGCCTCTTACCAGCTGGTTATGCAGGAGATGAAGGCCAAGGTGGAAGGGCGGGCCCGAAGCTTGGCTGAGGAGGAGGTAGCAGCCCTGCTGCGCGTCTCGCCCTCCGAGCTGCGCAGCGGCCGCTACCATGACCAGATGGTAGAGATCGAGGTGGCCGAAGAGACCCGGCTGCCCATGATAGGGATGTTTGGCGGCGAGCAAATGCAGGGCCTGCAGGACATGCTCAAAGGGTTTCTGCCGCAGCGCAAAGTGCGGCGCAGGGTACGGGTCAGAGAAGCTTTGGAGATTCTCAAAAACCAGCAGGCCGAACGCCTTGTGGACAAAGAAGAAGCCACCCAGGAAGCCCTGCGCCGCGCCCAGGAAGAGGGCATCGTATTCATAGATGAAGTAGACAAGATTGCCCGTAGCAAGGGCAGTGTCGGCGGCCCAGATGTCTCGGGTGAGGGGGTGCAGCGCGACCTGCTGCCCATTGTGGAAGGTACCGTGGTCTCTACCCGCCTGGGTCCAGTTTCAACCGATCATGTGCTGTTTATCGCCGCAGGGGCCTTTCATGTTTCCAAACCCTCTGACCTCATCCCTGAGCTGCAGGGCAGGTTCCCCATCCGGGTGGAACTGGACCCCCTTGGGCCCCAGGAGTTTGAGCGCATCCTGCTCGAGCCGGAAAACTCGCTCATTAAACAGTACCAGGCCCTGCTCGCAGCCGACGAAACCGAGTTGCACTTTACCCCAGAGGCCATTCAGGCGGTGGCTCGGTTCGCTCATCAAGCTAACCAGGAGTTGGAGGATATTGGCGCCAGAAGACTCGCCACGGTGCTGGAGCGGCTTCTGGAAGAAGTTTCGTTCCAGACCGGTTTGGGGCGGGTCGAGGTGACCAAAGAGTATGTGGAAGCACGGCTAAAGGATGTACTCGCCTCCCCCAATCTCTCCCGTTACATTTTGTAGACCGAGGGCCAACTGTGAAGAAAGTAAAACCCGCTCTAGAAACGCCCCGCTCCCTGATGGGCAAGTACCAGCGAATCAGGAGGAACACTATGCGTTTTTGGCTCTTTTTGCTCGCGCTGCTGATGAGCAGCGCGCTGGCCCAGCAAAACCCCAACCCGCCTGCCTCGAGGCCGCAAACCCAGGCCAGCCTATGCCTTGTGCTGTACGAGGCTGGGCGTCCCGAAGCAGCGCTACCGGCCTGCGAGCGCGCAGCAAAGGAGGCTCCTAGCGCCGAAAACCTCTACCTGCTGGCGAGGGTACAGTCCGAGCTGAACCGCTTTACTGCGGCTACCGAGAACCTACGCCGTTCGATTACCCTCAACAGCAGCTTTGTTCAGTCTTATGTTGCCCTGGCCCAGGTGTACGTACGCCAGTATCTGCTGTCAGACAACCGTGAAGCCTCCAAGGGGCTGCTGGACCAAGCGTTGAGCGTTCTCCGCGAGGCCGAACGGGTGAACCCCAGATATGCCCCCATCTACGCAACGCGCGGGGCTGTTTTTGCATACCAGAACAGGCTCGAGCAGGCCATCGAATCCATTAACCGCTCGCTGGCCATCAAGGATGAGCCGGTGGTACGGGCCCTTTTAGCCGATATTTACATCCGCCAAGGCAGGTGGGATGAGGCCCTCAAGAACTATGATGAGGCGGTTAGGGCAGCGCCCAAAAACCCCAGCCTGCGGGTCAAGTACGGCAGCTTGCTGCTGTTGCGCGGCAATGTGGACCTGGCGATCGAGCACCTGGACCAGGCGGTCGTTCTAAGCCCGGGTAACGCCGAAGCCTGGCTTCGTCGCGGCGACGCTTACTTCGAAAAGAAGGACTGGCAGCAGGCCGGGGTTTCTTACCAACAAGCGGTAGCCCTTTCACCGGTTCGCTATCCCGACGCCTACGTTGGTCTGGGTCAGGTTTTCATCGAGCTCAAGGATTATCAAAAGGCCCGCTTCAACTTTACCAAAGCGGTGGCCCTTGAGCGGGACAACCCGGTCTACCGCTTCTGGCTATGCCGGGCAAACGAGCTGTTGGGTGATAGGGCAGGGGCCAAGGCACAGTGCGAGCAAGCCCTCAGACTGCGGCCCGATTTCAAAGAAGCCCAGGATGTGCTGAACCGCCTGAGATAGCCCACAAACCAAACTATGCCGGAGGTTTTCTACCCTGATCCACACCAATGTGGGTGTGGTTTTTTCTGATAAAAACTTCTTACACTTCCTGTTTACGTTTTAAGCAAAACAGGGTAAATTGTGCGCATGAGCTGGAGGTTGGAAGCCTGGAACCCCGAGTACGCCTTACCGGAGCGGCTTGAAGAGGGAGAGGGGCTCGAGGGCCTCAAAACACACTACGAGGGTGACTGGGTCGTCCGAACCCCGCAAAGGCAATCGGCCAGCGAGTGGCCCGTGGTGTACTTGGTAGATGGTCGCCAGCGGGTGGATGCGCAAATTGCCGACTCGAGGGGCCGCCAGGCCTTGCTGGCCACCGTGGTGGCAGGGGCCGTGGTGCGCGATGCTGCGGGCATTCGCCCAGTAGGGGAGCCTCTAAAGCGCCATATCCTGCTACACAGCGGCGACCTGGAGGAGCCCCTACCCCCCGGCCTTAGCCATTACCAGCCGGTGGAGGCTAAAAGAGCCGACCCCGCCAGCATGCGCTCCAGGGTGACTGAGGAGATGCGACGCTTGGAAGCCAGCCTGGTGAACAGGCTAGAGGGGGGAGTGGTGATCGTGGACGGACAGATATACCAAGGCGAAGAGTCGTACACCGCAGCAAAACGCCTTCTGGGCTACACCAAGACCCAGGCCGCCATCTACCTGAGCGCAGCACAACAAGCCCTGTTGCACGAACTCAAACCCTACCAGCGCACACCCATATTCCAGATCCCCGGCAAGGCCATTAACCGCCCGTTGGATGTTTTCTCCTGGTACGTGCGGCTGCCTCTAAAACCCGTGGACACCTTCTACCCCAGCGCTTCGCTCTTGCGCGTTGAAACCATCTGCCCGGAGCCCTATCAGGCCAGCCAGCTGGCAGATCTTTCGGTAAGCCTCTTCTGTGATATGGCCTCCTCCCCGGCCAAAGACCCCCGCGCCCCCCAGAACCTGATCCCCATTGGAGGGCTCGAGCAATGGCTGGGCCGCCATCTGGGTCAGGCGGAGGTGGCGCGACGTAGAATCATGCAAGCGCTCTTCAGCTAAGGAGGAAGCCGTGAAGCAGGTGGGAATGGTGCTGGGTAGCCGCGAGGCCGGAGCACTGGACTTTTGGGTGGCGGTTGAAGAGGGCCAGTACCTGCGCTTGGACGATTTGGTGTACGTCGAGTTTCGCCATCCCGATCCGCGCAGGGGCGATGCCAACGGCAATGTGCGCTACTACGGCATGGTAGACCAGGTCGTAAAGCTCTACGAGGGCTCGCATTTCGACACCGATGTGTTCCTGGCCCGGCGCGACCTTCTGCCTGTAAGCCTCTCGTATGCAGCGCACGTGCAGGTTACCCGCTTGGTGCCAGAGGAGTATCTGCCGCCTGACCCCGGCTCACCGGTCTATCTAGCCCAGGAAGAGGCCTTGGAGTTGGCGCTTTACTATGACCGGATGCAGGAACAAAAACTACCGGTAGGGCTGCTCAAGAATGGCGAGGTGGCCTACATCAATTTCGAATTCCTAAACGGCTTCAAGGGGGGGCACGTCAACATATCGGGGGTTTCAGGGGTAGCGGCCAAGACCAGCTACGCTACCTTCCTGCTGCACAGCATTTTCCAGTCGTCCGCCAACTTGCAGAAAGCCAACACCAAGGCCTTGATCTTCAATGTGAAAGGCCAGGACCTGTTCTACCTCGACAAGGAAAACAACGGCTTGAACCAGGAGGTGCGGAAGGCCTACCAGAGGCTGGGGCTGCCGGCCAAAGCCTTCCAGAGCGTGGCTTTTTTGGCCCCTCCGCGCAAAACTCCCGGCGACATCCTAGCCGACGCAGCCCGCCCCGATGCCTCGGCGTACTATTGGGATTTGGTGCAGTTTTGCCGCGACGGGCTGCTGCCGTTTTTGTTTGCCGACCGGGGCATGATGAGCAACCTGGGCTTCTTGATTGACCAGGTCACTGAGCGCCTGCGCCGCCTGGTGGGCGATGAGAACAGCAAGGAGGGTCAGAAAGGCCCCTACCTGGTGGTGGACGACTGGTTCGATGAGCCATCAGCCCTGGAAGCTAATGTGAGTTTTAGTGAGCTGGGAAAACTCAAGATCACCAGTTTCGCTCAGCTAGTACGCTACATTGAGTACAAGCTGTTGGGACCTGAGTCAGCTGAAGACGAGGAAAAGCAAAAGGGCGATCCGCGCTGGACTGCCCGTCAGGCCAGGGGTACGCTCGAGGCCTTTGTTCGCCGCTTGCGCGCAGCCATCGGTAACGTAGAACACCTGATCCGAGGCGATAAAATCGGAAAACGACCCGACCCCCTAGGAGGCCAAGCACAGGTGTGTGTGGTGGACATCCACCAACTCCCGGCACAGGGGCAGATGTTTGTGGTGGGCTCCATCTTGCGAGAGGTTTTTGCCCGTAAAGAGCACGGCGAGTACCAGGGGCGGGTATTTGTGGTACTGGACGAGCTCAACAAGTACGCTCCCCGTGATGGCGAAAGCCCTATCAAGGACATCCTGCTGGACATCGCCGAGCGCGGGCGGAGCCTGGGTGTAATTCTCATTGGGGCCCAGCAAACGGCCTCCGAAGTGGAAAGCCGTATAGTGGGGAATGCCGCCATCCGGGTGGTGGGACGCCTCGACGCCGCCGAAGCTGAACGGCCTGAGTACCGCTACCTTCCTTCCTCCTTCCGTCAACGGGCAGTAATTCTACCCCAAGGAACGATGATCCTGCAGCAGCCTGAAATCCCCGTACCTCTACCCCTCACCTTCCCGCTGCCCGCTTGGGCCATGAAAAAAGAAGAGGCACGCGAGGATGTCTCGGCGGAAAGGCTGTCTAAACTGCTAGACTGAGTAGGCCTTCAACGGGCATTCCTGGTGGTGTGAACCCCGCGCCAGCACAGGATGATTCCTTGATTACTGCCCGTGCTTCAGGGGGCCCTAGAACGAGAGGATTGCTTGTTAGCACTAGCACCTGCTCTTTTGTGGATAGGAAGGATCTACAAGCCGTGCTGCGTCTGTATGCCCAGGGGTACTTTCCGTTGGGCATGAAGCACGGCATTGCCTGGTTTGATCAGCGGGCCTACGGCACCCCCTACCGGGCCCTGATGCCTCTGGACGGGCGCTTTCACATTCCGCGCAGCCTACGACGGGTGCTGAACAGCGGGCGTTTTGAAGTGCACATCAACCGCGATTTTACCGGGGTTTTGGCAGGCTGCGCCACCCGCGGTGGCTCCTATTCCAGCGAAACCTGGCTCACCCCAGAGGTGGCCCAGCTGTACCTGGGCCTCCACCAGCACGGCTATGCCCACAGTTTTGAGGCCTGGTACCAGGGCAAGCTGGCTGGGGGTATCCTGGGTGTGGCGCTGGGAGCTGCCTTTATCGGCGACAGCATGTTTTATAGCGTCGCCAACGCTTCCAAGGTGGCCCTTGTGCGGCTGGTGGAGCACCTGCGGGAAAGGGGTTTTGAAATCTTCGACGTACAAGTGCAGAACCCCCATCTGGCGCGATTTGGGGCCTACGAGGTGGATCCCCTCGAGTTCCGTAAGCAACTGTCCCAGGCCATCCTGAAGCCAGCTCGGTTTGTGTGATGAGCCGGGTCTAGCGCTTGGCTATCGGTGTGTAAGGAAGGTCAAGCTTGCCGGTGTACTGGCAATCAGGACGCAACAGACGGTTGTCCACCTTGGCGTACTCGAGGATGTGCGCGCACCAGCCCGAGATGCGCGCTACTGCAAAGATGGGCGTGAAGAACTCGAGGGGATAGCCCAGATCGGAGTAGACCACCCCGGAATAAAAGTCGACATTTGGATAGATACCCTTGGGGTTGTAGATGGCGCCGGCCTGGCGCTCGAGCTCCTTCAAAATGGCGTACTCCTTGCTGTGCCCGTGCCTGGCCGCCACCTCTCCGGCATACTTGTCGAGCACCCCGGCCCTGGGGTCGTAGGATTTATAGACGCGGTGGCCCATGCCCATTACACGCCCCTTTTTGGCTTGCAGGTCAGCCAGCCAAGCCGAAACGTTCTCGGGCGCGCCAATCTCGGCGATCATCTTCATCACCGCCTCGTTGGCTCCTCCGTGGCGGGGCCCCTTGAGCGCCCCCACTGCCGCCACAATGGAGCTGTAGATGTCGGCCTGGGTGGAGTAGGTTGCAATAGCCGTAAAGGTAGAGGCATTGAACCCGTGCTCAGCCTGCAAAATCAGGGCCACATCCATCAGCTTGGTTGCTTCCTTGCTGGGCAGCTTGCCGTTGGACATGTAGAGGAAGTTGGCCGCGTGGGACAAGCCTTTGCGCGGTGCGAGAATTCTTTGTCCCTCACGGTGGCGCTTGGTGGCTGCCACAATGGTGGCAAATTTGGCTATGAGCGAGAGCGATTTCTCGTAAAGCGCCTCGAGCGATACATCGCCTTCGGTAGGGTCGGTCATACCCAGCTCGCTCACCGCAGTGCGCAGCATGGACATGGGGTGTGCGTCGCGGGGGAACTGTTTGATCTGCTTGATGATAGAAGGTGGCAGACTCCGCAGCGAGGCCAGCTTAGCGCTAAAGGCCCTAAGCTCGGCCTTGTTGGGTAGGCGCCCATGCAAAAGTAAGTAGGTCACCTCCTCGAAGGTAGAATGCTCAGCCAGATCCTGGATTTTATACCCAGCGTAATACAGGCGGCCCTGCTCACCATCAATGTAACACAGGCTGCTTTCGGTAAAGACCACATCCTCCAGACCTCGAGCAATAGTCGCAG
>Ga0308409_1001593_pt1 | contig 10406 bp, 9 predicted proteins | sample HotsprSampleMSe4_FD_203469 | JGI IMG/M metagenome (GOLD analysis project Ga0308409, IMG submission 203469) | Hot spring phototrophic mat microbial communities from Mushroom Spring, Yellowstone National Park, Wyoming, United States - 20060912_MSe4 ... | reverse complement strand
CACAAAAGCACCCGAAACGCCCCTCATTTGTTTTAGGCAGTCTACAATTCGCGCGCATGGGGCTTGCTTTGCCTATCGCCTCGGTTGTCCCGCGCCTAGTCGCCGGGTTGATCATCAGCGCGCTGATCGGATGGCTGGCCTATCAGCGCAGATCGCTTTCGCGGAGCGGCGTGCTGGGCGCGGTCATCACCGGCACATTGATCTTCGGGTTTGGCGGGCTGGCAGCCGGCCTGTTGTTGATCGCCTTCTTCACCTCCTCCTCTCTACTCAGTCACTACAAAGCCAACAGTGCGCCCAAGCGTTCAGCAGCCGAGCAATTCGACAAAGGCGGCCAGCGCGACCTCGGCCAGGCGCTGGCGAATGGGGGTGCGGCAGCCGGCCTGGCCGTGTTGGCCTGGCTGATGCAAGATCACCCCGCGCTCGCCGGCGCGCTCTACGCGGCGATGGTGGGCGCGCTGGCCACTGTGAATGCCGACACCTGGGCCACCGAGCTGGGTGTGCTCAGCGCCGCGCCGCCTCGCCTGATCACGCGCCTGAGCCGGCGCGTCCCTCCGGGCACCAGCGGCGGCATCACGCTGCTGGGCAGCAGCGCGGCGCTGGGTGGCGCGGCCTTCATCGCCATTGCCTACGTCATTTTCACCCTCGTCGAACAAGCCCTCGCCGGCGAGAGCAGGACGCCGAGCGCAAGATGGGCAGTGGTCGTGGGCGCAACGGTCGCCGGGCTGGCCGGCGCGCTGTTCGATAGCCTGCTCGGCGCCACCGTGCAGGCGATGTACTACAGCGAGCGGCGAGGGAAGGAGACCGAGAAGGCCTTTGAGCGCGACAGCACGCCCAACCGGCTGATCCGCGGCTGGCCCTGGCTCACCAACGATTGGGTGAACTTCCTCGCCTCGCTGTTCGGCGCGGCGACGAGCGCGCTTATCTTTAGCATCTTATAAATGGCCATGATCGAGACACCGGAATGGGTGCGTCACGCCATCTTCTATCATATCTTTCCCGACCGTTTTGCCAAGAGCCAGCGCGTCCCCAAGCCCAGCAACCTAGAGCGCTGGGAGGACCCGCCGACGCACTATGGCTTTAAGGGCGGCGACTTGTTGGGGATCGTCGAGCATCTGGATTACCTTCAGGACCTCGGCATCAATGCTATTTATCTATGCCCGATCTTCCAGTCCACAGCGAACCACCGCTACCACACGCACGACTACTATCGGGTGGACCCTATCCTGGGCGGCGACGCTGCCTTTCGCAGCTTGCTGGACGAGGCGCATCGGCGCGACATCCGCATCATCATTGACGGCGTGTTCAACCACGCCGGCCGCGGTTTCTACCAGTTCAACCACGCGCTGGAGAACGGCGCAGCGTCCCCATACTTGGACTGGTTCTACATTAAAGGCTTTCCTCTGCATGCCTACGAAGGCAAACCGGTGAACTACGAGGCGTGGTGGGGCATTCCCGCTTTGCCCAAGCTCAACACCTCCACGCCGGCTGTGCGCGAATTCATCTTCGGCGTGGCCGAGCACTGGACTCGCTTTGGCGCAGATGGGTGGCGGCTGGACGTGCCGGGCGAGATAGACGACGATGAGTTCTGGCGCGAGTTTCGCCGGCGGGTAAAAGCGGTCAACCCCGATGCCTATCTGGTCGGCGAGATCTGGCATCCGGCCCACCGCTGGCTGCAAGGCGATCAGTTCGATGCCGTGATGAACTATCTATTCACCAAAGCGTGCATTGGCTTTTTTATCGGAGCACGGATGGAGGCCAATCTGGTCTCCGGCGTGGGCTACGCGCCCGTCCCGGTCCTAGATGGGCCGGCCTTCGCCCAGGCCCTCCAAGAGCTGGTGACCATGTACGACCGCAGCGTGCGCGACGTGCAGATGAACCTGTTGGACAGCCACGACACGGCGCGGTTTCTATCAATCGCAGGTCAAGACGTGAGCGCGCTGAAGCTGGCCACGCTGTGTCAAATGACCTTCCCTGGGGCGCCGTCAATCTACTACGGCAGCGAAGTAGGCATGCTGGGGGGCAAAGACCCAGATTGTCGGCGCGCCTTCAACTGGGATGAGTCGAGCTGGAATCACGACCTGCGCGACTATTTCAAGCAATGCATTGCGCTGCGCAAGCGCTATCGCGCGCTGCGCGATGGCGAGTTCCAGGTGCTATTCGCTGCGGGCGACGTGGTGGCCTATTTGCGCACTTGGGGTGAGGAGAAGTTGATAGTTGTGCTAAACTGCGGGGCGGCTACGACGGTGGAGATCCCGGTGTGCGACCTAGCAACGGGGGGTATGCGCGCCATCACAGTGCTTGGCCGGCCCGCTGAATACATCACCTCCGCAGGCTATCTGCGCGGCGTGGCCATCCCAGAGCGCACGGGTGTTGTCCTCCACCTCTCGCCAGCGCAATGAACACGGACAGCTCTTTAGCAACCTGCACAACACATAGACGCTGGGCTGCGCCTGGCAAGGCATAGCAAGCACGCATAACCTGGGCGCACCTCGGCCAGGCTCAGCCCCGCCCGAACAGGAGGTAAGCCATGGCCGAATTGACCCGTGACAAGATTGATATCGCCCTTCAGCGGGTGCGCGAAGCACTCGACCGAAACAGCGTCCAAGACGCAATCACCATCCTCGAGCAGCTAAAGCAAGATGAGCAGGTTGAAGTCTTTGACGAGCTGGACGTCGAAGACCAGGCCGAGTTGCTGCCGCGCTTGCACCCGGAGACCGCCGCTGAGATCGTTGCGGAGCTGGATAGTGAAGGACAAGCCAACATCGCCGAGCGTGTGGATGACCGAACGCTCTCGCGCATCCTCGACGAGATGGAGCCGGATGACGCGGCGGATGTGATCGGCGAGCTGCCTAAAGAGCGCCAGCAGCGCGTCCTGGCCAACATGGAGGAAGCCGATGACGTGCGCCCGCTGCTCATCCACCCCGATGAGAGCGCCGGCGGTCTGATGACCACCAGCTTCCTCACCCTGCGCCCCGGAATGACCGCCCAGGAGGCGATTGATGCCTTGCGGGAATGGAATCCCGACGACGAGATGCCTTACTACCTCTTCGTCGTGGACCGCGAGCAGCGCCTGGTGGGCGTGGTCTCGCTGCGCCAGTTGCTGGTTGCGTCGCCCATGCGGTTAATTGGTGAGATCATGGATCCGGACGTGATCAGCGTGCCTGCCGGCACCGACCAGGAAGAGGTTGCCAACCTGATGAAGAAATACGACCTTCTGGCGCTGCCGGTCGTGGATGCGCAAAACCGCCTGCTGGGCATCATTACGGTGGATGACGTAGTGGACGTGATCGAGGAAGAGACGACCGAGGACGTATATCGCCTTGGCGCGGTCGAGCCTGTCATCGGCCGACAGCCGTATTTCAAGACCTCCATTCTGCAGGTCGTGCGCTCGCGGATCGGCTGGCTGGTGCTGCTGTTGCTGGCCGAGACGCTCACCGGCAGCGCGCTGCGCGCCTTCGAGGAGGAGCTGGCCACCGTCGTCGCGTTGACGTTCTTTATTCCACTGCTGATTGACGCCGGCGGGAACACCGGCTCGCAAACCGTCTCCATGATCATCCGCGGGTTGGTGCTGCGCGAGATCAAACCAAACGACACATTGCGGGTGCTCGGCCGTGAGTTGGTCACCGGCTTGTTGCTGGGCGCCAGCTTGGGGGCGATCGCCTTCCTGCGCGCCGAACTGTGGGGCAGCAGCTTCTACCTATCCTTGGTGGTTGGGCTTTCCTTGCTGGTTATCTGCACCTGGTCCAATCTGATCGGCTCGTTGATCCCGATGCTTGCCCAACGATTTAGAATCGATCCGGCTGTTGTCTCCGCGCCGCTGATCACCACGCTTGTGGATGCGACCGGGATTGTGATCTATCTCAACATCGCGCGCTTGCTCATCCCAGAACTCCAGCACCAATGACGTATACGTACTGCCCTCCGCCCAACTCGCACCATGGAACACGAAATACGGAATACGAAATACGTAATACGCAATACACAATACGGAACACGAAATTCGTATTACGTATTCCGTATTGCGTAGTACCTAAGCACGAGGATGCGTTGTTATGTCTGTTAAGGAGCGCAACCAGAATCTGAACTTGGTCGCCGAGATCGTGCGCGAGCATCTGTTCGAGCACTTGGACGACGATGGGCTATGCAAGGACATGTGCGCGGTGCTGGCCGTGACCCTGCGGCGGGTGTACGAGGACGCGGAGAAGAGCGCACAAGCCTGGGACAAGCGCGCTTACCACAGCAAGGCCGATGCCTTGCGGCGTGAGATGGCCTGGGCGCTATCCATGGCCCAGCTCGCCGAAAGCCTGGCATACAGCCCGCGCAAATTCACGTTTGCGGACCTCGAGCAGTTGGTCAAGCTGCTGCCCAGCGAGCACCGCGTGCCCAAGCGAGCGCAGGTCAAAGACGTGGAGCGGCTGCGCGGCGCGGCGGCAGCAGCCAGGCAGACGTTGCTCAAGAAGCGCTAGTTGGAAAAGCACCACAGCCCCTCGCAAGGATGCGGGGGCTGTGGTGTGCGCCGTGGCCTTCTAGCGATTTGCCAGAGGTGATGCCACGGCGCAACGTTGCGTACTACTCATTGCGACATCACCTCCACTTAAAAAGATAGCGTGGTCGGGTGTTGTCCCGCGAGGGGACATCACGAGGCGCATTGTAACCCAGTTTTGTGAGCGGGAGTGGGCCAATTCAAAACGAAACGAACTCGGATAGGTCACGGCAGATAGATTCGGCGAACGTGAGGGCGACACATCAGTTGCAAGACGCAGTTGTTTGGGGATGAGCGTGGCGCTGGTCCGGCTCAGTTGTGGATGACCAGCCCGACGGCGCAGCCTGTCATTCCGAATTGGAACACTCCTCCTCGTGTTGACATGATGAGTCGGTTGAATATAATTGCGTGGCCAAAAATCGGGCCTTGAGTTGCGCGCGCTGTTCCCTCGCGTAAGTGCGCTGCTGACGAATCCATGAGAGGGTAACCATGTACGCAGTCGTTGAAGTGGGCGGACGTCAATATCGCGTCTCGCCCGGTGATGAAATCTACGTTGAGAAGCTGGATGCAACCGCCGGCAGCCAGGTCAAGCTGCCGGCCCTGTTGGTGTCCGACGACAAAGGGGTTGTCGTGGGCAAGCCCTACGTCGCTGGCTGCGAGATAGCAGCCGAAGTGATCGGCAACGAGAAAGGTGATAAGCTGATCGTGTTCAAGTACAAGCCCAAGAAGCGCTATCGCAAGAAGGCCGGACACCGGCAGACCTACACCAGGCTCAAAATCGTCGGAATGAGCGAGGTTTGAGATGGCACATAAGAAAGGCGGCAGTTCTACTACAAACGGGCGCGATAGCCAGTCCAAGCGCCTGGGCGTTAAGCGGTTTGGCGGGCAGATCGTCCTGGCCGGCAACATCCTGGTGCGCCAGCGCGGCACGCGCTTCAAGCCCGGCGCAAACGTGGACATCGGCAAAGATTACACGCTGTTCGCCACCGCAGATGGCGTGGTCGTGTTCGACACCTTGCCAAACGGCAGCAAGCGCGTCAGCGTCCGTCCATTGCCCGTCGCAGCGGCGATACAGGAGTCGGCGGAATGAAGAAGGACATCCATCCCAAGTATTACGAGCAAGCGCGCATTTACGTCGGCGGTGAATTCGTCGGCACTGTAGGCTCCACCAAACCCGAGCTACATCTGGAAGTGTGGAGCGGCAACCACCCCTTCTACACTGGTGAGCAACGCATCATTGACACCGAAGGACAGGTAGACCGGTTTCAAAAGCGCCTGGAGCGCAAGGTCGCCGAACGGGTGGACAAAGCCGAGAAAGCCCGCCGCCGGCGCAGCAAGCGCGCCATCGCTGAGATTGTGGACGAAGAGACAGTCCCGACCAACGACGCATCCACTGCCGAGCCATAGCGTCGCTTGGCAACACAAACGCGACGTGGGTTGATACACGGCGCGTTTGCTTTGGATGGCCTGTTGAATTCCCTTAGGGCGTTGTTTGGGGCGGGGGCAGGCGCGCGCCGCAACTGCGGCAGAACTTCTCCGCGCCGAAGGTGGGCTGCCCGCACGACGGGCACACCCGCCGGCGGGCAGGCGCCGGCGGAGGAGGCAACGGAGGCGTATAGGTCAGCGCAGTAGCGGCTGGAGGAGGCGGCGGTGGCGCTTGCGCAGCCGTTGATTGTCCTAGCCGGAGGGTGGGTTGCACCGGGCCTGCAGAGAGGCCCTGTGGGATTGGGGTGACCGGCCCGCCGTTGGCGGCGAGTTGTGCCTGAAGCATGGTGATCTGAGCCAACTGCTTGGCGCTCAGTCCTGGCTTGCGCGCGCTGAGCGCCCCGCCCAGCATTGCGACCACCGCGCCTATCAGGGCTACGCCTGCAGCGATAACGGGGGTCCGCGTGTCTATTAGGTTAGACAACCCCACCCGTAGCTCTGGCAGCGCATCGTTGACCGGCACACCCAGACCGGGAAAGCCAGCCTGATTTTGAGCGACTGAGGCTGCGATCACCGCATCCAGCCGTTCGCTCAAGTAGAGCGTCCCGCCCGTCATGGTGAAGGCCGCCGCCGCGGCGAGCACGATGAGCAAAATCCCTCTGAACAATTGTTCGCCAAAGTAACCGCGCGTGGTCGCCACGATCCAGGCCATCAGCAGCACGAGCGCTGGCAACACGAAGAAGGCTATCTGAAAGATCACCAAAGGGGTGAATAGGTCGGCTGTGCCCTCGGCCACGTCGCGCAAATAGCCTTGTTGTCGTTCGCTTAGCTCATAGGGTTTAACAAACTGCGCACCCCCGGGCAGGCTTTGCAGCGCGTTCAGGAGCTCGCCGGCCTTGGCGGGGATGACCGTCAAGCCGTTCGCCATCATCAGCGCTTCGTAGCCGCTGATGTTCAAGGTGACCGGTTGGCTATCGGCCGTCAGGTGGATCTGCAAGCGCATGAACGGCCGGCTGGGCAACCACAGCAGGACCAGCATGGCCAACGCCACGGTCAAGCTGCCCAGCGCGCAGATCAGGTTATTGATCAGGCGAACGAAGTCCACAGGCCAGATTTTAGGCCAAACTGCCTACGGTGGCGTAACAAGCACGAAATAACGCCGCACGGGAAAGAGCTGTTGATCACGGTGAGGCGTCTCCATCTCACCCGGTGCAAGCAGCGCGTTACATTGCAGGCCCTTTGCCTTGGCGCTGGTCATGGTCACCCGAAAGTCAACGACCACCACTTGAGCATCCGCTTTGGGCTTGACGCTGGCGTGGAGCCAGCGTTGATCGCCCGGCGCCCACTGGACGATGTAGGACTCCGCGATTGGATGCGTGATCGGCAGTTGCGAGGGCAGACAAGTCTGATAGGAAGTCACCTGGCTACAGCGACTGCGCGGCGTGATCAGACGCGCGTATGACGCAACGCCGAAGTTGCAATTGTCCGGCTCGTTGTCCACGACTTGATTGTTCACGTTGATCAGCCTGACCTCCTCGACTTCCTGGAAGGAGACCGTGATCGAGCCGGCATCGGCGGGCGCGCCACCGACGTTGCTGCCCCAGATGATGACATCGAAGCGCTCGCCGGCGCGGACGCTGCCGGGGATGGCGATGCCATCAATGCGCGGCACTGGCAAGTTGCCCTGGCCTTTGGCCGGCGGCAGCACCACGACTTTCGTGGGGGTGGGGGTTGGGATAGGGGTAGAGGTCGCGGTCGGCCTGGGCGTTGGCGTGGATGTCGGCGTCGCCGTTGGCCTCGGCGTCGCAGTCGGCCTGGGCGTTGGCGTGGATGTCGGCGTCGCCGTTGGCCTCGGCGTCGCGGTCGGCCTGGGCGTCGGCGTGGACGTGGAGGTCGCAGTCGGTCGAGTCGGCGACGGTGTTGCTGTTGGCCGGGTCGGCGTGGGCGTGGGTCGGGTGGCCGTCGGCGCGGGCGGCTGAGTAGCGATTAGGCCAGGCGTGGGCGATGGCTGGACCGTGGGCAGGGCAGCGGGTGTGGAGGCGCGGGGTGATGGCTGCTGCGTCGGAGACGGTGCGTCTGTGGGTTGCGGCAGACTGGTCGGCGTGCTCGTCGGCAGCAAAACGCTGGCCGCGGCCGTCGTCGGCGCGCGGTCGTCGCCGGCTGCCTCAAACGGGAGCGAGAAGCCGAAGGCGCTGCTGAGCATAAAAGCCACCCCGCCGCATAGCAGCAGCGCGACCTGAGCGCCCCGCGGGACGCCGCCAACCCCCTTGCGGTGCAGCGCGCGACGGAACTCCTCGACGGTTTGAAAGCGCTTGCTGATCTCAAGCTGCGTGGCGCGCGCGATGGCATCGGCGACGTGTGGGCTGACGGCTTTGAGATCGCCATGGACGCGGTCGGCACGCGGCAATACAAATGGCGTCAAGCTAGGGTCATAACCGGTGAGGGCGTGGAGCAGCGTCGCGCCCAGCGAGTAGATGTCGCTGTAAGGCCCGGTCTGGCCCTTGCCATGCTGCTCAGGCGGGGCGTAGCCGGCCGTGCCCAGCGGCTCGGTATCCGCCGACTTGTCCTGCTTGAACGTCCTGGCGATCCCAAAGTCAATCAATTTAATGCGGTCGCCGGCTGTGAGGATGATGTTGCGGGGCGTGAGGTCGCGGTAGATGATCGGCGGGTTCTGGCTGTGCAGGTAGCTCAGCACATCGCAGAGCTGATCGGCCAGGTCCAGCACCTGCGCTTCGGGCAGGCCATACCATTGGCCGATCATCCGCTCGGCCAGCGTCTCACCTTGCACGTATTCAGTGACCAGCACGGGCCTGCCTTCGTCGCTCACAAAGTAATCGATGACCTGGACAATGCCGGGGTGGTTGAGCTGGGCGAGCATGCGTGCGGAGGCCTCGAACTGTTGGAGCGCGGCCTCGGAGGACTCTGCGCCAAGCTTGAAGACTTTGACGACTACCTGGCGATTGAATGTGCGTGTGTCGGCAGCCAGATAGACGGTGGACTGTCCCCCATCGGCCAGCCAGCGGATGATCTCATAACGCTCGTTCAGGATCGTCCCTGGGGTCAGCATGGCGCACAATCCGCAGTCGTGCTAGGAAGCCGGCGTGGGGGTAGCCTCCACTGGTGGGCTCCTGCTAGGCGTCGGGTCAGGCACTGCAATCTGGATGGCGCGCGCGCCGGACTCGCCAGGCCAAGCGCCAGTGGCGCTGGCCAGCATCAGCCAGATGCCGCTACCCAATAGGGCGATGACCAAGATCAGCCCCGCAAATGCTGCGATATGGGCTTTGTGCAGCCGCACGCGGCCGGCATTGGGGGCTGGGCTGCGCCCGCGCGCACGGCGGATGGCCTGTCGGAACTCCTCTACTGTTTGGAAGCGATCCTGGACGTTGAGCTGGGTTGCCTTCTCGATGGCATCGGCCAGCGGTTTGCTGACCGCCTTGAGATTAGGATGAATTGCATCAGCGCGCGGCAGCATAAACGGGGTCAGGCTGGGGTCGTACCCACTCACCGCGTAAAGCAGCGTCGCCCCAAGCGAGTACACATCGCTATACGGCCCGGTCTGCAAGTTGCCGTATTGCTCCGGCGCAGCGTAGCCGGTCGTCCCCAGCGGTTCGGTATCCGAGGTTTTGCCGGCTTTCATGGTGCGGGCGATGCCGAAGTCAATCAACTTGATCCGCCCGCTGGGTGAAATGATGATGTTGCCCGGCGTCAGGTCGCGGTAGATCACCGGCGGGTTTTGGCTGTGCAAGTAGCTCAGCACGTCGCAGAGCTGCTCGGCCAAGTCCAGTACCTGCGCTTCGGGCAGGCCGAAGACCTCCGACTGCATGCGGTGCTGAAGCGTCTCCCCTTCGGCGTATTCGGTGATCAGCAACGGTATGCCATTGTGCAATACATAATCGATCACTTGGACGATGCCCGGATGATGAAGCTGGGCCAGCATGCGGGCCGAAGCCTCGAACTGACGCAGCGCCGCCTCGCGCGAGGCCGGCGTGCCCGGGCCGAGCTTAAACTGCTTGACCACCACACGATGGCCGAAAGCGTTCTGATCGGCGGCCAGATACACGACGGACTGCCCACCCTCGGCGAGTTTCTGGATGATCCGGTAGCGGTTGTTGACGAGCTGGCCTACCGTGAGCATGGTTTCGCAAAGGTGGGCACTATTCGTCCGCTGGCGCGTTGGCCATCTCAAACGTCACCGTGCAGCGCCCAAACTCGATTTGATCGCCTGAGCATAGCAACACTGGTTGGCCGGCCTCGATGCGCGTGCCGTTGATCCGCGTCCAGTTAGTCGTGGTCAGGCTGACGATGGTGGGTTGATTGCCGGGGCCGAGCGTGATGCGGGCATGCCGCCGCGATACCGTCCTGTCCGGATCGTAGTCCGTTAGATCAACATCAGGATAAATGTTGCTCACCGGGTCTTCGCGGCCGATCAACCAGGTATTTGTTGGACGGGGGGGAAAGCGGATGATGCCGCCGGCGCGGCTGACGAAATGCAAGGCCA
>Ga0308409_1001587_pt1 | contig 10440 bp, 15 predicted proteins | sample HotsprSampleMSe4_FD_203469 | JGI IMG/M metagenome (GOLD analysis project Ga0308409, IMG submission 203469) | Hot spring phototrophic mat microbial communities from Mushroom Spring, Yellowstone National Park, Wyoming, United States - 20060912_MSe4 ... | reverse complement strand
TGCTCATTGACCGGAGGTACTTCGTGGTGCGGGACAGCAAGGGGCTGTGGACGGTACTGGCCAGCCCGGAGATCGGGATGCAGGTGGCCTACTACCTCGAGCAGCTCTGGCAGATGGGAGGGCGCTCATGAGATGGACTGGCGCTTTGCTGCTCAGCGGCCTGGCCTGGGCCTGCCCGTTGACCCTACAGGTAAGTCCCGAGGGCGGGCTGGTGAGCCCCGGCAACCTGAACGTAACGGTGCGTGCGGGGGCGGTGGTGGAGCGGCTGGAACTCTCCCTTCGCATTGAGGGACGCTGGGATACCTACTTCCAGACCTGGGCGTGGAACGACACCGACGCCGGTAGCCTGAGCCTCTCTGTCAACGCCTCGCTCAACGGGCAGTACATCTTCAGCGCCGGCAGCCCCAGCTGTGCGGCGGTGGCCCAGGCCCGGGTGATGGTGCTGATCCCCTGGACGGTGGAGGGGGCGCAGCTTCCGTGGCTGCTGTGGCGGGAGGCGGAGGCCACGAACTTCATCGAAGTGTCTGGCAACCTGCGGGGCGGGCAGCCCATGTTCCTCGAGGGCCTGGTCACCGGCCTGGCCGAGCCGGTGCGGGCGGTCTTGCGGGACTACCTGGTGCGGGGCTATTTGAACCAGGGGAACTTCCCCCCGCGCTGCACGGGCATCTGCTACTCGGTGGCCCCGGTGCAGGGCCGGTTGTACGCGGTGCAGGGGCAGGCAGTGGGCGGGCTCTTCCAGCAGGGGTGGGCCAGGCTGGGCTTCTACGGAGGGCAGAGGGACAGCCGCTCGTATGAGATCGGCGGACGGGGGGTGGCGGGCGTGCTGGTGGTGCGGGGCTACCGCCACGACTACATCCTGCTGTCGGCGGCGGGGGACTTCAGCGACCTGGTGCAGGTGGTGGAGCTCCCCAAAGGGGGCGCTGAACTCTTCCGCAGGGCGCTCTCCCTGGCCGCGCTGCAGCAGAGCGCTCGGGAGGTGGTGCCATGAGAAGTATCTGGATGATTCTGGCCGCGCTGGGCCTGGGCCTGGCCCAGGTCAGCAGCGGTAGCCTGAACGACCTGAACGGACTCAAAAGCCTGCTGAACACACCGGGGGAGCTGCACCTGGTGGTGCCCAGCCTCACCCCCTGGGCCTTGCAGCTTTCCCAGTGGCGCACGGCGGGGCCCACCACCTTTTACCTGCCCCAGACGGAGGCCCGGCGGTATTGCGGCAGCGCCAACGCCGCTATCCGGGTGCTGCCGGGCAGTATCCGGGAGCCCATCGGCCTCATCGTGGGTAAGGGCAGCACCCTCGAGGGCATCGTGCTCCGGGGCCTGGGGCTCATCCACGACCCCGGATGGGCCGAGAACGACCGCATCGCTTTGTGGATGGGGCTTTCCGGGGCTCCCCGCGAGGGCCGCACCTGGGTGGAGGGTAGCTGGACGGGGGCGCTCACCGCACGGGTGGAGCTGCTGACCACCGAGCGCTACCTGGGCGACCCCCAGCGCAGCAACTACCTGTTTACGCATGTGTGGAACGGCAGGGTGCAGGACGTACAGGTGCAGGGCTATGACCCCTACCGCATCTACAGCGGCCAGACCCTGCCTCTGGTCGAAGCAGGCGGGACGGTACGGGGGGACTGCACGCTGACCTCGCGGACGGCGCGGGTCGAGGTGGGGGTGGACACCAGCCGGACGAGCCGGTATACGGGGGCGCTCGGGAACAACATGACCTTCAACTTTGACCCCGGTACGGGGTTGGAGACCTTCCGCTCGGTGGAGTACGCCGCCAGTTGCGGCTGGTTTGGTTGTGGCTGGCGCGGATACTACATCTATGACCTCCAGGGACGCTACCGGGGCAGCGGTGAAGGCTACCAGTGCGGCTGGAACTGGTGTACGGCGGCCAATATCCATCCCCTGCTCTTCGAGACCCGCAAGACCCACGAGGAAGTCACCGCCCGCATCCGGCCCTGGCTCGAGCGCACCTACTGGCAGGTGCAGGGCACCTTCCCGGTGGAGGCGGGGGGGATCGTGCGGGTGAACGGCCAGGCCTGGCAGATTCCGGGGCTGGAAGGCTACGGCAGAAGACCGCAAGGCGTGGGCATCGAGTGGTTGCGGGGGGAACCTTTTGTCAGCAACCTGGCCATGGCGACCGGGCTGATGGGTGGTGAGGTCTACCGGGGCCAGGTGGTGCGCCTGCAGGATTATTGTGCAAACATGCGGTAATATAGTATTGCTATGACCTTGCAAAATAATCTTAGACAACTGGCAAAAGTCGGTTTTTCAGTCTGGAGTACCAGTCTAGGGTTGGCCCTGGCGCAGCAGGCCCCCTTCCCGGATGTGCCCGCCAACCTGGAGAGCATCCGGTTTCTCTACGAGAAGGGCATCGTGCAGGGCTACCCGGACGGCACCTTCAGGGGAAGGGACTATATAACCCGCTACCAGGTGGCCGCCATGCTGTACCGCACCTACCTGGTCTTTGCCGACGACGTGGCGAAGCGAGTGCGGGAGGCGCTGGCCCAGGACGCCCAGGCCCGGCTGGAGGAGGCCCTGGCCGCCATCAGCGATCTCCAGGAGGCGTTGAAGATCGTGCAGGAGGCGCTGGCGGACTACCCCGAGGTCAGGGCGGGCCTGGAGGAGACCCGCAAGAACGTGGAGGGGCTGGCCGAGGAGCTGGCCCAGGTCTCCAGCCAGATGGTCACGCGGGAGGAGATCGGGGAACTGCTCGGTTCGGTAGGGGCGCTGGAGAACCTGATCAAGCGCGGGGAGGCCGACTTACGCACGCTGCAGGCCCGGGTGAACGCCCTCGAGCAGGTCATCCGCGACCTCGAGGGGCGCACCCAGGCCGCCCAGGGGGAACTGAACAAGAAGGTCTTTGACCTGGGCGGACGGGTGGACGCCCTGGAGAAGCAGGGAAAGAACCGTCCGAAGCTCAGCGTGGGGGGTTCGGTGGGCCTCTCGGACGGGCAGCCGGAGGGGGAGGTGTTCGTCCAGGGAGAGGCGAACGGCGTTCGGCTCACCGGACGGCTGTCCCAGGCGGGCGTGCAGGTGCGGGCCGAACAGGGCGGGCTGGCCCTCGAGCACCGCTCCCAGAACGGGGTGCAAGAGAGCCGGGGCGACCTCAAGGCGTTCGAGGGGGTGGCCCTGAAACTGAGCGCAGGCTACGGGGATTCGGCTTTTGGGGTGGCCGCGGTGGTGCATGAGCCGGACGGCGGCCTGGTTCCCGGCCTGGTGGCCGAGGCCGGGGTGGGGGCCGGGTTTCACGAGGGCAACCTCTCGCGCAGCCTGCTCTTCGCTCGGGTGGGCTACCGCTTCGGCAACCTGACCCCCACCCTGGGGTACTACCGTTACCAGGGCGAGGAGCCCTACAGCCTGCTGGAAGGGCGGCTCGAGTGGAAAGCCGAGTTTGGCAGCCTCGGGGGGTACTACCGGCTGGTGGCCTTCCCCGGAAGCGGAAGCCAGGGCAGCGAGTGGGGGGTGCGGTTCCAGTCCAGCAGCAACCCCTTCGTAGAGCTTGGCTTCAAGGGCGTGGATGGGCTGGTGGCGGGCGAGCCGGGCAGCTTCAGCTTCCGCTATCAGAACGCCACGGCCAGCCGGACGGACTTCACGGTACGGGTAGGGTACAGGCTGGGGTTCTAGGAGGTAGCCTTGAAAAGGTGGGTTGTTCTCGGGGGGGCCTTGCTGGCCCTCCTGGTCTCTGGATGCGACGCCCTGTCCGGGATCGCGGGTGAGTTCCAGCCCACGCCGGAGGTAGAGGTGGTGGGGCCATCCGAGGGGGTTTGTGTTCGGCTCGAGGCCATCAAGGAAAGCCGGACGGTCGGGAGCTGGACGGGCTGCACAGCCCCGTACACCTTCCGGGTCAGCCTGCCGAACGGGGCGTACACCCTGGTCGGACGGGCTGAACGGGATGGGCTGGTCTATCAGGAGGGCCGGACGGAGGCCACGCTGGAACGCGGACGCCGGACGCTGGTGGGGCTGTCCCGTAAGCGGGTGAACGTTCAGGTGACGGCGGCCTGGGTTGACCCTGGACAGGGAGGGCTGGCCGAGGCCTGGATGCTCCCCCAGGAGGCGGTGGGCGTGCCCACCTACGCCGACCCCCCACCGGACAGCCTGAACGGGCGGGTGCTGGTGGCCCGTGAGGTGGTGGCCCAGGGTAGGGCCACCCTGTCCACCCCGACCGGGAAGGACGTGGCCTTCCGGCTGGTGCAGGGTGAGACCGAGGGGGTGGTGCGGATCAGCCGCTTGGAGGTGGACGGGAGGGTGGTGGTGCCGTGAAGCCCGAACGCCGGACGAACGTGGTGTTCTGGGCGCTGGCAGCCCTGGTGTACGCAGGCTATATCGGGCTGGCGGTAACGATTTCGCCCACCCTGCTCGTCGCGGCAGTCCTGGCGGTCATCCCGGCTTTGCGGCTTACCTCGAACGAGGCGGCAGCGGGCCTGGGTATAGGACTGGGTTCGGGCTGGGCGGTGGGGGTGCTGTCTATGCCCCGGCTGGACGAGCAGGGGTTCGTGCAGGTGATGATGATGGCCGTGGCGGCAGCCTATACCGCACAGATGCTCGTGCTGGCCAGCGGGCAGGAGCGGCGGAGCTGGTGGTGGGAGATCGGTATGGTGCTGGGCTTCGGGATATGGCTGGCCTGGGTCAGGTACACGATGGGCCCCCTGCCCTTCCCGGTCAAACCCTGAAACCGGGCATGTTTGTAGCGCCTTATTTACCACCTTCCCCCTCCCCCGGACACCCCCTGTCCTTTCGCGTGTGGGAGAGAGGAAAACGCTAAAAAGACAGAGGTTGAAAATGTCTATTGAGGATGAAGAAAACAGCGTGCAGGCGAGAGAAAAGATGGTTGAACCCCCTATAATGGACAGGGTGGAGGGACAGGAGGGACAACCCCTGGACACCCCCCTGAATGGACAGGGTGGACAGGGTGATGGACAACCCCCGGACAGCCTGAATGGACAGGGTGGACAGGGTGATGGACAACCCAGGACAACCTCAAAGGACAGGGTGGACAACCCGGATGGACAGGGTGGACAACCCCCGGACAGGCTGAGGGACACCCCCCCTGTCCCGAAGGACAGGGTAGGGACAACCCCCGGACAGGTGGAGGGACAGGGTGGACAACCCCCCCTGTCCAGGGTGGACAACCCCCTGCCGGTCGCTGAAGCGAGACCTCTGCCGGTCGCTGAAGCGAGACCTCTGCCGGTCGCTGAAGCGAGACCGCTGACCGGCAAGAACCGCACCCGCTGGCGGGAGGACTACCGGGCGGTGTTCGGGGAGGTGGACGGGCTGTTCGAGGCGCGGGTGAGCCGGGCCATGCGCTTGATGGAGAACGGCGCGGTGCGGAGCCGGAAGGAGGCCCTTGAACGGATCAGGGACTGGCCTCCCGAACCGAACAGGCAGGAGGAGCCAGGGGGCAAGACTGCTCCCATGAGCAAGGAGGCACAGCCGAACGGGTCTACTTCCTTTTCCGAGGCGGTCGCTCAAGCGAGCCTTGAGGACACTCGAGCGAATCGAGTGAGGATTGAAACCGAGGAAAACCGCAGCCGCCTCAGGTGGATCGAGGCTTACCGGACGGTGTTCGGGGAGGAGCCGAACGGCCCGCTGGCCGAGGCCCGGATGCGGGCGGCCCTGAACTTCTACAGCCCCGAACGTTCGGTCGGACGGCGGCAGGCTTTGGAGGCTGTTCGGGCGTCCGAGGAAGAGGCGGCCAGCCGGACGCGGGAGGCCGAACGGGTGTTCGAGGCGAACGAACCGGACGATCCCCTATTGGGACGGGCAGGGCCCGTACACCGAACGGACGAGGAACCGGAGTTGGACGGCATCCTCCCCTTCCCCAGCGAGGACGCCCTGACCCTGGGGGCAGCGCTGATGAAGATAGGCCGCCTCGAGGCCGAGGTGGAGGAGCTGCGCCGGGCGGTGGCCCGGCTGGAGGAGCGCCTGCACCGCAGCGAGACCCGGCTGGGGGGGATGGCCCCAGGGCTGCGGGCCTTACGCGAGGCGGTACGGGAGGCCCGCGACCTGGCCCTGAAGGTGAGCCATAGGGTAGACACCCTCACGCCTTCCTCTTCCGAGGAAAAGTCCCAGCCCCCCAGCAAGAAGGAGCTACGGGAACTCCGCGCGAGGATGGACGAGGAGCGGGGGCGGATATTGCTGGAGGTGGAGAACCGGTTGGAGGAGGCCGAGGAACTCATGCGGCGCTCGACGGAGAACCGCATCGCGGCTTTAGAATCCTGGGTGCGGCGGGTCAGCCGCTACCTTGGAATCGGAAAGAAAGGAGGAATCTTCAGATGAGAATCAGAGGTTTGTTGGTACTGGCGGTGGTCTTGGGTTTTGGGCTGGCCCAGGGGGAGGTGATGACCCCCGGCGGGCTGCCAACGCCTCTAGGCCCGCTGTGGCGGCCACTGCCGGCGGAGGAGTGCAACGCGGTGTGGAACACCATGAAGGAGGAGGTCAGGGCCGTGGCCTTGCGGGGGTTGCCTGAACCCAGGACGGTCAACTGCCTCTTCTTCAACAAGGCCCAGCGGAACAACGCCCTGGGGTGGGAGATGGGCAGCAAGACCCTCGATCAGGTCTTCAATGAGGGGTGGGAGCGTCAGCGGGGGGTGTTTGAGATGCTGCGGAACAACAGCAATCAGCCTCGGGCGGTGGGCCGGTTCAGCTTTCAGCCCACGCCGAAGAGCTTTGTATCGGTCTTCTTCGGCTTCAGCCCCCTTCTCTTCCGCCCGATCTATGACCTGATCTACGCCCTGGAGCGGGAGAACGACGTGGTGCTGGTAGAGCCTCGATTCTGATGACCCTCGAGCACGTCGCTTTGGTCTGGCAGTCAGGGGTGGGCTTCGGCTTCAAGGCCGGGGTAGGGGTAGGAATTGCGGTGGGCCTGCTACTGGCCTGGCTGTGGCGGTGGGCGGGGCGCAGATACCGCTAGGCAGAGATAGAAATACAGGGGGCTACGGCCCCCCTTTGTTGTTTTCTGTTAAGCACTTCAGCCCCCCTTGCGGGAGGCCTCGGTGCGGGAAGTAAAACCATCAGCATCGGCTGAGGGTGCCTTCACAGGCAGGCTCAGTATACAACATTTTATTGTTCGTGCATGGTATCCTGTTCCCAGGAGGTAAAACCATGTACGACAGCATCCGGCTGATGGTTGGCGGTCTTGGGCTTTTGTCGCGCGAGGAAGTCATGAGGTCTTACGTGGCCTACAGGTACGGGGACAGCCAGGCCCTCGAGGCCCTGGTGGCGCATTACAGCTACCTGGCCTTCGAGAAGGCCTTTCGGCTCTTCCACCGGCTGGGCGACGAGGCCCGTGACCTGGCCCAGGAGTTGCTCTGTGAAGTGGTGGAGGCGCTGAAGAAGCCCCTGCCCTCCGGCTCCAAGAACCTCACCTTCTGGGTTAATGTGAACCTCGAGCGCAAGGTTCGAGAGTATTTGACCCAGGACGCGATGGGGACGTACCGCGAGAACCGGCTTCTGAAGAAGCTGGCAGCGGTACGGCTGGAGCTGGAAGGGGAACTCGGACGCGCCCCCACCCACCCCGAGCTGGCGCAAGCCCTTGGGGTAGAAGAGAACACCCTCGAGCGCCTGCTCTATCTGGAGGAGGCGAACCGCATTCTAAGCCTCTCCAGCCCGCACCCGGAAACGGGTACGCCGCTGGAGGAGATGGTAGCGGTGGAGCGCTTCGAGGATGAACTCGAGGAGGCCCTGGAGAAGGCCCGGCTGGGACTCGGGGCGGACGAACTCTCTACCCTCGACCGCTTTTTAGCGGGCGAGGAGGTAGATCAGGCCGAGCTCGAGGCCCTGGCCGCCACGCTCAAAGCCCGAATCGCCGCATAGCAGGCAAGCCTTTTTGCCTTCCGAGGATAGTCCTTGTCTTCGGGAGGTTCTTTTTTAGTTAGCCGGGGTGGGCTTGTTGAAGCGGATATATTCGCCGTCGTAGGAGGGGTGAAGCTCGCCCGAACGCAGTTTGTTCAGAAGCTCCCAGGCTTTGGGGGCACGCTCGAGGTTCACCTCGAGGCGATCCTCTTCCAGCGTAGCCTCCAGGGGTTCGTTCAACGACTGGTGCAGTTTACTCAGGAAGGCGTGAAGATCAGCCGGGCTTTCGCCTGGCTCAAAGGCGTGGTAGACCACCCGACGGCTTTTGAGATGAAAGATGGATTTGGGCATAGATTCAGCTTAACGCAAAATGGCCGGGCATTCCCGGTCATTTGCGGTCTCTGGAGGGAACAACGTCCCTTCCGTCTTTCATGGTAATAAACGGCCTTGGAAAGGTCAAGCAAAAGTAATATAGTATTACTGTCTCTGGAGGTAAACAATGGAAGCAGTTGTGTTTGGGAACATCGAAAAGGCCCGCGAAGTCGCCGCTCTCTTCGAGATCGTCATCGAAGAAGATCACTCTTGGAATATCCCTGCTTTGCGGGTCAAGGGTGAAGCTCCGGTGGTTCGGGGTTATCTGGCGTTCCTCAAAGCGCTGGACGACTCGATTAGCTTCGTCAGCTAGGCCCTTCCGTCCTTTTGCCTTCTAAGGATAGTCCTTTTCCTTGGAAGGTTCTTTTTTTATTGCCGTCCAAGATGTCGGGCAGCCCAGAAGGTGCGGGGGGCCTGGGAGAGGTCGGCCAGCAGCCGGTTGCCTTCGACCTCGAGGTGAACCGACTCCCCGTAGCGCTTCGCCAGGGCCCGGAAGTAGTCCTGGCTGAACTGGAGGAAGGCCTGGGCCGCCGCGCCCCGCAGGTTGGAGGGCGGGTAGAGCAGGAAGCCGTTATTCCGGTAGCGGATGTGGGGCTTCATGATCTGATGGTAGCAAAAGGACGTCGGGACGGAGACTTCTTGCCCCCAGCGTGGAGGGTGGGAAAGAAAAGGGGGGCAAGAAAAGCATGACCCAGGGGGCTAACGCCCCGTCAATAAGGATGTCAAGCCCATAAGCCCTGACCACAAGGCAGGCCGGGTAAGGAGGAAATATGGAAAACAGTAGTGCTTATGGTGTGTACGTGCCCGTGGAGGTCAGCGACGACAAGACCTTCTGGAACCGCATCGGGGCGGCCTTCGTCAACAGCAAGGGGCTGACCCTCTTGCTCGATGCCATCCCCGCCCAGGGCAAGGCGGTGGTGGTGGCGGAGGAGCTGCCGGTGGGCGAGGGGCCCTACAAGGTCTTCACCCCGGTGGAGTACACCAAGGACGGCGAGCAGAAGACCCGCTGGACCCGCATCGGTACCGCCCTGGGGAACAGGAAGGGCCTGACCGTCCTCTTCAATGCCTATCCCGTAAACGGGAAGGCGGTGGTGGTGATCGTCGAGGACGAGAAGGAAGGGGGTGAGAAGGGCGACGTGATCGACGTGTTCTAGCAAAGGCAACGGTCGTACATGGTGGGGGCCTCGCTGTGGCGGGAGCCCCCTTTTTTTGTTTCCTTTGGGGGACAATAGAACTATGGAGCTTTTGCTGTTGGGCATGTTGCTGGCCTCTGTGCTGGCCTACTACCTCGAGCGCACCCGGCGGGAGCGGGAGGCTGGGGTGGTGCTTCCCTTCTCCGGGGGGTATCTGCTCAGAAAGCGGAGCATCCCCTACCGGCTGAGCCGCCAGGACGGGTTCTTCCCCATCTTCCGGGTGGTGTGGCTCCGGCGGGAGACGGCGGAGGGCCGCACCGTGAAGGACGCGGCCCTCGCCGCGCATGAGGCGGCCCACGCCTTGCGCTTTGAGCGGGGGGAGCGCACGGCCTGGATGGCCTACTATGTGCTCATCTTTAGATGGATGCTTCTGGGCAGCGGGCTGACCCTGGCTTTCCTGCTCAATCCGGCGGCCATCGGGGTGCTGGCCCTGGCCTATGGGGTAGGGCTGCTGTTCATCCCCGAGGAGGAGGCGGCGAGCGCTGAGGCGATGGGAATCCTCAGAGAGGAAGGTTTGAGGGAAGAGGAGCTCGAGCGGGCCCGGCGGCTGCTCGAGGTGTACGGGAAAAGCTACTGGCTGGTGCCCCTCGCGGCGCTGGCGCTGCTGGGCGGGCAGGCGATGGGGCTGTAGCCAGGGGGCGGCAGAGGCCGCCCCACCGCTTGGGGCATGAAAACGCTCGCCATCACCATCGGTGTCTTCAGGAACCAGGTCTACGCCTACCGGCTGCGCCAGGCCGGGGAGCGGGTGCGCCTCGAGCTCGGCCTCAAGGGGAGTGGGGGGTGGGACTGGCGGCCCTGGCAGGAAGGGGCGCTGGAAGAGATGCGGATGCTCTACCAGACCCTCCAGAGCTACGACCGGGGGCGGTGGCTGAAGACGGAGTAGGATTCTTGCCCCCCTTGTCGCTTTTGAGTAAGTAGCGAGGGGGTAAGAACCGTACTGTATTACCGCTCTGTGGTATCCTGTTCCCAGGAGGTAAAACCATGATCAGCACGGCTATATGGAGCAGCCGGATTCAGGCGGCTCTGGGGCGTGAGCCTCGGAGCGTTCAGGAGGCCCTCGAAGGTCTCCGTCAGGTTCTCAAGGTGGACG
>Ga0308409_1001584_pt1 | contig 10449 bp, 3 predicted proteins | sample HotsprSampleMSe4_FD_203469 | JGI IMG/M metagenome (GOLD analysis project Ga0308409, IMG submission 203469) | Hot spring phototrophic mat microbial communities from Mushroom Spring, Yellowstone National Park, Wyoming, United States - 20060912_MSe4 ... | reverse complement strand
TTATAGTTTCCCGCCTGCTGTTCAGGTTTTTATAGCAAAAGCTAGGGAAGCTTACTATAAATACTTGCGAGATCTGAGGGCTATGATAGCATCGCAATTGAATCGAATGGATTTAGAGAGTTATGTTGAAACTTTTACTGGAACTCTTAGACCTCCTTTATATGTCCTCTTTATAGACGAGATAATGACCCAGATGACGCAAGAAGGCTTCCTTTTCTGGCTCAATATCTGGAATGGACTAATTAGCCCTGCTAATACAACTGTTGATACATATCCGCCGAACTTATGCTTCATACTTGCTGGTAACATGCCTCGGGACACGCGTATCTTAGCTCAAGTGCTGGCCCAAAGTTCCACCGAGCAGGATATAAAAAATCTTCAGCAGCCTGGGGATAAAAATAATATCCCTATTAGAATAAGTGTAGACACCCTGAACGCTTTGGGTAGTAGAATAAGCGTCAAGGTGGTAACTTATGACTATGCTTATCTGTTGAGAACTGACGAGTCGATAGCCCGCAAGAGAACCGCCTTATTTATTAAGGCGCTTACGAATGGCTTATTAAACCACGAAGAGCTAATACAATTCGCTAATACTGCGCAAGATCTACTCGGAGGTTACTACGACTATTACGAACTTATTGTGAAACCCAGGCTAGCACGACTACCCGACTTATTACTAAGCAACGAGCAAAGGATGGAGCTTCACGCGTATATTATCAGTCTGACCGCCGCCCCAGACAACATCCCATTTAACATCAACTATATTGTTCCCAACTCAACCATAAAAGACGTCATATACGGCGACGAATACCGTAACATCAGTTCAGAAGTAAAAGATCTAGTGATTAGAAAAGCTACAATACTTAACTACCTATTCAATAATAAAACATTTGGTAGAACAATTTACGATTATATGTTTCGCGATTACTTTAAGAATAATATCGAAGCTGTTTATTTCAATAGGCTCATAAACATTGCGATCTCGCCTATTATACTGCATCTATCGTTCCTGCATTCATATTTGACATGGAATAACATGATGCGTAGAGTAACCCAAAAACTACTCAACATAGCAGAAACAAGTAAGGATAAACCAAAAATAGTTGAAGCAGTTACAAAACTTATGAAAGAAATAAAAAATACTTCAAAACTTATAAATAAAAGAATGACTAACCATAATAGCATAAAAACTGAATTTGGCAATCTAGATAGTGAAAAGGTAAATGATAGAATAGAGATTTTTAATTTAAAAGAAGAACGCAATACAAGAATAGAATTCATAAAAAATCAAAGCGACCCTAGACTTTGCAACCCAGAGGTAGGAGCAGTCGTAAGCTTACTATCACTTGTGTTTTATCACTACATAAAGTACATGAAAGAATTTAATAAAGATATATCAAATAGCATAATAACTTTCTGTGAAAATTTAGAAGTAATAATCAGAAACGAAGCGAAATCATCAAATGATGCTCAAGTTAGAGCGTTCAACGATTTAAAATGGAAGATAAACAACTATTTCGTGGATCCAGAACAGGACATTGAGAGCAGAGAAGACTTACTAAGAGATGCTAATGTGTTTGAAAATAACCTGGATAATGCGGTTAGAATTAATATATTGTCTTTTAATCCTAACATGCTGACAGTTACTTTAAAGACAAAGGATAAGGAAAATAAAGAATTCACTTATAGTCAAAATGCATATAACTCTATCACAGTTACTCTTATCCCAAATGTTAAAGACAGCGATACTGGGAGAGGGTTGAACAAAAAAGACATAGAGGCCATAAAGTCTTTGGTAGCTTATACTATTTACACTCACTCGCTAGTAATGAAGAAGAAAGAAGATAACACACTTGTTTTTTCCGGAACTTTAATCGATAACATAGTAACTACTAATGATGAACATGTTCCATTACTTGGGAACTTGGCGTTAAATTTCTTTAGAGCTACCGAAGAAAATAAACTCTTTTTGATAGAACCGCTTCGTGAAGCAGATAGATGGTTTACTAATGTTACAGGTTCCATAGTGAAATACGTAACGACTATGACAATACTTAAACATATACTAACATACAATCAACAAACGGGAAGAAACATGATAAGTGAATTTATTAATGTGGTCAGTAGCAGTAACAATATGACACAAGATGTAAAAAGTGAGTTAGAAAATATAATAGATGAGTTCTCTAAGTTACTATTTATGGCTAGGAAGGCTGTTTTCACACCACTTGCCGCCGGAGGGGAAGCAGCCTCGAACAACCAGTACATCAGATTTCCTTACAACTACTACGACCGCAGCGAAGTATACGAAGGATACTACACAAAGCCAGATAACCAAGTAAACTTCGGCCAGCTAGATTTCGTATTCGAAAAACTAAAAAACCAAAAACTTGTACAATACGAAAACCCAAATGAACTAATAAAAACCATAGCCGAACGCTTTGTACAATACATCAAAAGTAAACATAAAAGATCTACAACCTCATTTTTCCCTATACACTTAATATCCCACATAAACTTAGAAGAAACAGCAGAAATAGAAAGAGAAAAGCACAAGACTATACGAATGTTCTCAGATATAAGCTCTTTTATATACAACAACTCAGAAATACACCAGATAACAACGCCATCAATGTCATTCGGTTCAGAAGATAGGGATATGCGACATGAACATTTCTACGATATACAAAGCAAAGAACTCTCTATAATTGCAATTGCCCAAGTACTAAATAACAGATTGGAAAGCGTAGAAGAGCTAGAACGAAACTTCAAAAGCATCGACAAGTTGCTTAAACTAAACCAAGAGTTAATAAAGGCAGCTAACAGCGGTTCGAATGCGATATTTATACAATTAATAAGAAAGAATGTAAAGCTAGATGAGATTTACCAAATGATTACTCTAAATGATGGTGTATTTGAATTTTTACGAAAAGTAAAATCGAGATATCCTAGCGTAGAATCATATGTACGCACATGGGATAATGAAAAAGATAAAATATCAGATTTCTTTATACTTCTTCTACAAGGTGTTGCTCAAAGCAATGTAGACGCTTTGACTGAAACAGTCGTAGGTATATACGAACATCTTGACAAGTATATTGCAGAAGTAACTGAAAAGTTACTGGAAAGGCAAATAGAATATAAAAATGTAAAGATAATGTTAGACACAATATATAGAAACAAAAATGACATAAACGGCTTTATAAAGCAAAAAATAAAAGAGATAATCGATAGTTTAGAAGAAAATCACATGGCACCCAATGATGTAGAAAGATATCAAAATATAAAAGAATGTAATAGCTGTATCGAGTATCAGAGTATAGTATTAACGCCGTTAATAAAGTATAGTTTAGCCATTATATTATCCAATATATTCCTAATAGAAAGCGAAAAGAGTGGTACTTTCTGGTCTGGTGATAAAAATAGTTTTTACCAAGAACTAGACAAAGCCATAAGAAACAGCTACAATAAGACAATTGACACGAGTAAAGAAGATACAGTCGACACAGACTACTTGAGTATGATAATACGATATATATTATTTGACATGAATCAATACCAGACTGATGATAACCAGATAAAACTTTCCGCTGACCTCCTAGGTCGAAGCCCAAGAGACCTAGATGCTCCCGAGCAACAGGATGCGACTTCTACTGGACTTCATCTCGTTAAGCCATTCTTTACGTCTTATAACGAACAAGAAGCAAAAATGGAAAAAAGGGATGTAGAAAACAATAAGAAAGTTATTACAAAGAGAGAAGTATTTACTCAATATGTATATGCGGAAGACCAAGATGGTAATCCAAGTTTATATTGCGATATTCATCATATGCCTATAAAAGCCGTACAGTTTTTAGACGGTACAGAGAAAGAAGTTGGAAGTAAGATAACAATCTACTCTTCTGAGCCACCTCAAAGAAATCCTAATGAATATGTCTATACGCAGTTAACGTTCATACAAAATATGATAGTACCTCGTTATGAATTTGCAAAATCTGTTCTCGTAAATCTCTTACTAATATCTGGAATTCAACAAATACAAAAGTATCTAAGTGCGGGCGGGTCAGGAATAAACGACTTTTCATCCGATCAATTCGTATCATTTGCAGTTACAAATCTATACCTTTATTACCAAAATGAAATAGAAAAAAGCGAACTCAATGCAAAGAAATTTATTGAAATGGTAATAGAGAATAAAAATTCTAATAGCAAACGTAAACCTCTTCATCCACTGTTAGCTTCTGTAATGATATTACTCAATGGTAACAGCGAAGAAGCAAGAAAAGTTAAAGAACTTCTAAAAGTAGATTATGGTTATAATAAGGGAACCAACACATACTCTCGTAGAGATGACTTGATAAACGCTCTGAGGTTGAGATTCTATTCATCGGAGGATATAGGGCTGATTAAGAGTACAGAATACGAGATGTACAGTATCTACGAACCTGGTGTATCTATCGAATTAGGCTCCTAATTTTGTCGTTTTAGACAGTCTTTTTGCATAAGCGAAAATCTATCCCTTAGGGCTAGAACAACCCGAAGGGGACTATAGGGTATGCTCTCGTGAAAACCAGCTGCTATCATACAATAAAACATGAGACTCAGTTCTCAAACATTCAAAACCCTGCTCTACACAACTAGCACAGAATGAATAGCACGTTCAATCCTAATAAGCACCTCAACCAAACTAATCACTGAGTCATTAGGATAATAGAACAATATGATATCTGAATATCTTTTATCATCTATCATGTGTTTAATGATATCTAATATGTAAGACATATATTTCAAGTCCTTTGTTGCCTTATATGCAGTTTTTAGATTTATAACTTTATGATTTTTCATTGTATTTTGCAGATAGCTGAATGCTCTTGTAAATTTGTCTCTTTGATATTCTCTATTTAGTCTGTGTTTGCCGCCGACGGATACGACTGCGACGCGAGACATGAGTTTGGCCGCCCGTTCGTTGAGGAAGATTTTGCGTTCTATATCTATTTCTTTTTCGGCCATCTGGCGTAGTGTGGTGGCTCGTAGCTCCGCCTTATGACGCATACTCTCCTCAGGAACGATGCTGCAGAAGCCGTCTTTTATAAGCACACCATCACATCTGCCCAAACATCTTGCCAAGTCCCAAGTGCCATAGGGATAGATAACCTCAGCACCCGTAATATAAGCTATATCGTGCATGACTTCTAACATCCTATCCCCATCTATCCCCATCCGAACTGGATAGACTTTACAAATGTTATTAGATACTAAATACGCAAGCATCTGATAGACTTGAGCTCCAAAGGAAGAGGCGATAAGAAGAATAGGGATACCCATATTGCGATAAAAACGGCAAAGCTTGTCTAACGCTAATAAATCACCGTACTCACCAGCGTATAGCATTACATACGGCGTCTCTAAGACAGTCTGTCTAGCAAACTGATCCTCTATAAACTCCTTAGCAACATTAGGAGAATAAAAAGAATACCCGTTGATGGGCGTAATAACAACATCTTCATTGTCAATCAAGGAATACTCTAAAGCATAAAAACCATCTGCTCCAATAGTATTATATAACCTAACTAAACCATTTATAAGCACATTATTAAGCTGAAAAAGTTCAGTAACATGCTTCAAAACACTATCAAAATCATTGAAAGACATTGAACTGTTTATTAGTCTTTCACTAATCTCTTTCTTTATGTTGTCTAAGTCTTTATCTTCTATATAGCAATTTTTGTTATCTTCTAGTTCTTCTTCTCTCTTTATTTTGTATGCTAATGATGCTGCCATATAGTTGTAAAGAGGGAGAATTTCGCGATGATAGTAAGAAAAATATAATTCGTTTTCTGTTATTACTGAAACAATGTATCTTGCCTCTTTAGTAGTGAATATTTTTTCGTATCCCATGAGGGTGCCAGTTGAAAAAGCAGCGACATGGTCGTCCAAGCAATACAACATTTGGCCTTCATTAAGAAGAACAGCCTCAGACAATGAAACAAGCTCTCTAACCTCGTCTATCGGATTCTTCATGTTAACTATACGCGATCGAAAGTATCTTTACTAAGCTATGCAAAACTTTGACCTCCTAGACTTTTTGAGTCACAACTACATCAGTTTAGGTACTTTAGCTAATCAAAACATGTGGCGCTCGTATTGCTACGGTGACCGCAACACCTGGTGGTGGCACATCCAAGAAGAAACAGAAATGCCATTCGGCGGTACAACTACTTATTATCAAGAGTCAGAAAACAATAGATATCGAGTGTCATTAACATTACTACTTACCGATCAAACTACTTTATTAACAACATATTATCTCTACATAGAGGATCTAGAAACCTCAAAAGTGCATGTATATGTTTCTACAGCTCTACTTGAACAAACATTTTCAGGTTTTCTATTACCAAATAGCGTATTTAAAAACCTTAGCATAGAACTTTTAAACGCTAACGGTGATTTACTTCACTCTTATGCATGGGGTTCTAATATAGTAATACTGACAGGTACGCAGCTAACATACGACTTCAGATTAGTAAAAACTATTTTGATATTTGACAAAAATGCTGCTTTATTATATTTATACGAAAAGAATACACCGGAAGTCATAATATACTTTTTAGCCTTTTCTCAACAATCTAATGAGATAGTAGGTATTGAGTACGATACAAGTGAAGTTACTAACATCACCAATGCATCTAATCCACCATCCAGCAGCCTCGCGACTGGACTTAATAATACGCACACATATATATATAACATGATAGGCAGTATAAGTACTATGAAACTGCGTAGAAATAATAATACTATGACATATAGTAATGTTTATACACCCGTTAGCAATTTGGTGAGGCCTTTGGGTACTGATTTCTCGTGGACCATCCTTTTTTTCTTCAGACCAACACCTGTCTCATGCTCAGACCCCACAAATTGCGACTTACTCCTTCCTATCAATCAACACTTTACAGGCCAACATGTGCCAGTTACAATATGGCAGTTAGCAGATGGTCTTCACTTATCGATAAATTGCGAAGACGAAATAACTTACCCTTTCATTCGAGCGGCATTAATTGCATCTTACAATAACCAATTCTTTCAGCAGGTAGGCGATGGTTTTACATCTTTGTGGGTGGGACCAAACTATGACTTGCAATACCCTGATGGATTTATAGATTTACATAATAATGATGTTTTGTATAAAAAACAATATGATTATACAACCATAACCCAACATTACTGCGGAATCCGATTTGATTCACTATTCCATTATCATGGCAACAATACTGAGCCTCTTATATGGTTATTCCATTATGATAGCTCAGATAATAACCCTAAAGCCTATGTGATTTACACTGAAAACATGGATGATTATGCTAATCTTATAACGAATGATTACATTATAGGCAATATCTGGTTAGTTGGCATATATGATCAAATGTTTGTTGATTCTGATACAGCATTTACTGTATCATCTTACTTAGATACTAGCACTTACCACACACATCTGACTCAATTTTTCATTTTCAATACTCTTGCGCACACAGCGCCGCAGGTTGTAAATGGCAGTTGGAACTACATGCATTACCTAAGATTTGTTTTAGACGATTACACTTCCTCAAATCTACGTATACCTCTTGCAATTGTAGAAGGTGATATAAGAAGAGACAACATCAAGCATCGTGAAATGCAAATTGATAAGATGTCTACAAGTCAGAGGTATCCTATTGTCCTCTTGGATTCGCTATCCAAAGCGCACATGCCCGATGTCGTCTTAGACGGTTACATAGCCTCTCTAAACGCCGACGCAGGCAAAAATGAGGACTCCACCTTCGGTACCCTAATGCCCTACTATGACCTAAAAGAAGCTAAGATACAGGAGCCGCATCCAGAATGGTACTTCCACATACATATCCACGCAGGAACATGGTATTACATCTTCAAAGACATAACATCCAATACATCCAGCAATCAAATGAAGACCTATAGAATACAACACAATGATGGTAGCCTGCGAATAGTATTAGACGTTGGATTGTACTTTGAGATTATTACTGAAACTAAAAACACCCCGCCTAAGAAATATACAATCGTATATGCCGACATATTCCCATCTGTATACTGGTGCTATGGAAACGAATCTTACGAGTTTCTCAATGTAAATGTGGAATGGATACAATGTCGATACAGTATGCCCGGTAGTAGCATGGTCAGAGCGAGACCTAATGGTAATACAATAATGGAACGGCCGATAGAGTTTTAAGACATGATAAGTTAGCTACATAAACCAGTATATTTACAAATGCCAATTTTTGTTAACGGACTAGTTATTCCTGATGGTTTTAGGGCTGTTGCATTTAAGCGTTCTAATCAAGACAGGTGGTATATAGAAGAGGAGATTTTACAGATTCGTTATAAAGAACCTAATGCGGGATATATATTTTCTAATGTACTGAATGGGACACCTTCGTTGTCTGGTGCTGGTGTGTATGATGATGATTATCCAACAGAAGAAGGTTATTTTTGGGTTCGAGAAAGAACGGCTACGATAAATGGTATTACATTCGTATCTAACTCACTGAAAGATAGATTTGGTATAGTATCCATTAGACTATCCTCTAAGTATGATTTTGATCCAAGTTACGCTGGGCCTCGGGCAGTTGCTTTTGCAAACGAGGATTATATTGTAGTTATTATGTTGCACGATGCTGGTACTAATGATTTCATTAACGCGTTGAGTAACCCGTACATTGCCCCAACTTATTTTACTGGACATACGCCTACGCCACTTGTTGTTCCTATCTACACTATTACCGCTAGTAATACGACCTCGTCGTTTACTACGCAGTTATATATTCCAGACTGGCGAGGCGAAAGTATCAACCTACCCGACCACATATTCATAGAAACTCGCGACTACTATCACTATTATATTGACTTTGCAGATTATATGAAGGTGCTGAAGAAAAGAATGGAACAAGAGCTTAGAATACCAGTTATACCTAAATCTGAATACTTCAATAGTGAGTTTGCCGATAGAAGTAAAAGAGGGTTAAAGTCTAACGAACCAGGATTCATTGTTTATACCATAGATTACCAAGACAAGCACGAGATTCCGCTTTATCGTCATAGAGGGCCTTGGGAGACACATCATTGGGTCTCAGCAAGAGTTAACTTTGAATTCCATAGTTCGGATTTTCTTATCTACCGAGGCTTCGTTATAGATTTCAATTGGTTTGTGAAGATAACGAATACTATTCCGTCTGTACAAGTCTTTGGGCCGGGGACAGACCCCTCAAACGCACAAGGATACTATGCGTCTATCAAGTGGAACGTAACAGAGGTTGATTGGAATCTACAAGAAGACATTGAAGAGGTCAATTCCTCAAAAGGTTACTATAACTATCAATACGACTTCTCAGCGGAGATATATTATTTCTGGATACGACCTAAGGTGGCTGCCGCACAGGTAGAACAAATCCTGGCCATATTTACAGAACCTGCTCCAATGGATTGCGAAAGCATACGAAACGTAGTAACCAGAATAAACTGGCTAACGTACGGAAATAATCAAGTCCCAGACCCAGCACAAATCACACCTTACAATCATTTCTATTTATAGCCCTAAATTCTTCATACACATCCTGTATAAATTCTCGCATACGAATATCCTGTTTATAATCCCTTCTACTTTTCCCACCCAATGAATGATTGACTCTTATATATGCATTAGGGTCATTCATGTATTTTTTACATACAGTTGTTACAACTACTCTTATATTAGCCCAGTTCGACCTATATTCTGTTCTATTGTAGGAATTATTTTCTGATAGAGTTTGTTTTATAACATAAAATGCTATGCGGTTCGCATCCTCTTCTCTTTCGCCCATAGATAAACACTTCCTAACATTCTTATAGTATAAATACTTTATCTTCTTAGCTATAGCTTCTGATAATTCTCTGATAACTTTAGGCCATAGGTGACGTTCTATGTGTTCACTCCTATTCATGAAAAAGAACTGCGTATGAACACAAATATAAATCAGGGAGTCTAAGTCTATATATCCATCATGATAAAGTTCAAAGTACGGATAAAATAATTCTAAATATTGTTTTTTATTACACGGTATCGTGCAATTTATATCAAAATCTGTTGTGTCGTTGCTGTTATTTTGTGCGTCTTGTACTATTTCTTCCTCTTCCGATGTAAAGCTGGTTTTGTAGAGCAAGCTAAGTAATTCTTCTGGGGTATATTCGCTATCTGGTAATGATTCCATCAGCATAGAAATACTAATCTCGCGCAGATCAATAGGTTGTTGAGCACTGGCTCGTATAGCTTCCAAAATAGCAGTCTTAAGCTCCCCTCCCTTTATAACTTTGAGGATAAGATTTATTACACTACCTAAGTGCTTCTTATTACCGTGATTAGATATAACGTCTTCTATGGGCTTTCCAGTTTCTAAG
>Ga0308409_1001582_pt1 | contig 10456 bp, 7 predicted proteins | sample HotsprSampleMSe4_FD_203469 | JGI IMG/M metagenome (GOLD analysis project Ga0308409, IMG submission 203469) | Hot spring phototrophic mat microbial communities from Mushroom Spring, Yellowstone National Park, Wyoming, United States - 20060912_MSe4 ... | reverse complement strand
TGCTGGCCTATGCCCGCGAAAAGCTGGGCATCTCGCAGATGGCCACCGGCCACTACGCACGGGTGCGCTTTAACGCCGAGCTAGGACGTTACCAACTCCTGCGGGCGGTAGATCGGCAGAAGGATCAGTCCTATTTTCTCTACGACCTCAGCCAAGAGCACCTAGCCCATAGCCTCTTCCCCTTGGGCGAGTACACCAAGGCCCAAACCCGTCAGTTGGCTGCCCGCTACGGGCTGGTTACAGCCGACAAGCCCGAAAGCCAGGATCTCTGCTTGATTGAAACCTATGGCTCGATGCGGAGCTTTTTGGATCAGTACCTTGGGCAAAGGCCAGGGGAAATCGTCGATACCCAGGGGCGAGTGCTGGGATCCCATGAGGGCATCCACCACTACACGGTGGGCCAGCGCAAGGGGTTGGGGATTGCCTCTTCCCGTCCGCTTTACGTGGTGCGCATCGATGCGGCCATGAACCGCGTTGTCGTGGGGGAACGGGAGGAGGCTACCCAGGCTGAAGCGTGGGTAAGCCAAGTCAACTGGGTCTCTATCCCGGCGCCGACGGCATCCTTGGCTGTTGAGGTTCAGGTGCGCTACCGTACCCCCCCAGTGCCCGCCATGGTGATCCCGGAATCGCCAGAGCGGGTAAAGCTGCAGTTTGCCGAGCCGCAGTTTGGGGTCACTCCTGGCCAAGCCGCCGTCTGGTACCACGGGGATCTCCTGCTGGGGGGAGGGATCCTGGAGCGCCCTTCTCCCTAGGCCAACTGCAACTTCCCTCTCGCCAGGGGGGAAGGATTGGGGGTGAGGGCAAGCCAAACTACGCTGCTTGCGCTTGCAGCTGCTGCAGGGATCGGAACAGGAGCACCGTGTAGACATTGAAGATAGGCGTGACTGCCGTGAAAGCGGCAAACCCGACCACAACTGCTAAGAGAGCTACCACAGGCGCCCAAACCAGAAGCGCAAGTCCTATGATGTCGGTATTACCCCCAGTTACAACTGCAGCTAGGGTAGCTCCCAAGATCGCCACAACAAAAGGCAAAAGCAGGATTGAGATGCCGAAGATCAAAACCACGACCAGGAATGCCCAAAACACCCCCCACCAACGGCCCCTGACCAGGTTCCAACTGTAGCCCAACCCTTCTGTGGCACCCTTGTCCTCCAGGGCAATTGCGCAGAGGGTGAAAGCTAGCCTTACCCGGCAATAGATGCCGGGAAACACAAACAGCTGCATCCCTAGTGAGGAAATCAGATTCACCAGGAGGCTGCCGAATATCAGAGGCACTGCCTTAGAGAAAGCCTGATCCAAGCTATTGCCCAGCAAGGGAGTTCGCTGCTTCAAGTGCTGATCCACCAGCCAAAAGGCTGCTCCTGTCAAGATGGGCGCGCCGACTAGGACATAGGCCAGGAGGAGCAAGGAGAGGATCATCCCGAGGGAAGGTGAGGTCAGACCTACAACGAAGAACGCGATATGGCTAGAAGAGGTCAGGATCAGCAGCGGCCAGTAGATGGGACCTACCAACTCAAACGACCGCCGCAAGAGCAGAATCGGGCTAAGGGTGGCGCTTTGCATGGCAGAGGGATCCTCGTGGGCAGCCCAGTCCACCCCCTTCATACCACGGGATCTCACCTAGGACATCTTGGGTTGAGCCGAAATCCCAAAAAGGGATCCCTTCTCATCTCAAAGCTAGGCACGGGGAGCACCCTTTTTGCTATCCCCAATGGGGGCAAAAGCGGAAACTAGGAGGCTGCTTGCCCCTTCAATCGTTGCAGGGATCGGAACAGGAGAACCACATAGACCCAGAAGATGGGCACAACGGCTGTGGCAGCGGCAGTCCTAACTACGTTCACCACAGAGTCGCCAAAATCAGCCACAACTCTACTGACAAGTACAACTATCAATCCAACCCCAAAACCGAGAATAAAGCCCCCAATCAGAAGGGCCCAAAACACGCCCCACCAACGACCTTTGACGAGATTCCAACTGTAGCGCAGCCCTCCTGTAGTTCCTTGATTTTCTAGAGCAATGGCACAAGGTGTGAGGGCCAGCTTAACCCCTACATAAATGCCTGGAATGATCAGAAAGATGGAGGCAAGGCAAGAGAGGAGTGCTGCTAAGAGGGTGCTCAGAACTAGAGGCACTGCCTTCGAGACAGCTCGGTTGAGGCTGTTGCCCAGCAGGGGCGCTTGCCGCTTCAGGTGCTGATCCACCAGCCACAAGGCTGCTCCGCCTAGGATCGGTGCAACAACAATGCCATAGGCCCGTTGGAGGATCCCCCCGAGAAGTGGGGTCAGCTCCGTGACGATGGCCAGGATAAAGCCTGGAGAGGCCAGGATCAGCAGCGGCCAGTAGATGGGACCTACCAACTCAAACGACCGCTGCAGGAGCGGGATTGGGCTAAGGGTGGCGTTTTGCATGGCGGAGGGATCCTCGTGGGCAACCAAGTCCACCCCCTTCATACCACGGGATCCCGGCTTTGGTTCCGGGAGTAGAGTTAAGAAAGTCTACAAGGCCGATTTTTGCAGGATCCAGGCCGCTGCCTGTTCGCCGCTGCGGAGAGCCCCCTCGAGGCTGCTCTGGTGGGTGTATTCCCCGGCCCAAAGGAGGCCCGGCAGGCCGCTAAAGGTGAGAACCAAATGCTGCTGAAAGCCGGGCGGCTGCACAAACTGGGCAAAAGGGATCCGATACACCCGCAGCAGGCGCCATTGTTCCAAGGGGGCTTTGGGAAAATAGGTCTGCAGCTCGGCCCGGCAGGCTTGGGCCAGCTCTTCATCGCCCAGAGGGGGATTTCCCAGCACCGTCACCGAATAGAGGTGCTGGCCAGCAGGAGCCAGCGCCGGGCTGAGGTGGGTGAGCTGCACCCAGTGGTTGATCCAGCCTTGGCCGCCGGCGTTGAGGTACAGATAAGGGCCGCGAGTTAGGGAAAAGGGGGCGCAGAAGTAAAGGCAGGTCACCGCTCGTCCCTGGGTGGGGATGGGTACAGCGGCGTGGGGGCAGAGCTCCGCTTGCCAGGCCCGCGCTTGAGGAGCATCGGTGGCGCAGACCACCCACTCGGCAGGGATCTCCTCGCCGTCGGCGGTGCGGATCCCGCGCACTTTTCCCTCTTGGACCAGGATGCGCTCCACCGGGGTTTGGTAGCGGATCTGCTCTGGGGCAAGGTGGCCGGCCAGTTGGCGGGCCAGTTCTCCCATACCCAAGGCCGGGGTGACGATGGCTCCCTCGGCCATCATCTTGAAATAGAAGGCCAAGAGGCGGGCGCTGCTGGCCAGCTCCGGATCCAAAAGAATGCCGCGGAAAAAGGGGTAGAAAAAGTGCTGGCAGATCTTGGCGGAGAACCCGTACCTTTCCAGAAACTCCCGCAGCGAGCAATCGGATCCCCCCAGTCCTTCTTGGAAAACCTGCTCCGGGGTGCGCCGCGCCAGCTCTGCCCGCAACTGCAGCACCTTGAGCTTGTCGCCAAAGCTGGCCAAGGGGTTGAGCAGGGAAGGAAAGATACTGGACAGATCCCGCAGGGGATCTCCCAACAGCCAGCAGCGACCGGGTTGGGCCAACATGGCTCCCGGACGGTAGGGGCGGGGATCGAGCTGGCTCAGATCCAGATGCCGCCGCACCTGGGGATAGGCCGTAAACAGCACCTGAAAGCCGCGATCCAAACGAAAGTCTTCCACCGCGTCGGTGCGCACCCGCCCGCCGGGGCTGTCGCTTTTCTCTAGGACCAGAACATCCCTTTGGCCCGCTTGGGCCAGCACCTTGGCGCAGGTCAAGCCGGCCAGCCCCGCCCCGATAATGACTACTCTGCCCATGCTCTGCCGGGATCCCTCCTCCGTCGAGTATTCTACCTGGCTTGATTCCTCAAGGCTGAGTCCCCTTCTCCGCTTCAGAGGCGGGATGTTCTGGCCCCCAGATGCGAATGGCGCCATCGGCGCCGCCGCTGAGAAGGGTCTGACCATCGGGGCCGAACAGCAGAGCGCTCACCATCCAGGTCTGGCCGCCCAGAGTGCGCAACTCTTTGCCGCTGCGCAGATCCCAGAGTTTGATCTGCTGGGCGCGGTGATCGGTGCTGCTGGCCAGCAAGCGACCATCGGGGCTGAGGGCAAGGGTGGCCAAGCCGGATAAGGGCTGGGGCAGGGTGCGCTCCCGGGATCCCGTGCCCACGTTCCAGATCCAGATGCCGGAAGCGCTGGCGGCGAGCAAGTGGCGGCCATCGGGGCTGAGGAGCACCTGCTCGATGGGGTAGTCGGCTTCGAGGGTTTTCAGCAACGCTCCACTCCTGGGATCCCAGAGATAGACGGCGGGATTCCCATTGGCAGCCACCAGGATCCAGGGCGAGCTCCCTTCTTCCGCCAACCCAGAGGGAGCAAAGGCCACTGCCGTAATGCCTGCCCCTTGGGTAACCGGGTAGGCGGCGCTGTCGATGGTGCGCACCAACTGGCCGTCCTCGGCTTGCCAAAGGCGGATGGTGCGGTCGGCGCTGCCGCTGGCGATCCAACGGCCATCGGGGCTGATGGCGACGCTGTTGATCAAGTCGGTGTGTCCTTGCAATTGCAGCCGTGGCACCCCCTCCCCCGACCGCAGGGCGGGATCCCCTAGAGCAGCCAGATCCCAGACCCGCACCGTCTTGTCTGCCCCTCCACTCACCAAAAAGGTGCCATCCGGGCTGATGGCCAGCGTCTCAATCGAGCCTTCGTGGCCTGTCCAGCTCTGCAGTAGTTGGCCGGCCTGGGGATCCCAAAAGCGGATGACGCCGTCATCCCCCCCGGCAACCAGGAGATTTCCATCCGGGCTGATGGCCAGGGCGGTGATGGCGGCGGGACCTTCCAGCTTGGCCTTGAGCCGTAAGGACTTGGCCCAATCTGCCACGTCGAGGGCAGGGCTTCCAGTCTTGGAGGGATTGGGCGGCTGCTCTGTGAAGCTGAAGCTGTTGGGCCCAGCGGATCCCAAATTTGCCATTGTTCCCGCGGGCGGGACAGAGTCCCTAGGCACAACTGCCTTCTCTCCCCATCGGCTAAGGTTGGCCGCCAGTTGCCAGGCAGCAACTCCGAACAAAACCAGCAAAGCCGCCAGGCTGCTCCCCGCCCAAAGCGGTGGGATCCAGAAACGCGCCCGCAAGGATACGGGAGAGCGCGGCGGCGTAGTCGGCTCCTGCCAGGGATCGACGGCAACAGGGTCGGGCAAGATCTCAGCGCCGGGAGAGACACCTTCTGCCAGAGACAAAGCCTGCAAGGCAGCCAGAGCTGCCGCTGCCGAAGCAAAGCGCTGCCGCGGGTCGCAACCCACCAGGCCATCCAAAAAAGCGGCGAAAGGAGCGCTGGTAGGAGCCAGATCGTGCCAGCGCAGCTCTCCCGTCAACGGATCGCGAAACAGCTTGTGGGTCGGGATCCCTGAGAGGGCTTGCAAGGCGAGGAGGCCCAAGGCATCGAGGTCGCCGCCAGCAGAGGAAGCCTCCAATCCAGAACCGGCAGAGGCCATAGCTTGGCCCAAGCCCAATACCATCCAACGGCCATCGGACTGTCGGCAGAGCAAGCAAGAGGGCCGCAAATTGCCGTGGCTCACCCCCTCACCCTGCAGAAAGGCTAGAGTCTGCAACACATCTTGCAAAAAGGCCCGCACCTCCACCTCTGACCAAAGCTGCCCTTGCTCCGTGGTCTGGCGCAGGGCCTGTTCCAGTGTCTGCCCCTGGATCCACTCTTCCACCCAGTAAAAGCCCCCTTCCTCCTCAAAATAGGCCAGCAGGCGCGGGATAGCGTCATGGGATCCCAGGCGTTCCCGCAGCGCCATTGCCTGTTGAAATCGCTGCCGGGCAGCAGAGGGCTCTTCCCCCTTGGGAGAGCGAGGTTGCCAACGCCTGATCACCACCCAGCTCTGTTCGGGGCAATGGCCATCTTGGGCCAGGTAGGTTTGCCCGCTGGATCCCAGTTCTTCTAGGATCTGATAGCGGCCAGCCAAGGTTTGCCCTACCATAAGGACTCCGGTCGCTCCAGGCAGATGTGGCTCACCCGTGGCCTATCCTCGGCCAGGCTACCAATTTTTGCTTCTGACCCATCATGCCACAGTGAGAAAACAGGGTCTAAGGTAACCCCCTCGGCAAGAGATGAGGTTTCTGGCTACTCGAGGCGGGAGAGATGGAGGTGACCTCCCTTCGGAAGAAGGAGATCTAGATCAGGCGCGAGAACCTAGGACTCAACCCTCCCCCCCAATTGGCGGCCCGCCCAAGGAAAATCCTCTACACTAAATAGAGCGAGTACAGGCAAAACCGCGTCCATCCTATTGTTTGCCGGTCTGTTCTCCAGGCTGGCCTCCCTGGCACCTTATGTCTTCTGTCAACCCGGCCTTGCCCATTCAGTGGATCGATGCGGATTCGGGAGAGGTGGTGGAGGAATGCCCCTGGGAGAGCAGCCCCCATCCGGGTACCTACATCCAACTGGCCGAGCAGCACTACCTAATTTTGGAAAAGCGTCATTCCTACCAATTGCGGCAGGGCAAGTATCACCTCTGCGGCATCCGCGCCCTCATTCGCCCGGTGAGCCCACCTCCCGAAGCAGGCCAGTTTCTGGGGGATCCCTCCTGCCGCTTCAACGCCCGCTCGCCCCTGTTGCGCTGCGCCGTCAACCCCAGCGGGCCCTGCCAGGGGTGTCGCCACTACGAGCCGGCCAAAGGGCGTTAGCTTTCCAGCTCCAGCGCCAGCACCTCGGTCAGGGCGCGGTTGGTGTTTTCCCGGAACTCGGCCACGCTCACCCGTCCCAGCAAGTACACCGCCAGCAGCATCACCGCCGCCTCCACCCCAAAGACGGTGGCATAGGCCAGCACCGAGGAAGTGGGGAAGAGGAGCCGCCCCAAATCCAGCAAGGCGCCGCCAATGAGGGTAGAAAGCGCCTGCGACATCGCCTGGGCCAGGCCCCAAGCCCCAATAAAGGTGCCGGCAGTCTCAGCCGCTGTCAAATCCAACATCAAGCTGATGGCGCCGTTGGTGGTGATCCCGGAAGCTAAGCCGAACAGGATCATGCACAGTTGCAGCAGCCGCGGCTCGCCCGTAAACCCTGAGGCAATGGTTAGGCCAAAAGAAAGGGCCACCAGCAGGCAGCCCAAGCGGGCAGTCGTCTGCTTGCCCAGCCTAGGCACGATGAGAAAGCCAGTCACCACAATCCCTACCAAGACGCCTATACTCCAAAAGGCGTTGAGTTGGGTGCTCTGGGCTACCGTCATGCCGAACACCTCGCCGCCATAGGGCTCTAGAATCGGCTGCTGGATAAACAGGCCCATGGTCATCAGGGCCAAAAAGCCGAAGAAGATCACGGTTTGGCGGCTGGCGGTGAGCACCTTAATGGCCGTGCCCAGGGTGATCTGGTCTTCCCGACCCACCAAGGTGGAACGGGATCCGTAGCGAGAGTAGCGTTCTTCCACCCCCCAGGTGGCGATCACCCCCAGCAGGATCACCACGGCAGGGATGATGATGAAAAGGCGGTTGATCGTGCTCTGTAAGTTCTCGGCATCCAGGCCGCGCAGCAGCACCGCCGAGCCAATCGCCCCCCCGGCGATGCCCACCATCAGCATCGACCAGACGATCCCCACCAACTGGGAGCGGTTGTGCTCATCGGAAACATCCACCAGCAGCGCCGCAAAGGGCGTGGAGCAGGCGCTCAGACACAGCCCGTAGAGAGCAAACATCAAGGCAGCCAGAGCAATCCAGCCGTAGGTAGCCGGCGACCAGCCGCTGTTGGCAAAGCTCTGCCCCAAGCCCCACACCACCTGCACCGCCAAGAAGATGCACAGGGCAAACAACACCGATCCCAGGCGCACATAGCCGCTGCGGTGCGTCCCCAACAAAGGCTTGGCATCGGAAAGCTGCCCAAACCAGACGCGGGCTGGAGACACCAACTGGTGCATGGCCAGGGATCCCCCCACCACCGTAGCCGGGATGGCCAGCAGCTCCGGGTCGATCATGACCCGGTTGAGCACCCCCAACGTCAGCAGCGACATCATCCCCAAGCCCATCTGAAATAGGCCCAGGCGAAACATAACCAGCAAAGGCAAGGGGGGCGCCGAAGGCTGAGGCTGTGAAGAAAGGGCGGTGGCCGCCGACCCGTTGACCTCAGGATCCCGCTGAATATTGGCCATGACCTGTGATGCTTCATGCAAAAGCCCTACAGCTTTTTATGGTAGCCCAGGCAGCCGGGGATCCCGGAAAAGGTATGGGATTGCCGAAAGCGAAACCGCCGCACCGGCTCTCGGTAACCGAGTTAGGGCCGGAGCATCGTTCCCTGCTAGCCTGTTGCCGCTGGTTTTGGCGGGAGCAAGTCGCAAAATCTTTCCGCGCCGGGGTTTCTCTACTACACTGACAACTGACCTGGTGCCAAGCGAAACGGGCCTTCCTGCCGCTGCGCTCGGCAAGTCAGCATTTGCAGACACAACAAACCCAATCTCGATCCTGTTTGAGACCGAGAAGCTCGTCCATAGCCAGCTTTTGCTCAAGTCGGCGAGGAATTTCTCCGGCAACCCTATGGCTGACGCAGTCCCAGTTCGGCGCTACGACCTGTTTGTGCAAGCCTCGCGGCTGCTGCAGCGTTACCGGCAGTTGACGCCGGAACTGCGTCCAATAGGAGTAGAAGTGGCCCTGGCCATCCAGTACCATCGCGCCCAGGCCGGCTCGGGATCTCTTCTGCCGGCGGTGGGATCCCCTCATGGCCTGCCTCTGCAGCAGGTGGCCCAGCGCATTTGCGACCCGTTTTACAGCAAAGTCCACCCCCTGCTGCCCACCCTGCCGGAGACGGGGGAGCCCTTGGTGTGGCCCCTGTTTAACCAAGGGGAAAACGGCCTTGTCCAACCCCTGGCGCCGAGCAAAGTGGGCGGCAAATTGGCGGAACGGCGCTGGCTTAAGGCTTGCAACAGCCAGGAGGGCATTGGTTGTCATGCTTTGGCCGCCCATCTGTGGCAGGACGAGCGTTTTCTGGCCGAAGACCGGGATCTCTGTCCTTTTCGCCTCTACGACGGGCGCTACCCCTTGAGCGTGGATCAGGGGCGGCAAACCTGTGGCTTCGACGACCACCCCTGTGGCTGGCAGGCGGGACACCCCAAAATGCTGCAGGTGGTGGGCAAGGGCAAACAGGCGGAGATTTTGCTCCCCCACTGGACTGACGCGATGTGGGCCATGCTGATCCCGCCCCATCGCCCCCTGCCCATCTATCCTCTGCTGGTGATGCTCTACTTTGGCCAGGAGACTCTGCAAAAGGGGCGCAGCAGCCTTTCGGTGGAGCAGTTTCGCCTGGATTTTCAGTTCAGCCACTCCCAACTCAAGCTGTTGTTTGACACCCACCCTGAGCACCCTCTCAATCGCCATCTGCTCGCCCTGGCTGCGCAGCCGGAGGTGGAGTGGGGATCCGCCGAGCTCCTGCCTCCTATGCCCCCCCTCTTGCATCACCCTGCTGGGGGCAAGGTGGTTTTGGATCCGGATGAGCCGCCCCAGTTTCGCAGCAGCGGGATCCCTGCCTGTGCCGGGACAGACCCGCTGATGGCAGAGCGCCGCCGTCGCCGTCAGTTGGAGCGCAGCGAACGCCACAACGAGATCTTGCACCACTTTCGCCGCTGGTTCCGCCTGGCTGGGCTGGAGGTGCGGGAAGACCAGCACACGTTTGACTTTCTGGCGGTGGCGGATGGACACCTGCTTTTGGCCGAGGTGAAATTGCTGCACCACAAAGATGCCGCAGAGGCGCTCCAGGAGGTGGTGGGGCAATTATTTTACTACGAGCGCTTTGCCCTCACCCCCTGGATCGAACAGGGCTTCTCCGTTCAGAAAGCCGCCGTTTTCGACGGGCCGCCGCCGGATCCCTACATTCGATTTCTGGAAGACCTGGGCATTGCCACCTACTGGATCAACGAGCAGCAGATGATCGACGGGCCGGAGAGCTCGCTGCGCCTGTTGCGCCAAATGGAGGTGCGGGTGCGGCCGGATCCGGAGTTGGGGGATTAGCCTCTTTTCCGGGCTCTGGCCTAATGGAGAGGGATTCTTAACCACCTCTTTACTCAGGTTCTCCCCTGAGGGTGGTACAGCCTGTTAAGGGCTCAAGGGGTACAATAGCAGCACTTAGCAAACCAACTTCGGAAGGAGGATGGATTGATCAGTAGTAAAGAAGTCTTCACTATCTGCTCCATGCTATATTTCCCAATTCTGCAAAGCTGCCGAATAAAATGCTTCAACACCGACCACATCATCTCAAGGGGATTCAACTCCGGCGCATACACAGGCAGGTATAGGATTCGTGCTCCTGTCTCCCTAATCAATTCCTCAACTTCCCGACTCTTGTGGATATTTAAATCCTTCCTCGCATCTAGCTTCGGACATAGCTCGCTTCTCAAAAACTCCAAAAAGTCTCCTTTCTTCATCCCACCCTTGATGACACGACAGCCAACTACACCTCTCAAGGAAATAGCTCCAATAACCGTATACTTTTCCCCCTTGTATCTCTGACGA
>Ga0308409_1001575_pt1 | contig 10485 bp, 13 predicted proteins | sample HotsprSampleMSe4_FD_203469 | JGI IMG/M metagenome (GOLD analysis project Ga0308409, IMG submission 203469) | Hot spring phototrophic mat microbial communities from Mushroom Spring, Yellowstone National Park, Wyoming, United States - 20060912_MSe4 ... | reverse complement strand
GAACTGGATAACTACTATAAATCTACGTTTCAGGGGTGGTATCAGATTTTGGAAAAAATAAGCAATAACAAAAAAGGAGAAAAGTAATGAACGTATTTACTACTAATGCTGTTTCTTCCTCTACTACTCAGGATCAGCATAAACATCAAAATTTATTTGTTTTCCTTTACGAGGAATTTAATAAGCAAAAACTACTAGATAAAGAAGAAAGTGAAAAAATTTTGATGTTTATAGATTTTTGTCGTCAATATCTAAATAACAACCCACCTATTACTACTTTTTGGTCAGAAAATTGTTTAGGAATTCAATTACAAAATAATCAAAAATTATATTTCGCCGAAAATAAAAATGAAAGTAATAAAAGCACAAGTTTTATACCGATACAAATTATTAGCGGTCCAATGAACCAGGGAAGAACTCAATACTTTTACAATCCAGTCACTAAAGAAGTTATCCCTACTACTAATACCGGAAATAGCAACTTAAAGGAGTAAAAAATGACTGACGACGATTCAAAATTCTTTGAAGATGAAAACTTAGAAGAAATTAAAAAAAAATTAAAAACTTGAAATTTATAATCAGTGAAATTTACAAAAAACTAATTCCAGAGAAAGAAAGATTAAAAATAAGAAAACTTAAAGACATACTGTTATGGTACAGAAAGAATAGTAAGCAAGTAAATGTATACGATACAGAAATTTTAAACGAAATAAAAAGCAAAGTTACCGACGAAGACTTTGTTATATTTGAAGACCTTTGCTCACAATTTGAAATTGTTGAATTGTACCATTTTCTAGAAATGTCTTGTAAGGACATTTTTTTCAAACAACAATTCGATCGTCCAATTTCTAAAATCAAAGTAATCGCTGATATAGCATTTTCCAACGGCAACAGAAGTTTGATAAAGTTAGTCAGTCAATCTGAGTTATACAAAAAACAAGAATTATTTGTAAAACACTTAAATACATTATGTCGAGAATTATGTGATTTTGTCGAGAAAAATGTTGACGCTGTTGAGAAGACCAGGATACCTGGTTTCGATATTGACACCATTAATGGTGTAATTAAAATTCTAAAAAGAAATTTAATAAATGAACCTGCAGAGAGGCAGGTAAAAATTAATAACTTTATTAGATATTTGCAAAGTGCTTTCATGGATGAAGTAGAAAATTTGTACCCGAAGGAAAACGATGAATTATCTATTGATAGTTATTTAACGAATATAGTAGGCGATTTACCTTTCTTATTTACTCAAGGTGAATCAGGTTGGAATAGAGGGAGTTAAAATGCCTTTCAAATCGAAAGCACAAATGCGTTGGATGTTCGCCAACCACCCAGAAATGGCCAAGAGGTGGGCTGAACATACTCCAAATATTAAAAACTTACCAGAACGTTCTTCTTCTTCTTCCTCTTCTACTACTGATGAAGATAAAGAAGAAAATAAAGAAAAAAAAGAAAAAGAAGCATCATATATTTATGAAAACATTTTAGTACAACACGAAGCCAAGAAAAATAACATCAAAAGCATACAAAATCGTTTACCGTTTTCTGAAAAAGTTGCCCAGTATTTGCAAACGAAGTACAGATTGAATAACCAAGATTTGGTGAAGTTAGGAGAACTGCTAACAAAAAGAAATTTTTGCGAAATGTTAGATTATGAATTGCTAAACGATTTGATAAAAAGCGTTTGAAACCCTCCTAACTACCTGCGCATATCAAATTTACAAAACATCTTCAAATACTATCTTCTTCTCTCCAGTTGCTATAATACTATAAAACATAACTTTATTTAGTAAGGAGAGAAAGATTAGTATGTACCTAAAAATCAGCAAAATGCCCGTCAAAATTGTCACAGTATCCGACACCCACATACCTTTCCATGACCCAGTCGCTATAAGATTAGCAATCAAGTTGATCGGACTTATAAAACCAAAAATAGTAATCTTCAACGGCGACATCATTGACCATCACGGTATTCGTAAGTTTCCTACAATCCCAAGACACAAAACCTTATTTTCACTCGAAGTCGATATTAGCAGTCAATTTATAAACAAGTTTATAAAAGAGTTAGAAAAAAGAGGAGTAGAAGAGTTTTACTGGATCGAAGGCAATCACGAAAATAGGTTGAAAAAATTCCTGATGCAAAAAGCTGAAGAGTTATACGACATAGACCAACTGAGCATTCCCAGTTTATACCAATTACAAGATAACGTTACCTACCTAGAAAGACATTACAAACCTTGTCCGATCGAAAATTACGTAGCTCCAGGTATCAAAGCAGGTCCGTTGCACATCACCCACGGCGATTTATTCAAAAGTAACCATAACCTCATCAACGTAGCTCGCACGTTATATTTGAAACTCCAAGTCCCTATGCTGATCGGACATTGGCATAGAAATGACCGATATTTACACACTTCATACGAAGGTAAAATTAGTGGGTTTTGGGTACAAGGATGTTTATGTTTACAAAGACCAGAATACGATGCTGGAAAGGTTTGGGGTCAGGGAATTAGTGTTATTGACGTACTTAGTGATAAGTTATTTAGCGTAGAAATTATTGATTTTATTCGATCTCACGACAACAAACTTGTCGGTATATGGAAGGGAAATAAAATAGAAGAAAATATAAGGTACAAAAACGATGATATTATTGAAAAAATTTGGACATCTAAAAATCTAAACAACGGCAAGATAAGTAAGTGGGTAAATATGCAGTTTTGTTGAAAGGGTAGTCATTAAGAGGAAGAATAGTCATCTTTACTCGTCTTCGTTAACATCCTCCTTTTTCTTCAAAACATTATCGTCATCCTCTTCCTCTAAGGTATCGAAATGATTAGCTAAGTAACCGTCCTTAACTTCAGAATAATGTTGATTGATGTTATTTTCGTAACAAATTTTATTATCAATAATTTGGTAAGATTTAGGACGATCTGAAATGGAAGTTACTGTTTCTTTGAAAGGATGTTGGAGGAAAAGTTTATTGTTATTTTTGACTAAATGGTAAATCGGTAGGCGAATACCGTAGAAGACCCAAACAACCGAATCATTTTCTCTGTTTTGGTAAATATATTTGGCGCAATCTTCTAAGGAAGAAAAAGTTCTTACCGTACTCCAACCACCGTCTGGGCAATCGACAACATAGTAATAAAAGTTGGTCCTCTCTAAATTACGAATCTTGACATTCTGTACAGATAACTTATCTTTCAATTCCGGAGGTAAATTACTGATAAGTTGATCATAATTCAACTCTTCTGGAGATTTGACTGGTGTAATATAGTGAGAAAATTGAACGGCGTCTGATAAAGAAGAAGACGGAGAAGTGCGATATTTTGTAAGTTTACTTTTGAGGTTAGAGGATAAGACCTCTAATAAATTTTCCCAATTGTCACACTCATCCTTTGATGAGGAAAAGGGAGAAGAAGAAGAATCGTAATACCCTGTTGTTACCGCCTCGTCTTCTTTTTCTAATAACGGTTCAATATTGCTTTTCTTCTTACGATTGATTTTGCTGTGTTTTTTATCGTGACGAGACGGATCATTCGATGCAGGAGAAGACATTTTAGGACCTCGATTTACTGCTGATGATCCTCAAATAACTTGCTCTTAGAAAACAACAACTCTGCTCTTTGTACATCTTCTGGCAGAGGTGGACCCATGACTAGATAAGGGAGAGGATTGTTTTCATCTTCTTGATGAAAATATAACCTATAACGGTTACCGAAAAATTGAAAGCTAAAAACTATTTCTTTTTTCACTTCAGTGATTAAGGTCGATGAATCGCTAGAGGAAGAAGAAGCGAGCGGGTCGATAATGAAAACTGTTTCAGGTTGGAAATGCCACAAAGAACGATCTGCTTGACTAGAAATGAAAAGGGAAGTTACGAAAGTAACAAAGTATTGCCAATTATCTTTATCTAAAAACCATAACGCATGATTCCAATCTCGATCGCCACACAAATCAAATCCTTCAAATAAAGGTTGCGAAAACTTTTTATAATAAAACTTAACTTCTTTACCGTAATTAACCAAGAAGTCTAACAACATTTGGTCGTTGAAACCACCATATAAATACAAAAGAGCGGGAGTGAAAATTTCCCAACCTTCAGAGCGAATTTCCGCTAAACTTCTTTGTGAAGAAATAGGAAACTCGTATTTTGGAACATGAATTTGTGTATTAGAGAGAATAATTTTAGTACCTTTTCTATCAGTGCAGGATGACAAAGAAGAAAAAGGAAAATCTTCTTTGTCCATGGAGCTGGTCGGAATAGGTGAATCCTTATAACCTCTAATACGTCTTTTATCCTTCTTTTTCATGGTTGCTACTCAAATCAGGTTAAATTGTGATGCTATATGCAAAGTGACTACCAACCCTACTTCCGGATCCTCTAAAAACTTTTCCCAACGTTCGGGGATATTTTGATTATTATTGTTCTTTAAATGTAAATACACTAAATCCAGTAAACAGTCAACGCTTTCAGGATGAGAATATATATCTTCTTTGTAGCTTGAATCAGCAACGGATTTGAATCCTAATAGTAAATAACCTAAGTCTATATGATGAGTAGGATAAAACCAGTTGGGGCTATACCAAAACTCTAGAGGGATGTTGTAAGGATGTTTGCTTAGACTATTTTCTACACCTATTTGTCTGAGAAAGGAAGAAACGGAAAACCCAACTAATTGAATAGTAGGTAGGAAATTACCGTATTTACTAATCAACCAATGCACCACTTCGGGACAAATGCTGGATTGCGGGGTATCTCTGTTTATCTTTTTAACTACCTGTTCTCTGGGATCAACGAAAATTACTTTGTTGAATTTTTTACATTGAGGGGCTGAATAAACTGAAGAAGTGCGAAATTCGTAATTATTGGGGGAAGCGGTCGATAAATCAGTCAGTGGGCTTAAGTTGTAAGAAAAGAAAAGTCTACGTTGCATATATCATCCTCCCAAACCGATAAAATAAAGTTATTATTAATAACTAAGTCACATTTTTTATCTGGATATTCTTCATCTTTTATTTTATAGACCGTAGTTAGATAGGAAAAATACTTTAATTGCTCATAATCTAACGTATTGACATCCGGTGGTTGAAGCGTTTCTTCACTATCGTAAGAAAAAGTGAGAGGTAGGCAGCAAACAACCGGACAGTAGAATCGAGAACAGAGAGAACTTATAACCTTGTTGGCATCGCCGGCCTTAGCTGCCGCCGGTCTATTTTCATAGGAATTTTTTGAAGTATAACAATTACTTAGGTCGTCAATAATGACCAAATCAACACGGTCATTAATTTTATCAAAAACAAAGTTATGTAAAAAGGTAATCAAAGACGATTCACTATTAGCACAACCTCGCCAATTACGGTAATCGACTGGTATATAGCGAGAACTAGGAGGAACATCTTCCAAAGAAGTAAGTGGGCCGCGCAAATGAACTAGAGTGTGGAAATTACTATAACTTTCCCACATTAGTAATTTTAACAAATACTTTAATAACTTTTCTTGACCGACAAGGGTAATCGGTTTGTCGGTAGGTAAGCCTGGATCATCAACATGCAATTTCCAGGTAGCAAATGGATAATAATTCATTTCTTTTTCCAATGAAGAACTGTCTTTGTTTTGATTTTCTTCCTCTTCTCCTACCGATGAAGAATGGAATAAGTAATTGACTAAATTTGTTAGATTGGGAACTACATGCTTTTTGAAAGTCTGTAAAAACAAAATACTATCAAACGGTCTTAGAGAGGCGTATTGAATAGAACTAACGAAAAAGTCTTCTAACAACTCATTATTGAAATCTTTCAAGGACGGGTCGGTTTTCAATTTCTCTTGCAAATACTTATAAAACAAACCATAGGCCTGCCTAAGTGTTTTCATAGAAACAAATAATTCCAAATAATCACCTTTGGCAAGTAACTCCCGCATCTTTTCAGAGGCCGACTGAATTAGTTCTTTCTCGCTCGACATAAGCGGTCACTCCTTTTTCTTATTTTTACTATCTTTAACAAAATCAAACATCCAACGTGCAACTAAGATAGCTTCGGCACGATTATGGTCTTTTTGTCTACCTAAATACGGACAAGAAGGATACAAATTACGAGCTTTGTGCAATGAAAGTTCCTTAATACGTTTAGGGATACCAAAATGTCTCCTCCAAACACACGGGGAAACATTTTCAAAATCAAAATCATAAGCTAATAAACCGAGGTGCCACATCTTCCATCCAGCATATATACGCACATCCCCCATAGTAAGAGCACGACCAATTCGTGGAGGCACCCTTTCAATCCCAACACATATCGTATGTTGAGTCGTAAGAAATTTTTGCAACATGTAATTTATGGAAAAAATGTCATAATCTTTAGCTAAAATCTTTCTTCTTTTACGTGTATCATTTTCTTTGACTTTCCTTTTTCTTTGATAGACTTTATGGCAAACAGGCATATCAAAAATTTCTAAAAATTCTCCACTATCGTCTAACACGGCAATAGCACCACTGTAACCTGGGTCGATACCCACAAACAAACGACACTCCCACGGATCTGTTACTGGTGGTTGTTTATTGAGTAATTTTTCTTCGACAATTTTTCCTAAATTATGTAATTTATTAAAATCATGTTGGCCGAAAGAAAAAACATTATAATAATTTTTATAAAAATTACTTCTGGTTTTTTCAAATGTACTAAAATCCATAAGTTACTCCCTTTGACCTCGTTTTCTATCGTTCAAGTAGGGGGATGGAAGATCTTGTAGAGACTTGGTAAAAACTGGTTTCTTCACTACATCTTCATAAATATATTTACGCCACTCCTCCATCAAAACATGGCAACAGTAAGCATCGAAGCTAGCATCATGAAAGTCTCTACGGCAACTATCTCCTAAAGCATACTTTATGTATTTATTATAACAATGCTTAGGTAAATTACTGCGTACACCATCCACGTGTAAGTTCAAAACTCTTTTGAAGTAAGAACGTAAATTATCGTTTGGTAGGGGGTGAAAACGTTCATCGTGGATAAGTTGGGATGCTTTTTCCACTGCGTTGGTATCAATAAGCTGATTAGGACCAAATTGAAAGTCTGGGACCAAAAGGAATCGTAAATTAGACCTCAACACCTTTTCGTCAAATTTCAAACCATTATGGGCTACGAAAATAGAATTGTTTTTCAAATGCCTTTCGAGAAACGACCAAATATAATTCAAACCTTGTAAAGGCGGGAGACCTTCTCGTTTCAACCGATCTGGATGAATCTTACACTTACGGTGACGATACTGTAATTCTACATTTTTAAAGAACTCATCAAGATTGGAATTAGGACATTTTTGAAAAAACAAATTTTGCTCTTTACTCCAATCCAATAAAACAGAAACGCGATCAACTACCCGCTGATCGCGTACAACGCAATGACCCCACTGAATAATAAAATCGTATGTTGAAAATATGCTTGTAGTCTCTATATCGAAACAAATGTAATTTTTAGGCCAATATCCACCGTAAAGTTTACGAAAAGAAATAGGCCAATAATTAACAATTACTTCCATTTCATCTTGAGTCTGCTGCTGCTGTTGTTGTTGGTGATTGCTGTTGATCGGATCGACCATAATCGTTAGCAGTAGGATAAGAAGAAGGATAAAATAATAAGTGGAAAAATAATTTTACCTTATACATTATTTTATATAACCACTTTTTCCAGGAAGGTAAAGCAAATAATCGACTTGATTCTCTGCCTCTTTCGCGCAAATCTTGTAAAGTAAGAGTTGGACCTTCCCCGTCGATAGTAGCTTCTCGAACACCGCTCCAGAAATACCCTGAAACCACAGTACCTAATATAGCCATATATGCTATTTGAGCTTCTTCACGAACATCAAACCAACCACAACGAGTCAAGCAATCTCTCATGGTTTCTTTTGGCCGTGATGTGGAATCAGCCACGAAAATACAAAAGGCTTGGCAAGCTTTAGCTAACTCCTCTAAAGATACATTTTTTTCCTTCAAAAACTTATCTACCGCCGGCCAACGTCCATCTTCCAATCTATCAGCAACTTCCCTAACTACATCTCCAAAATTATGAGCCACATCTCTATTGACGTTGTACAGGCGTTTATCGTGTTCGCTAAACCGAACTTGAATACTCATAACTACACTCCTACTACTCCAAACCCACTGTTATTAGTACTGATTGTCGTTTTCTTCAGAAGAAGAGGAGTTGGTAAGTGCTTTGATTTTACAATTATAACATACTTGCTCCTGTTGTTGCCGGTTAGTAGCGGGTTCAAAATAAGAAAGTTGATTACATGAAGGGCAATGTTGTTTTTTCAAAGTAAGACGCCGACAAGCAATTGGACAACGCTCTTCGGAAGGATTTTCATATGCGTAACCTAAATGGCACTTATAACACGGCAATTGTTCTTTGGTCAATTTTAGGGGGCATTTAAATTTGACACGGTTACGCATCTCAATAACCATTCTGTTCCACTTTAATAAAGCCCTTCCAGATTTGATTTCTTCTATAAAAACACGCTTTTCAGATTTCTCTGGATTCAAAAGACCATAAAACCTCATTGAAACGAGTTGATGAGGATTGACATAACTGTAATCGTATTCAGGTTTAGAAGATTTATTAGAAAAACCTAAAAACTTATTTGCGATAGTTTTACACTTTTGAAATGACCACCAAGTAGTAATAAGATTAGGACAAGCACTGCCGCCTAGGATTTTTTGCTTGACAAACACACCTAATATGCCGTTTTTATTTTTACCTAGGGACACGTCAATAATTTGCATAGGTAACCATTCATAATGTTTCGATATGTACCAAGGTACAATTTTTTTACCTTTATTTAATACCGGTAGGTTACCGGATATATATTCAGCGATATAAGTTATGAGTTGTTTTGTCAGAGTCTTGCCGTGGATATGGGCTAAGGACTGGTAAATAGCATCGTATAAAGAGTGAGCTATTAAAGAAGACCTAGTATAAGTTAGAGAACCGCTAATAGCATTATTTATTTCGTTATAAACCTGTTGGTCGATAACTTTGTCCAAGTAATTGTAAAGGACAAATACTAATCTCTTGCGTAACTCGATTATCTTTTTGATGCAATAATTGTAAAAAATGGGGTTTTCTCTTGTACCTAGGGCAGGACTATTGATCTTACGACTATTCCCCCTATTACTAGAAAAATTTCCAGGCATAAATATCCTCTCCTTACCCAATTAATAAACATTTATTATTACTTGTTTTTGTCTGGGTCTTTTACAGCTCCTATTGATTTTAATATCTGCAACAACGAAGCTAAACTGCTCATTGCGGAAGACTTCTTTTCTTCTTCCTCGTTTTGTTGTTGTTGCTTATTTGTATCAACATTTCCTTTATTCACATTATAAGTAAATGATTGATTGACGTTATTATATTCTTCGGACGGATCATTTGGAAGAGGCGAATTTGTTACTGGCGCCGGTAAACATAAATAAGATGAAGAGTGATAGTCGTTAACAACATTAGGAGTAGTAGTGGGTAAGGGAAGAATCGGGTAAACGTCTTGCTCTAAATCTGTATCTTGTAAATAATGATAAGCTACTAACTGACTCAAGTTTTCACCATCGTGATCTTCTTCTTCCGATAAGAGAAAATCAATAGGTTCAAATGAAATGTTCTCTATCCAAATATACTTTTCAGCATCATTTTCATAATTTTTGAGTTCGTGGACATAGGAATCGAATTCATCTGACCGACTACTCGAAGTAAGTATACAGTGACCGGGCAAAGCTTTGCGGAAATTATTTTTATCTGCAAAATTTAAAACCTTTCGCAGCATGTTGGTAATTTCAAAAGGTAAACCCCCAGTGTTTATAAATCTACACAAAGCATCTAAAAATAAAGCCATCCTGTCAGCTCTGCCGCGTTCTTCGTCACTTGGGTCTACTAACGTCTTGATAACTATACGGTCCTTCTGGTAAGGCATGCCGTAGTCATCGTCGTCATACAAAACGATGCTAATTTCAAGTTTTTTAACTTTGTTACTATTTGGATACTTATCAATCATGTAAGAAACCCTTAAACCTCTAAAAGGGGAGTAAATCTGTTCACTCAAACTACTAATACGTTTGTCTTTTTCTTTTTTAACATTTTTTTTCTTTTTCATACTTTATACCCCCTCCCCCTCAATGTTTAAAGTCACTGCCTACTATTTTTCTAAATAACCGCGTCCTCAACCCAATAAGATTATAGACATTATTATCAAAAAAGGCAACCATAACATAAAAATAGTAATAATCAAACAAATTAAACAAAAAACAACATCTAAACATAAATCTAGTAAGTTACATCTTTTAACGTAATAATTTGTAATCTGTTTCGCCAAGCAGTAAGCTGCATCTTCGATAATCAAGTAAGACAAAAACACACATAGAATCAGCAAAAACACTAAAGATATGGGATTGTACTGAAAATTTTCATCCAAAAATAACATAATTGACCTCC
>Ga0308409_1001565_pt1 | contig 10534 bp, 10 predicted proteins | sample HotsprSampleMSe4_FD_203469 | JGI IMG/M metagenome (GOLD analysis project Ga0308409, IMG submission 203469) | Hot spring phototrophic mat microbial communities from Mushroom Spring, Yellowstone National Park, Wyoming, United States - 20060912_MSe4 ... | reverse complement strand
CGTTCATGGCTTTGAAGATGTTGTAGTAATCGACGCGCTGATAGGGCAAGATTTCTTTGAGTGCGGCTCGGCGTTCCTCTTCGGTATTTGCTAAAATCATTTGCCGCACGCGGTCGATGCGGTCTTCGATGAAAAACATGTGTTCGCTTCGGCAAAGCCCAATACCTTCTGCGCCGAAGACTCGTGCGATTTGGGCTTGGTCGGGCTGGTCGGCGTTGGTGCGCAGTTTCAACTTTCGATACTTATCTGCCCACTCCATCACGCGCGCATACATCTGATAAATTTCCGATTGTTCGGGCTTCAATGTTTTTTTAATCAAGACTTGCAGGACTTCGGAGTCTTTGGTTGTGATTTCACCTTCAAAGACTTCGCCGGTTGAGCCATCAATCGAGATGTAGTCGCCTTCTTTGATGCGGAAGTTTTTTCCGCGAATGGTCATGGCACTTTGGTCGTAGTGAATTTCCAACTCGCCACAGCCAGCGACGCAGACTTTGCCCATTTGTCGGGCAACGAGAGCCGCGTGTGAGGTCATTCCGCCGCGTGCGGTTAAGATGCCTTCGGCGGCTTGCATACCGCGAATATCTTCAGGTGAAGTTTCAATGCGCACCAGAATCACGCGCTCACCGCGCTGTGCGGCGGCTTCGGCATCGGCGGCGTTGAAATACACTCTGCCTGACGCGGCACCGGGTCCTGCATTCAAGCCCTTCGCCATCAATCGCCCTTTGGCAATCGCATCTTTCTTTTCCGCTGAATCAAACACAGGGCGCAAAAGTTGGTTGAGTTGTTCAGGCTCAATGCGCAAGAGGGCTTCCTTTTCAGAAATCAGCCGCTCATCTTTCATATCGAGCGCAATTTTAATCGCCGCAAAGCCCGTGCGTTTTCCGACACGACATTGGAGCATGTAGAGTTTGCCGTTTTCAATCGTGAACTCAATGTCCATCATATCGCGGAAGTGCTTTTCGAGCGTCTTGCGGATTTTTTCGAGTTGCGCGTAAATGTCAGGATTTTGTTTTTGCAGTTCAGAAATTTTGAGCGGCGTGCGAATACCAGCCACGACATCTTCGCCTTGTGCGTTCATCAAGTATTCGCCATAGAAAACATTTTCGCCGGTGGCAGGGTCGCGTGTGAAGGCAACGCCGGTGCCGCTGTTTTCGCCCATATTTCCAAATGCCATTGCTTGAATGTTGCATGCCGTTCCCCAATCGTGCGGAATGTTGTTCAGGCGGCGATAGACAATCGCACGTTCATTGTTCCAACTGCCAAACACGGCACTGATTGCACCGCGCAGTTGCTCAAAGGGATTCGTTGGAAAGTCTTTCCCTGTGCGGTCTTTGATGGCTTGTTTGAATTGCTTGACAAGGTCTTTCAAATCGTCGGTGGTGAGGTCAGTGTCGTGCGTAATGCCGCATTGATGCTTTTTAGTTTCGATAATGGCTTCGAAGGGGTCAATGTCTTTTTTGTTTGTTGGCTTCAAGCCAAGCACGACATCGCCATACATTTGAACGAATCGCCGATAACAATCCCACGCAAATCGAGGGTTGTTCGTGAGTTTGGCAAGTCCTTCGACGGTTTCATCGTTCAAGCCGAGATTGAGAATCGTATCCATCATGCCGGGCATAGAGGCACGCGCCCCTGAACGCACCGACACAAGAAGCGGGTTTTTGGGGTCGCCGAATTTCTTGCCGACAGACTTTTCAAGCCTTGCCAACATCGCAGGAATTTCTTTCTCAAAAAGATTTTTGGGGTAAGTATGATTGTTGGCGTAATAGTAGGTGCAGACTTCGGTTGTTATGGTGAAGCCGGGCGGAACAGGCAAGCCAATGTTGGTCATTTCAGCAAGGTTCGCGCCTTTGCCACCAAGCAAGTTTTTCATGTCGGCAGTGCCATCGGCTTTGCCATCGCCGAAATAGTAGATGTAGCGCGGTTTTGCAGACCTTGAAGTTTTTCCGTTTGATGAATACGACTTGGACGGCGAGGGTTTCTTTGAAGCCGCTGATGTTGAAGAAGATTTTGATTTAGAACGAATGTTGGTAGGCATAGTGCTTCTCAATTAATGTTAGTTGAAAAAACTTTGCGTTGGAAGTTACACAAAGTTAAGTTAAGCAAATTTCAAGCGGCTTTTAATTGTGGGTGTGTGAGCGCAGAGCCGATATGGTGTGTGAAAGGTCGCGTGCCGCAAGTGTGGGATTTTCTGATGCGCAAACGGCTGAAACAACAGCGATGCTTGCGACACCTGTTCGGGCAACCGCTTCAATGTTCGTGTGATTGATGCCGCCGATTGCCATCACAGGAATTTTCACAGAGGCAATCACGTCGCGTAGGCTTTCAATGCCTTTTGGAGCAGTGCTTTTTAGTTTTGTTGTTGTAGAAAAGATATGACCGAAGCCGATGTAGTCTGCTCCATCGCGCTCGACTTGCAGTGCCTCTTCAAGCGATGAGGCAGTGCCGCCAATGAGTTTATCGTTGCCTAAAATGTTTCGTGCGACAGGGATTGGGAGGTCAGTTTGTCCGAGATGCACGCCGTCGGTATTGGCGGCAAGGGCGATGTCGACGCGGTCGTTGATGATAAAGGTTGCGCCTAAGCCTGTGCAGATGAGTTGCATGGCAACAGCGAGTGCGTAAAGGTCACGGTCGGAAGCCATCTTATCGCGCAGTTGCACAACGCTTGCACCGCCTCGAATCGCAAGTTCGCACAGTTCAAGATGTGAATAGCGAGATTGGATAGAAACGTCGGTAATAACGCACAGCGCGCCAATCGGTTTTTTCATCGATGTAAGTTCTCAAAGACTATGGCGAACAAACTTGCCGTCGTGAATGTAAATCACATCTTCGGCGATGTTGACGGAAAGGTCGGCAATGCGCTCTAAATTCTTGCAGATTCTTACCACGTCCATGCCTGCTTTCACATCAACCTTTTGTGCCGACATTCCCTCAATCAAATTTTGCGTGATGATTTTATTGTATTCATCGACTTCGGTGTCGGAGTTGATGATGCCGCGCGCAGTGATAGTGTTGCGTTCTTCAAAACACTCAATCGCCGCAAGAAGCATCTCTTGAACGAGTGCCGCCATGTAGAAAAGGTTATCTGATTCAGGAATGGAAGTCAGCGAAGAGAGCGTGATAGCCGATTCAGCAATGTTGACGGCGTGGTCGCCGATGCGTTCAAGGTCGTTAGCGATTTTCATTGCGCCAACAATGAAGCGAAGGTCGCTGGCAACAGGTTGCTGTCGCGCTAAAATCGTGGAAGCAAGTGAATCAGCGTTAATATCCATGCGGTCGACGTGTTCATCGCGTTCAATCACACTTCTAGCAAGAGCGACATCACGATTTTTTAGAGACTCAATCGCGTCAATCACACACTCTTCGGTTTGTTCTGCAAGCTCGCGCATCACGTCTTGCAGTTCATTTAAGGATTGTTCAAAGGTTTTATGCATTTGAGGATAGATACCTTTTAATCATTAGCCAAAACGCCCTGTGATATAATCTTCGGTGAGTTTTTGTGCAGGCTTTGTGAAGACAAGACTTGTCTCATCGTACTCAATCAGTTTGCCTTGCATCATGAAAGCGGTTCTATCGCTGACACGCGCTGCCTGTTGCATGTTGTGCGTAACGATAATAATCGTGTAGCGTGATTTGAGTTCTTCAATAAGGTTTTCAATTTTTTGAGTGGAGATAGGGTCTAAGGCGGAGCAAGGTTCGTCCATCAAGATAATTTCGGGTTCAGTGGCAAGGGCGCGTGCAATGCAGAGCCGCTGTTGCTGTCCGCCTGATAAGCCAAGTGCATTTTGGTGTAATCGGTCTTTGACCTCGTCCCACAGTGCCGCTTGTTTTAAGCATCGCTCAACGGTTTGGGCAATTTGCCTTTTGGTAAATCCGCCCACGATGTTCATGCCGTAGGCGATGTTTTCATAAATTGATTTTGGGAACGGATTCGGTTTTTGAAACACCATACCTACACGGCGACGGAGCAGGGTAATATCAATAGAGTTGCCATAGATATTTTCGCCATCAAGCAAAATTTCGCCCTCAACGCGCACCTCGTTAGAAACTTCGTGAATGCGATTAATCGCTTTCAGCAAGGTTGATTTTCCACAGCCCGACGGACCAATAAGCGCAACCACTTCACCTTTTCGCACATCGAGATTGATTCCATAGAGTGCTTGATTTTTCCCGTAAAAGAAATTCATCTCTTTTATTTCAAGCACAGTTGGGGTATCGGCTCTACGAGAGGCTGGCCTAAATTGCTCCTTAGGTAAATCGTTGGAGTTATTCGTGCTTGTCAGTTGTGTCGTCGTGCGTTCTTGCGGATTCGGCTTCATTCCATTTTCTTGAAATCAGGATTTGAGAAAGTTTGGGGTAAAGTTAAGAAAAAGCCGTTGTAGAACGCATTAAAAAATTGTTTCACAAAAAGCCGCATCAGCGCGTTGGGACTGTGCGGCTCATAGATTCGAAAACAGCCAAACAAGCCGAGTCAGAACGCTTTTTTCAGCGGTTGATGAAAATCTAATGCTGAAAGATGTCGCTCAATCGGTGATTGAATGCCATATCTCTTTTGGCGCGCTTCTTCAACCAAAAAGGCAATGATGCGCAGCAAGCCAATAACCGCGAAAAGCATCCAAATCGTCCACATAGTTCTACCCTCCTTTCAGTTTAATGTTATACCCGCCCTACACTTGTTACATCGTGAAAGTGCGCATAAGGTTTCACAAAATTGAGGTCAAATTCGAGTTCAAACACTTAAATTTCCATCAACCTTTGACAACATTAAACTTGATAAACACATGAAAAAACGCACAATTTCAGGCTCTGCTGTCGCCCTTGTAACGCCATTCAAGCGCGATGAATCGATTGATGAAATTGCCTTGCGCCGCTTGGTGCAGTTTCACATTGAAGGCGGAACGGACATCATCATTCCTTGTGGCACAACGGGTGAATCGCCTGTGCTTTCTGCCGATGAACAGCAACGCATCATTGAAATCGTTAAGGAAGAAGCCAACGGGAAAATTCGCGTGATGGGTGGCGCAGGAAGCAACTCAACACATCATGCGGTTGAACTCGCCAAAGCCGCCGAGAAAGCCGGTGCCGAAGCCATTCTTTCAGTTGCGCCTTACTACAACAAGCCCACACAAGAAGGCTACTATCGCCATTTTCGCACGATTGCTGAAGCCGTCTCTGTGCCGGTGATTCTTTACAATGTGCCAACGCGCACCAGTAGTAATGTCACTGTCGATACCATGCTCCGACTTGCAACTGACGTGCCGAATATCATTGCCGTTAAAGAGGCTTCGGGCAACATGGTTCAAATCATGGAACTCTTGCGCAATCGCCCTGACCATCTTGCTGTGCTTTCAGGTGACGACCCGCTCACGCTTGCAATGATGGCAATGGGCGCAGATGGCGTAATTTCCGTTGCGGCAAATGAAGTGCCGAAAGCGGTTAAATCGCTCGTGGAAGCCGTTTTTGCAGGCAATCTTGCCGAAGCCCAACGGATTCATCACCGTTACATCAATCTCTTCCTGATGAATTTCCTTGAATCCAATCCGATTCCTGTCAAATATGTGATGTCTAAAATGGGCTTGATTGAAGAAGTCTATCGCTTGCCAATGGTTGAAGCCTCGCCTTCAACGAAAGCCAAATTAGATGCGGAAATGGAACGGCTTGGACTGCTTAAACATGAAAGTGTGGCATAAGTCAAAGCGTGGCGAAAGCGAAGAAGAAAAAGGAAAATTTTTACGCGAAGGTCTATGCGCTGGTTCGTCAAATTCCAGAGGGCAAGGTTTCCACTTACGGCGAAATTGCAAAAGCACTTGGCACAACACTTTCGGCGCGAATGGTCGGCTACGCGTTGAGCCAATGCGTTGGGACAGACGTGCCAGCACATCGTGTTGTCAATCGTTTCGGCGCACTCACGGGCAAACATCATTTCGGACATCCTGACCTCATGAAGCAACTCTTGCTTGACGAAGGCGTTACCTTCAACCCCGATGAGACCGTGAATATGGCACGACACTTCCATGCGTTCTCAAAAAGACAAAAACAAAAAAGGCTACTTAAAAAAGTAGCCTTTGAGTCAGCGGAGAGATAGGCTACTCTCCACCTGATTTTTCGGCTTGCTTCATAGATTGAACCTCGATGCGAATTTCTTGGGCTTTACGTTTCAAATCTGACATGTGTTTGCGCACGCGCGTGCCAGCGGATTTGTTTCCCTTTTCGTAAAACTTGCGAAAGTCCTCTTCAAACGAAGCGACCATCGCTTTGAGTTCTTCGTAGGATTTCATAGCAATCATTGTTATAGGTTTGTGAAAAAACAGAAGCGTGCCTTTCCGCACGCTTCAAAAAAATTACACTTTGGCGACCTTTTCGCGCAAGGCTTTGGCATCGTCCATGAATTTTTGCAGTCCGATGTCGGTGAGCGGGTGTTTGGCAAGTTGCTCAATGACCTTGAACGGAATCGTGGCCACATCTGCGCCTAAAAGTGCCGCTTCAACAACATGAACAGGGTGGCGAATGCTTGCCGCCAACACTTGCGTTGGAATTTCAAAGTTGCGGAAAATGGTAACAATTTGCTCAATGAGCAACATACCATCAGTTGAAACATCATCTAAACGACCGATAAACGGGCTGACATATGTCGCGCCGGCTTTGGCGGCAAGCAAGGCTTGATTCGGCGAAAAAACCAACGTCGCATTGGTGCGAATCCCTTTTGACGAAAGGGCTTTAATCGCTTTGATACCCTCAACAGTCAGCGGGCATTTAACGACGACGTTCTCGTGAATATCGGCAAGCGATTCGCCTTCGACAATCATCTCGCTGGCTTTGAGTGTCGTTACCTCGGCACTAACAGGTCCATGCACTATCTCGCAGATTTTTTTGATATGGTCACGAAAGGCTTCGTAAGTGAGCGGTTTGACCTCTTTGGCAATGAGCGTCGGGTTTGTCGTAACGCCATCCAGCACGCCGAGACTTTGTGCCTCACGAATTTCGTCTAAATTCGCCGTGTCAATGAAAAATTGCATCGTCGTTAAGAGTTAATGGTTAAAAGAAACGGCAAGAAAGGGCGAAGAATGACCTTCGCCGTGCAATCTTGCTTTTGAAATCAACTTAGTTTACTTCAACGGTGTGCTTTGTTGCAAGCATAGCGTTGAAGTTTTTCGGCGTGCGTGCTTTCCAAGAGCCTTTGTGATAGCCGTAGCCTGCCACAAGTGGGAAAGTAACCGTCGCTTCACCGAAAACCATTTGCTCAAACGCAGTGTCGACCTTGCCCCAAGAACTGGCTTCTTTGAGCGTTGAGCCTGAAAGCGCACCATCGCGTTCATCAGCAACCGTGAGTTGAATCGCGTATTTGTGCATTGAGACATTGTCATAGCCCAAGACTTCTGCCGCCACCACAATATCTTGCGTGAAGTTTTTCGGAACGCCGCCGCCAATCATGAAAATACCCGTTGTCGGGTTTTCAATCTTGATGCGCGTCAGTTCCAAAAAGTCTTTTCCTGAATCAAACGAGATGTGCGAATCAGGATTGTTCCATTGATGATGCACAATGCCAAAGCCGGCTGAGCAATCGCTAAATGCGGGAATGAAAATCGGCACGCCCTTGCGATAGGCAGAAAGAATGATAGATGTTGCATTGGGGTGATGTTGCTCGAGATATTTTCCAAATTCAATCATCAACTCGCGCGAAGAATAGGGCTTCGGCGGAAGCGAACCGAAAATTTTGGCGGTGGTATCATCACAAATTCTCAATTCATCTTCGTCAATATAGGTGTCGTAAATGCGGTCAATGTGAAGGTCGCGCAAAATAGCATCATCAACGAAAGGCGTGCCAATGTAGTGCTTGAAGCCAAGTGCTTCGAAGAAATCTTGGTCAACGATGTTTGCACCAGTGGAGACAATCGCATCTACCATGTTATGTTCAATCATATCGACAATAATTTGCTTCAAACCTGCGCTAATGAGTGAGCCTGCAAGCGTGAGAATAATTGCGCACTCTTTGTCAGCAAGCATCATATCGTAAATCTGCGCCGCACGATTGAGGTTACGGGCTTGGAATGCCATTTTTTCCATGGCTGAAACCATCGGCACAACATTGTACTGCTTGATGTCGATGTGCGCAATCGTCTCTTTTAAGAAATCCGCTTTGGTGTAGGTCTTTTGGTCTGACATTTTCATTAAGTCGTTTAAGAGTTGAAGAAAAAAAACGATAGCAAATAAAAAAAGGGCAAGCGGACTATATCACACGCCCAAGGTAACTGGATGCTGCTTCCTTCCGGACCTGACATGGTTGAGTTACTGGACGCTGTATAGGACTTGCCCGAACTTAATAATTTTTCGGAAGTCAATCCACAACGGAAATTATACTGTTCAAAAAACAAGGGCGCAAAAATAGCATTTCAGAAAACTTTTGCAAAAAATTCTCAATTTTTCCGCGTCTCTTTAACTTTCCACAGTCACCAACAGTGCAAAACATTAGTCAATGAAAAACAGCCTGCGGGAACGCATCGCTACACGCTTCAAGCGTCGGCACTTGGATTAGCATCGGGCGTATATTTTTATCGCTTACAAGCCAGGGAGTTTTCAGCAACTAAAAAAATGTTGTTCCTCAAATGAGTTTATCTTATCAAGCGGAATTAGCCGAAAAAATCCGTGCCTTTACAGGCATTGAGCGCGATTTCGTTGCGTTGAAATTTTGTCCGACGCTTGCCGATGTGCCTTCTTACGCCGTGCGCTATCAAGGCAAGGGCATTTATTGCGGGATGTGGAAAGAAGTCTCGAACTATCCGCAACCGTTCTACACGGTGCTTGACGACCACATTTGCGCAGGCGGCACAAGTTACACGGGCATGGGGCAGAAAGACTTGCCACCGAAAATGATTGAACACGGTTGGAATATGCTCGTGGGTGAAGGCAAAATTTATTACTCGCGTGAATCGGTAACGAAGTGCCAAGAGAGCGTGCCGTTTAGTTTCAAGAAAGAAAAGCGATTTGAAGCCACTGTGATGGGGCGATTGGAGCAAGTGGAAAATCCTGATGTGGTCATGTTCTTTTGTAATGCGCGGCAGTTGGAATGGCTTTGTCATGCATACAGTTTTGAATCAGGAGAATTGGTGCAAGGATTGGCAGGGCTTTCGCTATGTGCGCTCGTGGTGCCGCATCCGTATTTGGCGCAAAAGCCTATCTTTTCGCCCGGCGACCTATCAGGAAGAGAACTGGCACGCATGACCGATGGCGAGATGTGTATGACCGTTCCGTTCAAAGATGTTCCAACGGTTGCGAATAATCTTTATCGCATCAAAAAATTCGAAGACCTGCCGAAATCACTACTCAAATGACCTATCTCGATAAAATTCTTGATGAAAAGCGGAATGAAGTCACTGCGCTCAAATTGCAAGGCATGGCAAGAATTTTTGAACAAGAGCGTAAGTATCTGCCCCCGGTGCGCAATTTCACGAAAGCCATTCAGCGAGAAGACGAGAGATTGAAACTGATTGCCGAACTGAAAAAAGCCTCGCCCTCGCGTGGCATCATCGTAGAAAAGTTTGACCCCATAGAAAGAGCCGAAACCTACCTCAACTTCGGCGCATCAGCCTTTTCGATACTGACCGACGAAAAATTTTTTCAAGGGAAAATCGCCTATCTCGAACAAGTGCGCTCACGATTTGAATTGCCTGTGTTGCGCAAAGACTTCATCATTGACGAAACACAGATTTTTCAAACGCGACTGATTGGCGCAGATGCCATGCTCCTCATCGTTGCCGCGCTTGACAACGCAAAACTTCAAGCGTTCCTTCAACTTGGAAAAGAACTCGGTTTGCACCTTTTGACCGAAGTTCACGATGAGTGGGAATTAGAGCGGGCGATGAAATACGATGCGCTAATCGTGGGCGTCAATAATCGCGACCTACGCGATTTTTCAGTTTCGCTTCAAACTTCGCTTCGTGTCAAAAAAGAAATTCCCAAAGAAGTCATTTCGGTTTCAGAAAGCGGCATTCAAACCAAAAGCGATTTGCTCACCTTAGAGCAGGCAGGATTTGATGCAGTCTTGATTGGCGAAGGCTTAACAATGGAGAGCGATTTAAGCACCTATTGGAAGCGAGAAAAAGAAACAATCTGAAAAATGCCCATTATGAATTTTAACATTTGTTTAATAACGCAAAGGTTTTATATTCGCACCGTTTTAAACGATTAAACAAAGGGGAACAGACATTTTTTAATCACGCAATCAAACTTCCAATTATTACCTGAACAGGAACTTGACTTTGAGACATGAAACACTTTGCCCTTTTTCTACTTCTGCTTTTCTCTTTCAGCAACGCTTTCAGCGCACTAGCCTACTTTGGAACAACGGGAAAACTGACAGGTGTCGTAAGAGATGCGCAGACAGGCGAACCGCTCATCGGCGCAACGGTTATTCTGCAAGGCACAAAACTTGGCGCAAAAACGAACTTCGAAGGCGAATACACAATCTTAAACATTCCGCCTGGACAGTATTCACTCCGCATCACATATGTTGGCTATCAATCCAAAACGATTGAAA
>Ga0308409_1001563_pt1 | contig 10535 bp, 10 predicted proteins | sample HotsprSampleMSe4_FD_203469 | JGI IMG/M metagenome (GOLD analysis project Ga0308409, IMG submission 203469) | Hot spring phototrophic mat microbial communities from Mushroom Spring, Yellowstone National Park, Wyoming, United States - 20060912_MSe4 ... | reverse complement strand
GCCGCACATCGAAACGATTGAGGAATTTTCGGCTCGCTGAAGAGCACTGAAACGTCGACATTGTCGTCGACGAGCGCGGCATCGTTACGATTGAGGAATTTTCGGCTCGCTGAAGAGCACTGAAACGATCGAATAGCGTGGCGATTTGCGCAGTTGATCCTCGATTGAGGAATTTTCGGCTCGCTGAAGAGCACTGAAACTTCGTCCTGGGAACGGTAACGGATGCACGGTGTCAATGATTGAGGAATTTTCGGCTCGCTGAAGAGCACTGAAACCGACGAGCCCGCCGGGTGGCGGCTCGTGGTACACGATTGAGGAATTTTCGGCTCGCTGAAGAGCACTGAAACAAGGATGCGCCATCGCGCACCGTCGACCGCGCCGCCGATTGAGGAATTTTCGGCTCGCTGAAGAGCACTGAAACGGCGGATGCGCCGGAGTATGGATTTCGGGATGCGCTGATTGAGGAATTTTCGGCTCGCTGAAGAGCACTGAAACCTAAGATCCCTGCCGGCAGATCGTACACGCAATTGATTGAGGAATTTTCGGCTCGCTGAAGAGCACTGAAACCTTAGGTGTAGAGTTTTCTCAAGGTCAACAATTCTAATTGAGGAATTTTCGGCTCGCTGAAGAGCACTGAAACAGAACGCCCCCTTTGTGTAAGGAGCCTCTTCCCCTTCATTGAGGAATTTTCGGCTCGCTGAAGAGCACTGAAACTCTATAACCGTGATATTGCATTATTCTATCTTGTTGATTGAGGAATTTTCGGCTCGCTGAAGAGCACTGAAACCCGCTGTGCATAACTGTGTAGTTCGATTGAGGAATTTATTGAGGAATTTTCGGCTCGCTGAAGAGCACTGAAACCCACTCCGGTAGCAGCACGATCCTACCACATCTATTGAGGAATTTTCGGCTCGCTGAAGAGCACTGAAACACCTTTTGCGCAACTTAGTACGTATCCGCACCAGAATTGAGGAATTTTCGGCTCGCTGAAGAGCACTGAAACTGAATTAGTAATCTGTCGTCATAATGCCGATACCCTATAAATTGAGGAATTTTCGGCTCGCTGAAGAGCACTGAAACCGCTGCTTTTGGCATTGTTGACCCCCTGCGAGTAAAATTGAGGAATTTTCGGCTCGCTGAAGAGCACTGAAACATTTATTCAATTGGATAGGATTGTTATATCGAGTTACGTATTGAGGAATTTTCGGCTCGCTGAAGAGCACTGAAACGCTTGTACCATCGCTTCATATCTGTGCTGCTTCAGAATTGAGGAATTTTCGGCTCGCTGAAGAGCACTGAAACACTCAATCAGCGTCGGCAACAGCGTGAGGAACAGCGATTGAGGAATTTTCGGCTCGCTGAAGAGCACTGAAACTTCCGCCCCCGTCGCGAGCACGTCGGCGGCTATTGGCATTGAGGAATTTTCGGCTCGCTGAAGAGCACTGAAACTTTCGGCGGATGTGAGGTTGGGGTACTCGTATATTTATTGAGGAATTTTCGGCTCGCTGAAGAGCACTGAAACGCCGCGCTGCCACGCCTCGACCAGCGCGACGGCTTCGATTGAGGAATTTTCGGCTCGCTGAAGAGCACTGAAACTTCGCTTGATCGGGATTTGACGACAGTACAGTTCCATTGAGGAATTTTCGGCTCGCTGAAGAGCACTGAAACGCGCCAGCGACTGAAGTCGCAACGCCTTGTAGAGCATTGAGGAATTTTCGGCTCGCTGAAGAGCACTGAAACGCGCGGCGGTGTGGATGTCAAGTGCGAGCGCGTCGATTGAGGAATTTTCGGCTCGCTGAAGAGCACTGAAACCAGATTTTCGAGCCGGACGAGGCGGTGCGGTCGCGGGATTGAGGAATTTTCGGCTCGCTGAAGAGCACTGAAACTAGCAGTGCCCTTTCTGTTTCAGTGAAATCGATTACATTGAGGAATTTTCGGCTCGCTGAAGAGCACTGAAACACGTTGACCGTTGACGACGCCGGAGGCGGTTGCGTCAATTGAGGAATTTTCGGCTCGCTGAAGAGCACTGAAACGGCGCGCTTTGCGGTTCCGTTGGGTGTTGACCAGACATTGAGGAATTTTCGGCTCGCTGAAGAGCACTGAAACCCGACGCGCCGGGGCGTGAGGAGCGGTCGCCGGGCAAATTGAGGAATTTTCGGCTCGCTGAAGAGCACTGAAACGGATCGGGGCGACGTAGTTGACCCACTGCGGCTCGCATTGAGGAATTTTCGGCTCGCTGAAGAGCACTGAAACCCGCAGCGTTGTTGTTGAAGAAAATCTTCGACAGATTGAGGAATTTTCGGCTCGCTGAAGAGCACTGAAACGCGGCGACAACCACAGCGTCACTGCGGCGCTGATGTATTGAGGAATTTTCGGCTCGCTGAAGAGCACTGAAACTGTACTGCCGCGTGCATTGGCGCTTGAGCATAAACATTGAGGAATTTTCGGCTCGCTGAAGAGCACTGAAACTTTCGGCGGCTGTGAGGTTGGGGTACTCGTATATTTATTGAGGAATTTTCGGCTCGCTGAAGAGCACTGAAACACAGAGCCAACGATTGGCGTCGCGCGTGGCGCGGGCATTGAGGAATTTTCGGCTCGCTGAAGAGCACTGAAACGCGAACGGGGAACTTGCGGCAGAAGTTGCGGATCAATTGAGGAATTTTCGGCTCGCTGAAGAGCACTGAAACCCTGCGGGCGGCTACGGCGACGAGGGGCAGCGGCGATTGAGGAATTTTCGGCTCGCTGAAGAGCACTGAAACTTCTGTGTGAGTGATTATCGATTACGTCTCTACTAATTGAGGAATTTTCGGCTCGCTGAAGAGCACTGAAACCTCGTTTCAACCGCGCGCCGATTCGGACGCGAGCATATGATTGAGGAATTTTCGGCTCGCTGAAGAGCACTGAAACGCAGCACATCGCTCAGACGCGCGGCGACGCGGTGTATTGAGGAATTTTCGGCTCGCTGAAGAGCACTGAAACACGCGAGTACGGTGGACGTTGAGGAACTCGCGTTGGGATTGAGGAATTTTCGGCTCGCTGAAGAGCACTGAAACCGTTTGCCGCATCCGCCGTTTGCCCGGCTTCTGGCGCGGTACAATTGAGGAATTTTCGGCTCGCTGAAGAGCACTGAAACTCTGATCCTACGCGCGCCGCTTCTGATCCGGCTTCGATTGAGGAATTTTCGGCTCGCTGAAGAGCACTGAAACAATCATCGCCGCCGGCGGCGGCGGTCAACCACGAGCGATTGAGGAATTTTCGGCTCGCTGAAGAGCACTGAAACCGAGCGATAGCGCGCGTAGTCGTCGAGCAATTGCGATTGAGGAATTTTCGGCTCGCTGAAGAGCACTGAAACTTTAAGGCGCGTGTGGTGGCGCGCGTCCCGACCGGCATTGAGGAATTTTCGGCTCGCTGAAGAGCACTGAAACCGGTACTGCATTATTCTATCTTCTCTTGGTTTATAGATTGAGGAATTTTCGGCTCGCTGAAGAGCACTGAAACTGCGTAATTATTGCGAGTGTCATATCACACCTACCTAATTGAGGAATTTTCGGCTCGCTGAAGAGCACTGAAACTTTTGTTCGCAGAAGCGTCACATTTGGCAGGGATGAATTGAGGAATTTTCGGCTCGCTGAAGAGCACTGAAACCGGTACTGCATTATTCTATCTTCTCTTGGTTTATAGATTGAGGAATTTTCGGCTCGCTGAAGAGCACTGAAACCGAGCGAACGAACGTTGCCGACGTAATGCCTACCCAATTGAGGAATTTTCGGCTCGCTGAAGAGCACTGAAACGGCTCCGCCGGCGGATCGCTCTACATCTGGGTGAGCATTGAGGAATTTTCGGCTCGCTGAAGAGCACTGAAACGGCCGTCGGCGCGCGCGCCACCGCACGCGCTTTAAAATTGAGGAATTTTCGGCTCGCTGAAGAGCACTGAAACCGCCGCGCATCAGCGCAACACGCGCGGTATCGCCGGTATTGAGGAATTTTCGGCTCGCTGAAGAGCACTGAAACACGCATACGCAACATAGTCCACGAGCATGTACATCAATTGAGGAATTTTCGGCTCGCTGAAGAGCACTGAAACGCCGCGCACGCGCCCAGCGCCGGCATCCCGACGCCGCAATTGAGGAATTTTCGGCTCGCTGAAGAGCACTGAAACGTCACGCTCATGGTCGTCGGATTTGTCTTCTGGACGATTGAGGAATTTTCGGCTCGCTGAAGAGCACTGAAACCGTGCGCGGCTGGCTGTTGCTCCATGACGATCTGGATTGAGGAATTTTCGGCTCGCTGAAGAGCACTGAAACTCGTTCAGCAGCGCCGCCGACGCCGGTACGTCAATATTGAGGAATTTTCGGCTCGCTGAAGAGCACTGAAACGCGCCTGGTGCTCAATCAGCGCCGCAGCGTCGCAGATTGAGGAATTTTCGGCTCGCTGAAGAGCACTGAAACGCTATGTGGAGCTGCTACTACCCTGCTCACTAACAGATTGAGGAATTTTCGGCTCGCTGAAGAGCACTGAAACCCGCTCCGCCTGCCGGCGGACGGGGTTGAGGTCAGATTGAGGAATTTTCGGCTCGCTGAAGAGCACTGAAACGGGAACTCATCGGTCACATCCTCCCAGTCGGTGCAATCCAATTGAGGAATTTTCGGCTCGCTGAAGAGCACTGAAACCTGTTTGGTACATGCGTCGGCGCGAGGCCGGCGCTGGATTGAGGAATTTTCGGCTCGCTGAAGAGCACTGAAACATGAATTCCCCGTCATATTCAGGCCCCCTCGTGCGATTGAGGAATTTTCGGCTCGCTGAAGAGCACTGAAACATCCGATTGGTGTTGAAGCACAGGTAATCGTCAACCGCATTGAGGAATTTTCGGCTCGCTGAAGAGCACTGAAACGCAACGCCCAGCGCGGGAGCCAGAGCGCCGCGGCCGATTGAGGAATTTTCGGCTCGCTGAAGAGCACTGAAACACGCCGACCCTCGCGCCGACGGCGACGTGGACTGATTGAGGAATTTTCGGCTCGCTGAAGAGCACTGAAACTGAATATTCACTTCGAGTAGATGACCACGATAAAAATTGAGGAATTTTCGGCTCGCTGAAGAGCACTGAAACGCGTGAGGCGTCTGGGCGGGTGCGCGGCTGGCTGTTGAATTGAGGAATTTTCGGCTCGCTGAAGAGCACTGAAACGGGCGGGGGGGACGGCGCGTAGGAACCCTGGCCGGATTGAGGAATTTTCGGCTCGCTGAAGAGCACTGAAACTCGAGTTTCACGACAATACCGGTTTCGTTAGGTGGAATTGAGGAATTTTCGGCTCGCTGAAGAGCACTGAAACACGTGAAATACGCGAAAACTGCGGGCAGCACGACGGATTGAGGAATTTTCGGCTCGCTGAAGAGCACTGAAACAGGACATATCACTGCCGTCGGGGGGAGGAGCAACGGATTGAGGAATTTTCGGCTCGCTGAAGAGCACTGAAACTGGGCGCGCGTGGCGCGCTTGTGAGGTGAGCGGTGCAGATTGAGGAATTTTCGGCTCGCTGAAGAGCACTGAAACGGACGCGGGAATCCGAATACCCGACGACGGCACGCGAATTGAGGAATTTTCGGCTCGCTGAAGAGCACTGAAACGCAACACGCGCCAACCGCCGACGTCGTCGTGCAACATTGAGGAATTTTCGGCTCGCTGAAGAGCACTGAAACATGTGATGCTGCGTGCTGTGTGGTTGGCCGCCGCCGGATTGAGGAATTTTCGGCTCGCTGAAGAGCACTGAAACCCGCCCGCTGCTGGTGATGATGTGTCCTGGGATGGGTATTGAGGAATTTTCGGCTCGCTGAAGAGCACTGAAACATAGGGCTATCCCATTGCCAACGTCGAGCAGCGTAATATTGAGGAATTTTCGGCTCGCTGAAGAGCACTGAAACTTTTGGTACGAGACCAATACAAGGGGATATTGCACCAATTGAGGAATTTTCGGCTCGCTGAAGAGCACTGAAACTTGCCTTCGGCAACGGTCGTGATGCTTTTAAGGTGCTGAATTGAGGAATTTTCGGCTCGCTGAAGAGCACTGAAACCCTACGCGCCGGGGGCACCGGGAGCGCCGGGGGAGCCATTGAGGAATTTTCGGCTCGCTGAAGAGCACTGAAACCGTGAACGGCTCGCCGCGTGCGGTATTGAGCTCCGCATTGAGGAATTTTCGGCTCGCTGAAGAGCACTGAAACCCGGTAGAGCCGCCAGCAGATACGCGAACACTTCAATATTGAGGAATTTTCGGCTCGCTGAAGAGCACTGAAACGCGGCTTGGACGGGGAGTTACTGGGCGTATGCGGGTTCGATTGAGGAATTTTCGGCTCGCTGAAGAGCACTGAAACTGACACGCCTGTACCGGCACGACGGGCATACCGTATTGAGGAATTTTCGGCTCGCTGAAGAGCACTGAAACCCGCCGATTCTGGTCGGCATCTCGTGGTACTATCCCGATTGAGGAATTTTCGGCTCGCTGAAGAGCACTGAAACGTCGCTGGTGGCGCAGATCCTGGCGCTCGTGGGTGAATTGAGGAATTTTCGGCTCGCTGAAGAGCACTGAAACAACGAAGAGACACAATTCTAACGGCAAAAACTCGGAAATTGAGGAATTTTCGGCTCGCTGAAGAGCACTGAAACGTCGGTGCGCGCGCCACGACACGCGCCACCAGACGGATTGAGGAATTTTCGGCTCGCTGAAGAGCACTGAAACGCTATGTGGAAGTGCTACTACCCTGGACACTAACAGATTGAGGAATTTTCGGCTCGCTGAAGAGCACTGAAACTTCAGGGTCAGCGCCGAGTTGAGCAGTGTGGTGTTGATTGAGGAATTTTCGGCTCGCTGAAGAGCACTGAAACTGACGCTCGTTAGATTGATTGCAATAATCCGGCTCGATTGAGGAATTTTCGGCTCGCTGAAGAGCACTGAAACGACGCGCTTGACCGTTTGCCGCTTCAGCGCGTGGCGATTGAGGAATTTTCGGCTCGCTGAAGAGCACTGAAACAAGACGCGACGGAAATGATGATCAAACTGGGACTTGATTGAGGAATTTTCGGCTCGCTGAAGAGCACTGAAACTTCTTGGTTCACTAATCGCGTTTGACGAACGGTGTGATTGAGGAATTTTCGGCTCGCTGAAGAGCACTGAAACCTGCGCCGCCGCGACCAGCGCTTCAATCGCCGCTTGATTGAGGAATTTTCGGCTCGCTGAAGAGCACTGAAACTTCTTGGTTCACTAATCGCGTTTGACGAACGGTGTATTGAGGAATTTTCGGCTCGCTGAAGAGCACTGAAACGTTCCACAGCGTTTCTGCAATATCCTTGATTGCCACCATTGAGGAATTTTCGGCTCGCTGAAGAGCACTGAAACGGCGCATCTTGGTTGTTCGCATCAACAACGATGTTCGATTGAGGAATTTTCGGCTCGCTGAAGAGCACTGAAACTCGTCACAACACATCATCTTCTTTTCTTTCTATACATTGAGGAATTTTCGGCTCGCTGAAGAGCACTGAAACAGACGATTGGGGGAGACTGTTTGCCGTCACGCCGTTAATTGAGGAATTTTCGGCTCGCTGAAGAGCACTGAAACGTGCGGACTGCTCGGCGTTGCCTGCCGTTCTGCCTGGATTGAGGAATTTTCGGCTCGCTGAAGAGCACTGAAACTTGCCGATCTTTCGGTGTCCTTGTAGCCGTACACGAATTGAGGAATTTTCGGCTCGCTGAAGAGCACTGAAACTATTGGGAGAAGCGAATAGGTGACGTGGTAGCAAGCGTCATTGAGGAATTTTCGGCTCGCTGAAGAGCACTGAAACGCGCGGTTGCAAACTGCACTGCTTGTTGCACCGCGGATTGAGGAATTTTCGGCTCGCTGAAGAGCACTGAAACCCCGTCTTGCCGCCGCTGTGCATAACTGTGTAGTTCGATTGAGGAATTTTCGGCTCGCTGAAGAGCACTGAAACCTTGAACGAACCGCGCGGCAGCGGCGACGACGCTCAATTGAGGAATTTTCGGCTCGCTGAAGAGCACTGAAACTCTGGTACGTAACTCGATACAACAATTCTATCCAATTGAAATTGAGGAATTTTCGGCTCGCTGAAGAGCACTGAAACTGAATATTCACTTCAAGAAGATGACCGCGATAAAATTGAGGAATTTTCGGCTCGCTGAAGAGCACTGAAACAGGCAAAGCCGAAGTAGTTCGCGTGATGGGCATCCGATTGAGGAATTTTCGGCTCGCTGAAGAGCACTGAAACAGCGCGTGCCAACTAATGCTCCCGTCGCGCGCTTCCTCATTGAGGAATTTTCGGCTCGCTGAAGAGCACTGAAACGGCGGTTCCGCTGGCTGGATTTCGGCAGCGACGCGCATTGAGGAATTTTCGGCTCGCTGAAGAGCACTGAAACTCGCGCCCCCGGCGGCGCGCATCTGCGATTTGCCCGCATTGAGGAATTTTCGGCTCGCTGAAGAGCACTGAAACTCAGGGTCGTCGTTGGACTCCGGGCGTGTACGATTCATTGAGGAATTTTCGGCTCGCTGAAGAGCACTGAAACATCGTCACGATCGTCAGCTGCGCAATCAGCGCCTGATTGAGGAATTTTCGGCTCGCTGAAGAGCACTGAAACGCGCTTCGCACCAGACGCCGCCCAGAACGCACCAGAATTGAGGAATTTTCGGCTCGCTGAAGAGCACTGAAACATCACGTTCTCTACAACGATCCAGCGCGGCAGGAAAAATTGAGGAATTTTCGGCTCGCTGAAGAGCACTGAAACGTTGCTCCCGTTTGAGCGCTACTACCCGGGCGCGTTTGTATTGAGGAATTTTCGGCTCGCTGAAGAGCACTGAAACTCTGTATGATTTTGTTGACCCGGCGCTCAACTGGATTGAGGAATTTTCGGCTCGCTGAAGAGCACTGAAACGGCGAATAACCAACCACGCGCGAAAACCGAGACCGATTGAGGAATTTTCGGCTCGCTGAAGAGCACTGAAACAGAGTTCATCGAACCAAGAAACAATCTTGCTCCAGAAATTGAGGAATTTTCGGCTCGCTGAAGAGCACTGAAACATGGCGCGCGTTTAGAGGTGCGCGAGGGGCGGTACGGATTGAGGAATTTTCGGCTCGCTGAAGAGCACTGAAACAGCACCGGCGACGCGACGCCGAAAAATCCACACAGTCCATTGAGGAATTTTCGGCTCGCTGAAGAGCACTGAAACTGAGTACACGACACTGCTGAAGTGATGCGCAACATAATTGAGGAATTTTCGGCTCGCTGAAGAGCACTGAAACGTAGCAGACGCGCTCAACGCGCGCAGGGGTCGCAAAATTGAGGAATTTTCGGCTCGCTGAAGAGCACTGAAACCAGATCAGCTCAGCGACCGGAACACCCTCCACGCCGAATTGAGGAATTTTCGGCTCGCTGAAGAGCACTGAAACCGACGCCGTGGTGCGCGCGTATCGCGCGCTGAACGACATTGAGGAATTTTCGGCTCGCTGAAGAGCACTGAAACCTGTTGATTGTGCTGGCGACGGATATTATCGACGTATTGAGGAATTTTCGGCTCGCTGAAGAGCACTGAAACTCAGCAGCGCCGCCGACGCCGGAACGTCAATGAAGACATTGAGGAATTTTCGGCTCGCTGAAGAGCACTGAAACTCGCTCCGGAGATCAACCGACGGTTCGGCGCGGTCGATTGAGGAATTTTCGGCTCGCTGAAGAGCACTGAAACACCGCACGTAGACCGCGAACGGATGCGGCGTCTGTGATTGAGGAATTTTCGGCTCGCTGAAGAGCACTGAAACCATTCATCAAGCGCCGCCAACAGCGCGTCCGTCTCATTGAGGAATTTTCGGCTCGCTGAAGAGCACTGAAACGCGCTTTGTGTTGTCAGCAGAAGAGGCGGGTATGATAAATTGAGGAATTTTCTGCTCGCTGAAGAGCACTGAAACTCAATGCTGAACCGCACGGAGCCGATCTCCGACCCGATTGAGGAATTTTCGGCTCGCTGAAGAGCACTGAAACGTGAGGCGTTGGATTGCTTCGGCTTTCTCCAACTCTGAGATTGAGGAATTTTCGGCTCGCTGAAGAGCACTGAAACGCAAGCAACGGGTTGCGGTTGCCTTCCGCCGAATACGATTGAGGAATTTTCGGCTCGCTGAAGAGCACTGAAACTGTGATAGCGTTGATTTACTGTGACTATACTCTACATTGAGGAATTTTCGGCTCGCTGAAGAGCACTGAAACTCCTTCTGCGTGGACGGGCGCGTTCGGCGACGGCGATTGAGGAATTTTCGGCTCGCTGAAGAGCACTGAAACCGCACAATGTTGCGGAATTACCGGATTGTTATCACGATTGAGGAATTTTCGGCTCGCTGAAGAGCACTGAAACACATCGGCATTAGACCGTTGCCGGTGTGGACGATCAATTGAGGAATTTTCGGCTCGCTGAAGAGCACTGAAACCTACTGTTTTCCTCTTCCCAACTTGCACCGAGGGTCTCATTGAGGAATTTTCGGCTCGCTGAAG
>Ga0308409_1001562_pt1 | contig 10545 bp, 11 predicted proteins | sample HotsprSampleMSe4_FD_203469 | JGI IMG/M metagenome (GOLD analysis project Ga0308409, IMG submission 203469) | Hot spring phototrophic mat microbial communities from Mushroom Spring, Yellowstone National Park, Wyoming, United States - 20060912_MSe4 ... | reverse complement strand
TCTTCTGGGACTTTCTGCAGAGCCAGGGGCTGGTCTGGGGCGAGACCGGGCCGGTCGAGGGGAAGCTGTTCGAGCCGACGTTCTTCGTGACAGGTTTCCCGATTACCGAGCCGTATTGGGCAACGGTGAAGGTGGGTGGAGTAGTCCAAGACGTGCTCGTTCAATGTTTCGAGCGACGGTGCTTGACGTACACGCCGGGCAATCCGCCGGGATGGCGAGTGGAGATGGGGAATGTCGGGCAGCACTACCTGGCGTGGCGCGAGGGGTGGTGAGGCGGCGATCCAGCCGGTCGCGGTGACGGCCGCAGCGCCGCGCGGTGTCTGGGTGGTGATCGTCAACTACAACACGGCGCGGCTGTTGGAACGCTGCCTGACCGCCGTGTCGGCGAGTTGCCTCGATCGCGAGCTGAGTGTCCTGGTGGTGGACAATGACTCGCAGGACAACTCGCTGGAGATGGTGCGCCGGCAGTTTCCGCAGGTTCTGGTCCTGGAGACCGGGCGGAATCTGGGGTTTGCGCGTGCAAACAACGTGGCGCTGCGCCGCATTCTCGCGTTGCTTCCCGAGCCAGTGCGGTGCGGACATGCGGTGCTGCTCTTGAACTCGGATTGCTTCGTCGAGCCGGAGACGATCGCTCGGCTGGTTGTGGTATTGGACCGGGAGCCCACGGTGGCAGTGGTCGGGCCCAAGCTGGTGCTGCCGGATGAGCGGTTGGATCTGGCGTGTCGGCGGAGTTTTCCGACGCCTGAGTCTGCCTTGTGGAAGTTGACTGGCTTGGCGACACTTTTCCCCCGGAGTCGGCGGTTCGGCCGGTACAACCTGACCTGCTACGACCCCGATCAGCCGCTCGAGGTCGATGCGGTCAGCGGTGCGTGCATGCTGGTGCGCCTGCGGGCGATCGAGGAGGTGGGGCTGCTCGACGAGGCGTACTTCATGTACGGCGAGGACTTGGATTGGGCGTACCGGATCAAAGCGCGTGGCTGGCGCTTGCGCTACGAGCCAGCCGCGCGGGCTGTCCATGTGAAAGGGGGATCCTGGGGGCGGCGCGATCCGCGCGTGCTCTGGGAGTTCTACCGGGCGATGGCGCTGTTCTATCGCCGTCATTACGCGCCGCACCAGAGTCGGCTCTTGCGCGGGCTGGTCTACGCGGGTATCGGCCTGCGCTTTGGACTTGCGCTCGCGGTGTTGGTCGTACGACGGCTCGCGAGTCTGTGAGGGCTACTCGAGGGCCTGGTCGACCTCATCGCGGGTCTGTTCGATCGCCCAGGCGAGCGCATCGCGCTGGCGGACGGCATCAGCGTCGATGCTCAGGGAATCCTCGACGAGGGTCACGAGATAGGTATCGAGGGCCAGGAGGGCGAACTGGGATTCCGGATAGCGGGCGGCGAGGGCATCAGCGCAGTCCTGGTCGCAGGCGACCAGAATCGGTGCTGCGCTGAGGCTGGCTGGCACATCGATGCTCCAGAGAACGAGGCCGGTCTCGGCAGTGACCGACTCACCACAGTGATCGCAGCGGACGGCCGGGACGAACCCTTCTGGCTGGAGCTCCATGACGAACGGCATCGTGTTCCTCCCGATGAGAGAGGATAGCACCGGTTGGCGGGGCTGGAGGGCGAGCGATGGATGCGATCCTGCGTGTGCTGATCGCGGGGCTGGTCGCCACGATCGTGCTGACCGTCGTGTTGCGGGGAAGCCAACTGATGGGGCTGACGCGGATGGATCTCCCGCTGATCCTCGGGCTGTGGGTGACGCGCGATCGAGAACGTGCCAAGTTCGCGGGCATTTTCGTGCACATCCTCGTGGGTTGGCCACTGGCGGCCATCTATGCTGGTGTCTTCTGGCTTCTGGGGGGTGCTAGCTGGTGGTTGAGTGCTTTGCTGGGGCTCGGACATGGCGCGTTCGTGCTGCTGGTGGTGCTGCCGGGCCTCCCTGGTGTGCACCCGCGGATGGCGAGCGAGCGGACCGGGCCGGACCCGACCCGGCATTTGCAGCCGCCAGGGCTGGCAGGACTCAACTACGGGCGTCGCACGGCAGTGGCGACAATCATCGGGCATGTCCTCTACGGGCTCGTGCTCGGTGTGTTGCTCCGCTAGTCGGCAGCCTGGCGGAGTGAGGTCGAAGGTGTGCTCGCCTCCTCGAGTGCCAGGGCGGCGCTGATGAGGCCGATGTGGCTGAAGGCTTGCGGGAAGTTCCCGAGATGCCCGCCGGTGTGAGGATCGATTTCTTCCGCGTAGAGGCCGAGGTCGCTCGCGCGGGTGAGCAGTCGGGCAAAGTGCTCGTGTGCCTGATCCAGCCGACCGAGGCGCGCGAGTGCCTCGACGAGCCAGAAGGAGCAGATGACGAATGCTCCCTCGGGGCCAGCCAGGCCGTCGTTGCGGTGGTAGCGAAAGACGAGTTCCTGGTGGGCGAGTTCGCGCTGTATGGCCTCGACCGTTCCGATGACCCACGGATGCTCGGGTGAGAGGAACACATCCTGAAGCGCGACCCAGAGGAGAGCGGCATCCGGCTCACCGCCAGGAGTCGCGACGAAGGCGTTGCGCACTGGATCGACCCCGTAGGTAACCAACCAACGCTCGATCTCCTCGGCAGCACGGCGATAGCGCTCGAGCGGCAAACGGACGCTGTCCAGGCTGGCGAGGCGCTCGAGATGGCGGAGGCCGACGAGGGCCATGACTTTGGAATGGACATGGTGGACGCGGCCGGAGCGCACTTCCCAAATCCCGTCGTCCGGTTCGCGCCAGCGACGAACGATCACCTCGGCGAGTCCGCGCAGGAAGCGGTACACCTCGCGATCGAGGGGGCGACCGAAGAGGCGATAGCGCGCGAGGGCATCGATCACTTCGCCGTAGACATCGAGTTGGAACTGTCGAGCAGCAGCATTGCCGACGCGAACGGGGCGGCTACTGCGGTAGCCGTCGAGATCGACGAGCAGCCGCTCAGGGATATCGGGCTCGCCGTAGACGGTATAGAGGACATGGAGTTCCGGTTGGGTGAGGCGGGTGGCGTGGAGGATCCAGTCGACGAACGCGTCGGCTTCCTCATGATAGCCGAGGCCGAGCAGAGAACGGACCGTGAAGGCGGCGTCCCGGAGCCAGCAGTAGCGATAGTCCCAGTTGCGTGGTCCGCCGGGCCACTCGGGAAGCGAGGTCGTGGGCGCAGCGACGATGGCACCGGAGGGTGCGTAGGTCAAAAGCTTGAGCACGAGTGCGCTCCGCTCAACGGCCTGGCGGTAGGGGCCGGTATAGCCGCAGCGCAGTGCCCACTCGGTCCAATAGTCGACGGTCAGCCGCTCGAAGGTGTCGAACAGCTGTGGGACGGGGAGTTCCACAGGAGCCTCGTCGGCATAGGCGAGCGCGAAGTCGGCTGACTGGCCAGCCTCGAGGACGAACGTCCCGTGGAGCAAGGCGCCGCGCCGCTCGAGTGGTCTGCTGGCAAAGAGGATAGCCTGGGAATGTCCCCAGCCGTACTGGTACCAGTGACCGGCGAACGAGCGTAGTTCCGGCGTTTGGCGACCGTAACGCGGCCGGAGGCGGATGGTGACAGTGATGGTCACGCGGCCGGAGAGGCAGCGCAGGCGACGCAGGAGGAGAGTTTGGGCGAGCGGGAAAGCAGGTTTCTGGTGCTCGTGGAGAGCTGGGAAAAAGTCGGTGAGACGGAGCTGGCCGGTAGCGGTCGTAAAAGTGGTGTCGAGGACATTGGTGTGGGGTCGGTAGGCACGGTGGATCCGCACGATGTCCTCCGGCACGATGGTCCAGGAGCCACCGAGATCGGCATCGAGAATGCGCGAAAAGACCGGATCAGCATCGAAGCGCGGCAGGCAAAGCCAGTCGAGGGAGCCGGTACGGGAAACCAAGGCGGCGGTGCGGCCATCGCCGATGAGGGCGTAGTCGGTGATGGGTGGATAAGGGCAGGCCATCGGACTGTCTCCCGTGTGTTACGATGCGGAGGGTCAAGCAAAGCGCCGCCGGAGCGGCCAGAGGAAGGATAACGGGTGATGGAAGCACAAGAGCGATACGTGCTCTGGGAAATGACCTGGCCGGAACTGGAAGCTGCCATGGGAGAGATCCGGCTGGTCGTCATTCCGGTCGGTTCGACGGAGCAGCACGGGCCTCATGCGACGTTCGCGACGGATAGTGCGCGGGCGTACGAGTTCAGCGTGCGGCTGGCCGAACGGATGTATCCCGAGGTCCTGGTGGCTCCGGTGATGCCGTTCGGGGTCTCGCCGCACCATATGGCGTTTCCGGGGACGATCACGCTTTCGGCGGAAACGTTCATGCAAGTGCTCTACGAGGTGGTGGAGAGCCTGGCTGAGCATGGGTTCGAGCGGTTCCTTTTCGTCAATGGACACGGTGGGAATCGCCCGGCACTGGAGTTGCTCGTCCAGCGGCTGCGACGAGAACTCGATGTCCTGGCAGCGTGGGTATCGATCACCGAGCTCGCCAACGACGTGGTGCAGCGGGGAAAGGTGGCGGAGGTGATCGGGCACGCCTGCGAGAGCGAGACGAGTCAGCTTTTGTACTTGGCTCCGTGGGCGGTGCGGGAAGAGGCGCTGGCACCTGGCGAACTCCTGGAGCAAGCCTATCCGCACGCGTCGTGGTGGGGGCCGGTCCACGTGGCCTATTCGTTCGACGAGATCACGGCGAACGGGGCGCTGGGAGACGCGCGAGCCGCGTCGGTGGAGTTCGGTGAGCAGATCGTGGAGACGGCACTGAACCGGCTGGTCGAGTTCGTGGAGGCGTTCATCGAGGAAGGCGAGTTCGAGGAACTCGAGCTGGAGGAGGAAGAAGAAGAGTGAGGTCGGGTGGAGTGCGTGCGGAGTTCGCAGGGCGTCCGGTGGGGCAGCAGCCGTCGCCGCTGAGTGGCAAGCGGATCGCCTTTATCGGTTGCGGAGTGATGGCAGAAGCGATGGCAGCAGCGCTGCTGCGGACCGGATCGGTGAGCGTGCACCAGCTGACCGGCGGGGAGCCGAACGCGCGACGGCGGCAAGAGCTCGTCGCGCGGTTGGGACTGGAGACGGTTCCGGACAATGCTGCTGCGGCGAGCGAGGCTGACCTCGTGGTGCTTTCGGTGAAGCCACAGACGCTGGATGCGGCGATGCGCGATCTGGCGGGGCGACTCCGTGCCGAACAAGTGGTTCTGTCGATCGTGGCTGGAGCCACGATCGAACGATTGCAATCAGGGCTGCGACACGAGCGAGTCGTGCGTTCGATGCCGAATACGCCAGCCCAGATCGGGTACGGGGCGACCGTGTGGTGCCCAGCGCCGGCGGTCACGACGGAGGACGAGCGGCTGGTGCGGACAGTACTGGAAGCGATGGGGCTGGCGATCCGCGTCGACAACGAGGACTTCGTGGACATGGCGACGGCGCTCAGCGGGACTGGTCCAGCCTACGTCTTCCTGATCATGGAAGCGTTGATCGATGCGGGCGTGCATCTCGGTTTCTCGCGCAGTGTGGCGGAGCAGCTCGTCCAGCAGACGATCCTGGGTTCTGTCCTGTTCGCGCAGGAAACCAGTAAGCACCCGGCGGAGCTGCGGAACATGGTGACGACGCCGGGCGGTACGTCTGCGGCTGCGCTCTACGAAATGGAGCGCGGTGGATTGCGGACCGTGATCGCGCGCGGTCTGGGCAGCCTACCGGCGTGCCAAGGAACTGGGGGCTGGAAAGCCGAATGGTGGCCCCAGCGACCTCTGACCGCTTCATCGACTCGAGCGGAGCGTGGGAACCAGCTTGACGACTTGTCCCGTGCTGGCGTCCGCAATGTAGATCGTGCCATCCAGACCGATAGCGAGAGCGACCGGGCGACGCAGTCCAGTGACGAAGGGAGCCAGCTCGGCGCCCTGGGCATCGGAGCGTGGAAGGGCGCGGAGCACGACCCCGCTCCCATTGCGCGTTCCACAGAAGAGCCACGTACCAGGGATCGGGTCTGCCCAGAGCGGAACGGTGTAGACGATCCCACTGGAGAGGACGACATCTGGTAGGAAGTCGAGGAGCGGGCGCGAGGCAGAAGGATCTTCGCTCGCAGTCAAGCGCAAGACGCTGGCTGGCTCGCCTTCCGCTTGCGTGACCGCGAGCAGGAGTTCTCCCCAAGTGAACAGGCGGACCAAATGACCGGGGACAGGGCCGAGCGGCGAGGCTCGGCGATCCTCGATGACGTACAAGAGGGGTGTTTCTGGTGCGTCGGTGGTGGTCGCGGCGAGCACGAGACGTCCCCGCTCGTCGACGACCGGAGCACCGGCTGGCCCAGGCAACGGTCGGAGATCGAGGGGCAGTAACTCGGTCCGGTCCGCGATGCCGTCACCGTCGTCGTCGCGCAGCCGAATGAGCCCGCGGTCGTCGGCGACGTACACCCACCCGCCGCTGGCGACGGCGCCGCGTGGCGCGAGGAAACCCGAGGCGAACGTGGTGAGGCGGGAGGCACGACCCTGGCTGTCCTCCGCCGTCACCAGGAGCATGGTGCCGGAGGCAGTGAGGACGAGGAGATTGCCGTCCGGGGCGAGCGTCAGGTCGATCGGATCGCGAACCCCGTCCAGGAGGAGGCCGGCTCGGAAGTGGGTCGGCACATCGAGCGGGAGCGGGGTGCCAGGGAGCGGTGCTGGCCAGGGAGCAGTCGGTTCGCTACTGTAGCGCCAGCGGTAGTAGTGGCGTCCGGTGTTGGCGACGGTGAAGCGTTGATCGGCTGGGAGGGATGGAAAGTAGAGCAGGATGCGGCGCTCGAAGACCTGGACGAGCGCGGGGATGGCGACGTTGCCCCGGCGGTAGTAAGCCCACACGGGCTCGCTGATCGGGTAGCCGAAGGTCTCGAGCCAGGCGGTGGCGCCGAGGGGTGAGCGGTCGAAGAGGGCGACGGTGACGTCGGGAAGGTTGTGGCGTGTGGTGTTGACGAAACGACCCATGCGGACTGGTGCTGGCGGCGTCGCTGTGCGGAGCGTGCCGTCGGCGGTGAGCCACTGATCGATGGGTTGTGGCCAGCCAGTTCGGTCAGTGGCAGGCTGACCGACGAGGCGGGCGAGCGCCGCATAGGTCGGTACGCGCGGATCGGGTGAACCACTGTCGATCGAGATGTCGGGTGGCGGACGGCGCGCAGTGAGATCACTGCCGAGGGCGATCTGACCAGTGGTGAGTTCCCAGGCGAGTCGACCTTGCGTGACCAGCGTGCGGGTCGAGCCAGCCTCGCTGGTGAGTTCCATGCGACCACGATCGAAGTATTGGACGAGGCGGCGACCGGACGGAGCATCGGCATATGGCTCGAGTCGCCAGGCGAGCGGACCTTGTCCCCAAAGGTCGAGCAGGCTGTTCTGGTCTCGCAACCAGATCTGCTCGAAGGCAGGACTGGCGAAGGGGGAAGTGGTTGCCTCTCGGACCGGGAGCATGGCGACGAAAACGGCGACGGCGAGAAAAACGATGAGGACCTGCTTCCACACGCTGCCCCTCCTCGAGCCAGCACTTCCAGGGTACAACGAGCCGGCTGGTTGGGTCGTCGTGAGGAGCGATCGGGAAGGCGATGAACCGCGGATCAGGACATTAGAACCGGTCGTCCATCTCGGTGTGCGGCACTCATTTCGTGCCAGTTGCCGTGCTCGCGCGGAGCGCCTACGATTCGGCCTAGCACCATGCCGTGGGGGGATGCGGGTGAACGAGGAAACGATCGAGGCGGTCGTCTTCGATGTGTACGGGACGTTATTCGGGTTCGGACGACTGGCGGAGCGGGCGCGGGCCATCGTCGGTGATGTCCCCCTGCTCGACCGTTGGCGAACCAAGCAGCTGGAGCACAGTTTCCTGCGCACGATCTTGGGAGAATACGAGGATTTCTGGGTGATAACGGCTCAAGCACTCGATGCAGCGTGCGAACAGCTGGAACTGGAGCTTCTGCCCGAAGAGCGCGAGCATCTTCTGCACGGGTGGTTGGAACTGGATCCCTTCCCGGAAACAGCAATGGCGCTGGAGCGGCTCGCCGAGCGGGGATTGCGGTTGGCCGTTCTGTCCAACGGCAGTCCGATGATGCTCGAGCAGCTCTTACGGATGGCCGAACTGCGCGAGTGGTTCGAGGCGGTGTTGAGCGCCGATGCTGTGCGGCGCTACAAGCCGTCGCCAGCAGTCTATGCCCTGGCACCTGCTCACCTCGTCGTGCCGCCGGAGCGGATCCTCTTCTGCTCGGCGAACGGCTTCGATGTCGCTGGAGCGCTTCGCTATGGCTTTCGCGTCTGCTGGGTGGACCGGACAGGGAGCGCGCTGGACGCGCTCGGCAAGCAGCCCCACCGGACGGTCCAGTCGCTGATTGAACTGAGCGAGCAGCGGTGAGGAAGAGCGTGGTGCAGTGGGATGTCGTCAGCTTCGGTGAAACGATGATCCGGCTCGCCGTTCCGCTCGGGGAGCGCTTGGAGACGGCGACACGACTCGAAGTGGGGATCGGTGGCGCGGAGGCGAACGTGCTCGTGGCACTGGCCCGGTTGGGGCGCCGGACAGCCTGGGCCTCGGTCCTGCCGCGCAATCCGCTCGGGGAGCGGATCGTGCGGGAGCTCGCCTGGCACGGGGTGGATACCAGCTGGGTTCAGTGGGTCGAGCGGGGGCGAGTTGGGGTCTACTATCTGGACACGGGTGTGCCGCCACGACCGACCGCGGTGCTCTACGATCGGGCTGGATCGGCAGTTGCGCAGGTCGATCCGGCGGCATTTCCAATCGACTTCGTGGCGGTTGGCCGCTGGCTGCACCTGACGGGCATCACCCCAGCGCTGAGCGTGGGTTGCCGGGCGGTGGCCGAGCGCTTGATGGAACGGGCACGGGCAGCCGGGGTGCCGGTGTCGTTCGACGTGAACTACCGGAGCCGGTTGTGGGGGCCGGACGAGGCCGCGCGCGTTTTGGAGCCGTTCTGTGCGGGGGCAACGGTCTTGTTTTGCGGGGAGGGCGATGCGCGGACCCTGTGGGGGCTGGAGGGGACTGCGCTGGAGGTCGCTGAGCGGCTCGCTGGACGGTTCGGTGCTGAGGTGACGGTGCTGACGCTCGGCGAGGGGGGAGCGGTGGCCGTGACGCGGGAGGGGGAGCGGGTGACGGCGGAGGCGCTTCGGGCGACGGTCATCGATCGGGTCGGCGCCGGGGATGCCTTTGCGGCAGGCTTCCTGCACGGCTATCTGGATGGGCGGGATCTGGAGCGCGGGTTGCGCACGGGCGTCGCGCTGGCGGCGCTCAAATTGACGGTGCGGGGAGATCTCGCGCTGATCAGTGCTGCGGAACTGGAGGCGATGCTCTCCGAGACGCGGCGCACGATCGTGCGCTGACGAACTGCCCGGGACAGTGAGGAAGAGCCGACCGGTAGCGCACTGCCGCCCGGCCGTTCCTTCGCGACACCGGCATGCGGACTGCTCCGCGCGGTGCTCGAGGGGTCTGCCGAGGCGAGCAGGGGGCCGAACGAGGGGCGGTCAGGGATGTTCCTGCCCCTGGAAGCGCCCCGCATAGCGAGCGCGGCCGACGCACTCCTCGAGAATGATCTGGCAGATGCGGATGCCGGGGCGAATGGCGAGCGGGATAGGGCCGGCGTTGTTCATTTCGAGCACCTGGCGCGTCCGGATCATACCAGGCTGGATGAAATTAGCGGTGACGTGGACCATGAGACCAACGCGGGCAAAGCGGCTGCGACCCTGGATCCAACCGCAGAGATAGTCCGGGAGGGTGAGTCGCTCTTCGGTGATGCCGAGGACAGCCTGGCCTGGTAGGAGAAGCAGGTGATCCTCCACGGTCACCAATTCGGTCACCTCGCGGTGATCGGTTTCCTCGGTCACGTGGAGGATCTCGCGGGCATGCTTGAAAAGGCGGAACTCGCGGCCGAGGTGAAGGTCGATCGAGGCCGGGCCGACCTGGTCGGGATCGAACGGCTCGATGACGATTTCACCGGCTTCGATGAGGCGCAGGATCTCCGGACGAGTGAGGATACCCATGAGTGCTCCACTCCCGTCAGCCTCCCTCAAGCGAGCGGCGGTGGCGGTAGGCTGGGCAAAATGCGCTCGCACCAGGCGGCGACGTGTAAGAGATGACGATCGTGGCCGAAGCGAGCGACGAGTTGGGTAGCGAGCGGCAGGCCGTCATGGGTCAGACCACTGGGAAGGGAGAGCGCCGGAGTGCCGAGAAGCGTCCAGACGGCCTGGAAGCGCCGATCGCCGGTCGTGGAACGGTCGGGGGCTGGACCGGAGGCGGTGGGAAGTATGACCGCATTGACTTGGGAGAGGAAAGAGTCGAGCAGCGTGCTGAGCCGTCGACGGAGTCGACGAGCATGCAAGAGTGCACCGGCGGGGACGAGTTGACCGACTTCGACCGCTGAGCGCAGCCGAGGGCCATAGGCGTCGGGGACACGCTCGAGCATCTGCTGGTGGAGGGCACCCATTTCGCTCAGCATGATGACGTGATGGACGGCCAACAGCAGGTGGACATCAACCGGCAGGCGACGCTCCTCGATGCGGGCCCCGGCTTCGCGGAAGCGCCGAGCGACGTCCTGAAGATGCGCTGCGACTTCTGGCTCGGCCAGTTCGAGGAAATCGACGAGCAGGAAAAGACGCGGT
>Ga0308409_1001543_pt1 | contig 10614 bp, 9 predicted proteins | sample HotsprSampleMSe4_FD_203469 | JGI IMG/M metagenome (GOLD analysis project Ga0308409, IMG submission 203469) | Hot spring phototrophic mat microbial communities from Mushroom Spring, Yellowstone National Park, Wyoming, United States - 20060912_MSe4 ... | reverse complement strand
AAAAATAATATAAAAATTGTTTTATTTGTGTTTTTTGATTTTTTTAAATAAAAAATATAATAAACAAACTTAACTAACAAAACAAAATATGATAAAAATAAAAAAACTATGAAAAAGAATGTTTTTAATAAGTATAAAATTTTAAGATTTTTTTATGCTATTGAAAATGGAGATTTTAAAACTGTAAAATTTTATATAGACAAAGGGATTGATGTTAATGTAAAAAACGATGAAGGCACGCCAGCATTAATAGCAGCATTAAAAAGTAAATACTTAAATATAATAAAATTATTAATTAGTAAAGGAGCAGATGTTAATGTTAAAGACGATAAAGAGTTTTCTCCATTAATGTATGCAGTAATGCATTCAAATTTGGAAGTTATAAAATTGCTAATAGATCGTGGTGCAAAAATAAATGATTGTGGATACAAAGGAATTACTGCTTTAACTCTTGCTGCTATGCTTGAAGAAATAGAAGCAATAAATTTTTTAATAGATAATGGTGCTGATATTAATTTACAAGATGATTTGGGATTTAATCCTTTTGTTTATGCTGTTCTTAACAAGAAAACAGAAGCAGCTAAAATTTTAATAGACAAAGGAGTGGATATAAACATAGAAGATAAACTACACGACACTGAAATATTTTGGCGTGCTTTGTCTGAAAACAAGGAAATCGTAAAGTATATTTTAGATAAAGAGAATAAGTTAAATATTAAAAATGAAATAAAGGAAAGGTTATTAAAAACACTATAAAAATAATATAAAAATGATAAAAAACAATCAAAAATAATTAAAATTAAAAATGAAAGTGCCATATATTTACAGAGATGAAGAATGTAAAATGGAATGTTTCTTTGATAGCAGAGAAGATTTTACAGAATATGTTGTAAAAACACTAGTTTATGATGTTTTAGATAACAAAGAAAAGCATTTTTTGTTTGAAAAAACAAGTAAAAAAGGATTTTTAGAGGTTAAAAAAATAATTGTAAGTGTATTAAATAATTTTGATGTAGTTAAAAAACACGAGGCTTTGCTTAAACTTGGAATAGAAAAAAACGATTTTACTAATCATAAAAAATTAAAAGACGAATATTTATTGCAAACAGTAAAAAACAAAACAAATAAATTAAAAGAAGCATTAAGAAATGAATTATTTGGTTTTGAAAAGAACTCTGTTTTTGTGGATAAGACAGTATTTGAAAAAATTAAAAAGATAAAAGATGAAGAAGAAAAATAATAAAACAATTGTAATAGTAAATAAAGAAACATTTGAAAAGATTGTAATAAAAATAAATTAAAAAAGAAAAATTCAAAATATTTAATAAATAAAATAACACCATCGGTTAAATGAACAAATAGATGGATGAAAAAATATATCATAAAAATGTAAATTTAAATAAAAAGAAATCTAATGGTGTATTTTATACTTTTAATAATGTTATTGTTGATTATATTGTTAAAAAAACTTTAGGTAAGTTCATTGAAGGCAAAACCCCAGAAGAAATAAGTAAAATAAAAATTATAGACCCTTCGTGTGGAATAGGTTTGTTTTTAATTAGTGCTTATGATTGTTTAATACAATACCATACACAATATTACACACAAAATAAAATGTATGAAAAGTTAAATAAAGATGGTAAATTAAAAATTGATGAAAAGAAAAAAATATTATTAAATAATATATTTGGAGTTGATATAGATGAGAGTGCTATTGATATAGCAAAATCTAATCTTATTTTAAAAACAATAGATGGTAAAGAAGAAGGAGAAAACGAAGATATAATTTTTATAAACCTTGAAAAAAACTTAAAATGTGGCAATTCTTTAATAGAAAACGACTTTTTTAATAGTTTTATCAATTTTGATAAAGAAAATATAGATAAATTAAAAAAAGAACTAAATCCGTTTGATTGGAAAAATGAATTTAGTGATATATTTAATAATGGCGGCTTTGATGTTGTTATTGGCAATCCCCCCTGGGTGTCCTTAAGTGGAAAACACAATCACTCTGCTTATAGTAAAGAAGTAATAAACTACTTAATAAAAAAATATAATGGCAACAAATATATGCCTAATCTATATGAATACTTTATTAATCTTGGGTTAAATTTAGCAAAAAATAATGGTTACTTTTCATTTATTGTTCCAGATAGATTTGGCTTTAATGAACAATTTGTCAATTTAAGGAAAAGGATTTTGTTAAATTTTACAATTGAGGAACTAATATACAAGGTAGATTTTGAGGATGTAGTTGCAGATACTTTAATTTTTATTATTCGTAATGTAAAAAACGAAAACTATAAAATAACTGTTGGTGAGTTTGGGAAAAACCTTCAAATAAAAGACAAAAAAGAATATCTTAATGATGTTAAATGTAAATTTGGTTATGAAATAAATAATAATATTAATACCTTGCTTAATAAAATATTTCAAAATACAAGAACTAAACCATTAGGCGGTGAAAATGGTTTATTTGAAACCAAAACGGGAGTAATAATAGAAGAAAATATAATAACAGAAAAAAGACAAAATGATAAACAGGTTAGAATAATAAAAGGAAGAAATATTCAAAGTTTTTACATAAATGGCAACTTTTTTTGTGAATTAAATAAAAAATATATTAAAGGAGGCACTTCTGATATAAACAAATTAACTATAAAAGAAAAGGTTTTTATTCGCAAAACAGGTTTTCCAATATACGCTTCTTATGATAATACTGGATTGGTTGCAGAACATTCTGCATTCTTTTTAATAAGCAACAAACACCAAATATCTCTTAAATACATAACTGCTTTAATAAATTCTAAATTATTTCAATTTTGCTATTGGCACCGTTTAATTACCAATCGTTTTAGTTTCCCCCATATTAAAAAAGTAGATTTGGACAAATTTCCAGTTTTTGTTGTAGATATAAATAATACAAAAGAAAAAAATATTTATGAAGAAATTATTTATTTAGTAGATGAAATTATTAAAATAAAAAACAATATAAATATTGATAGTTCAATAGAAAATATATATTTTTACCGAGACAAAATAGATATTCTTTTTTTTAATCTTTATGATTTAAAAGAAAGCGATATAGAATTGATTAACAACAATTTACCAACTAAAAAAATAAAAATATGATAAATTTACAAGACAAGGATTTTAAATTTCGTTTATTAAACGGAGATTGTTTTGATATTTTAAGGCAAATACCAGATGATAGTATAGATATGATATTTGCTGATCCTCCATATTTTTTATCTAGTTCAAATAAAATAACGAATAAAGGTGGTAAATTTGTAACTTGTAATAAAGGGGATTGGGACACCGATGTGGATTTTGAAGAAAAAGAAAATTTTAATACTCAATGGCTTAAAGAATGTAAAAGAATACTAAAAAATAATGGAACTATATGGATAAGTGGTACATTTCATAACATTTATATGATAGGGTATTTGTTAAATAAATTAAATTTTTTTATATTAAATGATATTATTTGGTATAAACCTAATGCAACACCCAATTTGTCTTGTAGAAGATTTACCGCTTCGCACGAGACATTGATATGGGCAGCAAAAAATGATAGTAAAAAATATGTATTTAATTATGAATACTTAAAAAACAACAAATTTGAAGATGATTTTTTTAAAAATGAAGGAAAACAAATGAGAAGCGTTTGGGCTATTCCAACAACAAAAGCAAGTGAAAAGACATTAGGTTATCATCCTACTCAAAAACCATTACAATTGTTAAACAGGATTGTTTTAGCAACAACAAATGAAGGAGATATTATATTAGACCCATTTATGGGTAGCGGAACAACAGGCGTTGCTGCATTGATGAATAATAGAAAATTTATAGGAATAGAAAAAGAAAAAGAATATTTTGATTTGGCAAATAAAAGAATAGAAAATAGTTTAGGAATTCTACAACAATGATTTTAGTAAAAAAAATAAAGGCTTGTTAAACTTTGTTTTTTAAACAAAATGGTATTCCAACCATTGTATTGCCTGTTAATCCAACAGAAATAACAGCATTGCAAAATTCTTTTAAGGAATATTTTATATCTAAAAGCGTATTAATTCTTTTATTTACATATTCTTCTAATTCCATTAATTCTAATTTTTTATTGCTATTGTCATCTTTTAGTTTGTTTATTTTTTCTTTAATTTCATATAATTCATTATAGCTATCATCTATTGATAGTTTTAATTGTGTTAAAAAATCATTAGAAATTAATTCAGGGTTATTTTTTAATAAAGTATATAATAGTTTTTTATGCTCGTCTGTAAAATCACTCCAAGATAAAATTTCAAAAATTGGAGGCACGCCTCTTTTGTCTTTTTCTTTTATCTTTTCTTTGAATATATCTTTTTTATTTTTTATTAAGAATTGTATCATTTTGTAAGCCTCTTTTACATTAGTATTAAGTAATATGTAATGTAAGATATTTCTTTTATCAGCATCCTTAGACAATGTCAAATCAACTATTTTTTCAAGTTTAATAAGATAAATAAATGTTTCATAATTACCAAAACGGGAACAGGACAATATAGGAGTAATATTTTTAGTTCTACCCAAGAAAATATCTGCACCACCTTTTTCTATTATGTATTTAACTAATTTTTTATTTTTAAACTTAACTGCTTCTACAAGAAGAGTTGTATCTCTATATTCTTCGTATATGTTCAAATTGTAATAATTTTTAACAAAAATTTTGAGAACTTCTATTAATTCGTTTATTATTTTATTTTTGTTTTTTATTGTTGTATCTTGATTAAAAAGAAGATATTGTTTTTCTATAAAATCTATAATTAAATTTTTTGTTTGTAGTTTATTTATGTTTGATATAGGCACATCTATATCTGCGTCGTTTTCTAATAAAAACAAAATTGCCGTTTTATTTAATTCTTTAAGTGCTATTTCTAATGGTGTGGAATAGTAGGCATCTTTTACATTAAAATCAAAATTTTTAATTTGGGATGATATTTTTTTAAATACTTTTGGGTTTTTAGAATAACGACAGGTATTAAAAAATAAAGAATAGATTAAATTTTTACTTTGTTTTTGTTTTTTTATCTCTCTCAAAATTTTGTTGACATTGTTAATATCAGATAAAGATTTTTCCCAAACAATTTTTGAAACAACATCGTGATTGATATATATGGTTGGCTCGTTGTTTTTTTTAATTTCTATCATATATTTATTTTTTTTGTTTTTTTAGTTTTTTATTGTTTTTTGACAATTTAAATCACGGGTGCTTTGTTAAAGCACCCGTTGATTTTGTGTGAAAGCGAATCACAACAGGAATTTGTCATCTACGATAGTAGAAATTTATTCGCCTTTATTGTTAAAATAACTAATATTTTGTTTTGTATTAAAAAAACAAAATTATATTTTTTTTTATTTTTTTTTTTTACTATTGCTCAAAATGTTTTGAAAATATCAATAATAGCAATTAAAAGCAAAAATGAAAAAAAGAAATAGGAGTACCTTTTCAAAGCATCAAACTTTAAAATTTAATTTATTGATAATCAAATTTTTAATTTCTTATTAACAATTATCTTGGACAATAGTGGTTTTTTATGTATTTTTTGTTTTCTGTTTTTCCATTGCTTCTAAAAGAAGTTGTTTTATTTCATTTGATTTAGCATAATCAAGTGCTGTTCCCCCATTATTGTCTTTCTCGTCTATTTTTGCTCCATTTTCTATTAATAATTTTATTATGTCTTTTCGTTTAAAAATAACAGCCCAAATAAGAGCTGTCTTACCTTCTTCATCTTTTTTATCTAAATTTGCTCCATTTTTTATTAATATTTCTACAACATCAGTATAACCATAATATGAAGCCCAAATAAGAGCAGTTTTACTATATTCATTTTCTTCATCGTATAAATCTACTTCTGCTCCGTTTTTTATTAAAAATTCTACAACTTGGGTATGACCATAATATGCAGCCCAAATAAGAGGTGTTACGCCTTCTTTATTTTTTTTATTTACATTTGCCCCGTTTTCTACTAAAAGTTTTACAATTTTAAAATTTCCAGTTGGTGCTGCAGATATAAGGGGTGTATTTCCATATTCGTCTTCTTCATTTACATCAGCACCAGCTTCAATTAATAACTTTACAATATCTACATTGTTTCCTTTAGAAGCATCTATAAGAGCGGTTGAACCAACTTTATTTTTTGCATCTATAAATTCTTTTTTATATTTTTTTATCTTTTCTTTATCTTTAATTTTTTTTATATTTTCTTTCATTTTATCTATTAATGACTTTACGATTTCAACATTTCTTTCTCTAGATGCCCATATAAGTGCTGTATTTCCATCATTGTCTTTTTTATTTAATTCAGCCCCATTTTCTATTAGTAATTTTGCAATTTCTGTATAATCATGTTCTATAGCAGATATAAGGGGAGTTTTACCTTCTTTGTCTTTTGCATTTATATTTGCTCCATTTTCTATTAGTAATTTTACAACTTCTAAATGTCCCCAGGCAGCAGCCCATATAAGAGCAGTTCTTTCTTCTTCTGTATCTTTTTCTTCTAAACTGGCTCCTGCTTCAATAAGTAATTTTACAATTAATGGGCTGTTTCTTTTTGCAGCAACAATAAGTGCTGTATTTCCAGAAATATTTTTTACATTTAAATATTTATTATTATATTTTTTGATTTCATTTTTGTCTTTAATTTTTTTTCTTTTTTCTATTATTTTATCTAATAATAGCTTTACAACTTCTGCACGACCGTCTGCTGCTGCATGAATAAGAGCATCTTGGTTTAACACATCTTTTAATTCTAATTTTGCTCCATTTTCAATTAGTAATTTTACAACATCTACATAACCACTACTTGAAGCTAAAATAAGAGCTGTATATTTATCTTCACCTATTATATTTACATCAATTCCATTATTAACAAAATAATTAACTATGTTAATGCTACCATATTTTGCTGCTAACAAAAAAATTGGATTTTGAATTGTTGCAGTAATACTTTTAACAATATCTTTTTCTTTATTATCTATAAAATTAAAAACATTAATGTTATCGTAAATTATAGAAACAAAATATATTTTTTTTAATAATGCTTTACTTTTTGGGTGTGTTTTTTTAAGAATTTGATAAAAAATTTGAAATTCTTCTAAACTTCCACAAGCACTTAATACTAATAAAATAATTTTAATATCATTGAATACAAAAAATTTGTATTTTTTATATAAATAAACTAATTTGCATAAAATTTTTAATGAATCATTATTTATATTAAAATTTTTATAAAATAAATTTCTATAAAAATTAACATCTGATTCGTTTAATATTGTTAAATAATCGTTTTTATTATATATTTTTTTTAATATATTTTGTTTTAAGCAATTATGTTTTAATGAATATAAGTTTTTTAAGGATTTGGAAATCATTTGTTTTATTTAATTTTGGCACAAAAATAAAAAAACTAACTTTTATTTTGTTGTTTTTGTTTTTTCATTGCTTCTAAAATAATTTGTCTTATTTCATCATTTTTAGCTAAGTCAAGTGCTGTTTTACCATCTTTTTTTGTTTTATTTATATCTGCTCCATATTCAATTAAAAGTTTTACAATTTCTGCATCGCCTTCATTTGCAGCCAACATAATAGCTGTATGTCCCATATTATTTTGCAAATCCAAGTTTGCTCGGTTTTCTATTAATAATTTTACAATTTCTTTATAAACTTTATTATATGAATGGTTATAACTTTTATATAAAGCAATAATAAGAGCTGTATATCCGTTTTCGTCTTGTAAATCTAAATTTGCACCTTTTTGTATTAATAATTCTACAATTTCTTTAGAACCTCTTTTCGTAGCCCACATAAGAGCAGTATTACCATAATTATCTTGTAAATTTAAATTTGCTCCTTTTTGTATTAACAATTTTGCAATTTCTTTATTTTCATTAATATAAATTTTTTCAGTAACTATAATAAGAGCAGTTTCTCCTTTATTGTTTTGTAAATCTAAATTTGCTCCTCCTTTTATTAATAATTCTACAATTTCTATATAACCTTTTTTTGCGGCTATAATAAGAGCTGTTTCATTATCTTTGTTTTGTAAATCCAAATTTGCTCCTTTTTGTATTAATAATTCCACAATTTTTTTAGAATCTTCATAGTTAGAGTTTGCAGCAAACATAAGAGCTGTGTATCCATCATTGTTTTGTAAATCTAACCTTGCTCCGTTTTTTATTAATAATTTTGCAGTTTCTATACAAATTCTATCTACTGCTAGCATAAGAGCAGTGTTACCGTCATTGTTTTTTAAATTTAATTTTGCTTTGCTTTGTATTAATAATTTTACAGTTTCTACATTACATCTTCCAGCAGATAGCATAAGAGCAGTATTGCCATCATTGTTTTTTAAATTTAATTTTGCTCCACTTTGTATTAATAATTCTACAATCTCTGTATAACCATAATAAGAAGCCAGAATAAGGGCAGTATTTTTTTCTTTATCTTTTAAATTTAAATCTGCTCCCTTGTCTATTAGGAATTTTACAGATTTTATATTACCATATTCCGCAGCCCTAATAAGCAGGGTTTTCTTTTTTATCATCTTTTATATTTATATCAAATACTTTTGTAATGAAATGATTAATTATTTTAACGCTTCCATATTTTAATGCAGTAAAAATGCTACTAAAATCTTTTGATATTATTATTTTTTCTTCATTATTTAGAAAATTAAAAATACCATTATTATCGTAAATTATAGAAGTAACATATATTTTTTTTAATATATTTTCTTTATCTTCATCATTTTCTTTTTCTTCTTCATCTTCATCATCAATTTCATTTTCATCACCAGCTTTATCTTCATCATTTTCACCTATTTTTTTAAAAATTCTATAAAATTTAATAAAATCATCTAATCTTCCACAAGCACTTAACACAAACAATATACTTAAAACATCTTTAAAAATAAAAAATTTATAGTTTTTATACAAATAAACTAATTTATCTAAAATCGTTTTTGAATATTCGTTTATACTAAAATCATCATAAAATAAATTTGTATAAAAATCGTATTTTAATTCATTTAATTTTATTAAATAATTATTTTTATAGTATATTTCATTTAATATACTATCTTTTTCAAGATACTTTCCTTTTTTTAATGAATTTATGTTTTTTAATGATTTTGATAACATTTTACAATTTTTTCACAAAAATATACAAAAAACTAACTTTTATTTTGTTGTTTTTGTTTTTCCATTGCTTCTAAAAGAAGTTGTTTTATTTCATCTGTTTCAGCATAATCAAGTGCATTCTTTCCATAAAAGTCTCTTTCATTTACCTTTGCTCCTTTATCTATTAATAATTTTGCAATTTCTATATTACCCATATATATAGCCCAAATAAGAGGTGTTTTTTTATGAATTTCACTTTCATCTTTTTCGTTTATGTTTGCTCCTTTATCTATTAATAATTTTGCAATTTCTGTATGCTCTTCTGTGATAGCCCAAATAAGAGGCGTTCTTTTGTAGGAATCGTCGTCTTTTTCATTTATTTCTGCTCCTTTATTTATTAATAATTTTGCAATTTCTATATTACCCGAATATATAGCCCAAATAAGAGGTGTTTTTTTGTTTCTTCCGTCTTTTTCATTTATATCTGCTCCGCTATCTATTAGTAATTTTACAATTTCTATATGACCTTTTACCACAGCCCAAATAAGAGGCGTTCGTTTATATTCTTCGTCTTTTATATTTATGTCAATTTTTCGGGAAATAAAATAATTAACTATTTTAATGTTTCCATATTTTATTGCTAATATAAAAGCAGGTGTTTTAATTTTTATACTTTCTTTACTATTCAAAAAATTAAAAACATCAAAGTTATCATATAATATAGAAACAGCAAATATATTTTCTAATATTTTTTCTTTTTCATTTGAGTATTTTTCTTTAAAAATTTCATAAAAAAATTTAAATTCTTCCTCTCCACAACAAACACTTAATATAAACAATATACTTTCAATATCATTAAATACAAAAAAATTATATTTTTTATATAAATAAACTAATTTATTTAAAGTCATTATTGAATAATAATCATTTATATAAAAATTTTCATTAAATAAATTTTTATAAAAGTCGCTTTTCAATTCATTTAATTTTATTAAATAATTATTTTTATAGTATATTTTGTTTAATATACTATCTTTTTCAGAATACTTGTTTTTATTTAATGAATGTATGTTTTTTAATGATTTTGATAACATTTCACAATTTTGGCACAAATATACAAAAAAAATAATTTTTGTTTTATTTATGCAAAAAATATAAAAAAAACAATAAAATGTTTTATAAATAAAATTTTCAACATTGTTTTTATTATATTTGCACAAAAAATAAATATTAAAAAATAAGATTATGGAAATTATAGGTAAAATTAAAAAAATTATGGATACCCAAGTGGTATCAGACAAATTTAAAAAAAGAGAATTTGTGCTTGGAATAGATTTAAATACTCCATATCCACAAGATGTTTTGTTTCAAACAACTAATGATAGGGTTTATATGTTAGATAATTTAAAACCTAATGATGAAGTGAAAGTTTTTTTTAACATTCGTGGTAAAGAA
>Ga0308409_1001538_pt1 | contig 10635 bp, 11 predicted proteins | sample HotsprSampleMSe4_FD_203469 | JGI IMG/M metagenome (GOLD analysis project Ga0308409, IMG submission 203469) | Hot spring phototrophic mat microbial communities from Mushroom Spring, Yellowstone National Park, Wyoming, United States - 20060912_MSe4 ... | reverse complement strand
CAAAAACATTCGGTCAGGATTAAACGGGTGAAAGGCAATCGCATGATGGTCGGCGTGCGCATAAACGGGCGAGCCTTCTTCGCCGCCGGGCGGAATCACGCCTTGAAAGTAAGCATACCACTCCGACTTGCGCGTGAGGTTCGTGCCGCCCGTCGTGGATTTGTAAAAATCTAAACCGCTCACGAACACAATGTTCGGATTTTGTGGGTGAACTGCGATGGTATTGTTATACCACGATTGTGAAGAAGCATACTGCGTTGCAGATTGAAGTGTCCAAGTGTTACCGCCGTCGGTGGTGCGATAAACGCCGTGAACGCCGCGGGTTTGCGCATTGCCAACGCCCGCATAAACCACTTCGGTGTAGCCGCCTGAAAAGTTCGGTGCGGCATAAAGCGCAAGTGCAGTTCTGCCAAAATTGGTTGTTGGTAAGCCGCCTGAAAGTTGTGTCCAACTTGCGCCTGCATTGGTGGTTTTGTAAAGTCCGGGATTGGGTGCAGTGTTGAGTTGTCCGCACGACGCATAAAGAACGCTTGTATCAATCGGATTGATAACAATATCCATTGCCGCAGGCACCGTGAGCGAAAGTGACCAAGTCGTGCCGCCATCAAGGCTTTTGTAGACACCATCGCTTGTTGCCGCATAGAGCGTTTGTGTGTTTAGTGGGTTGAGAACAATTTTTTGAATCGCCTTGTATTCGTGCAGTTGCCAGTTTAAGCCGGTTTGCGTCCAAGTGTTGCCGCCGTCAGTGGTTTTCAAGATGCCGATGCCGTAGGTTGCGCGTGCGCCGGGCGTTCCAACCATGCCAGGCTGATTGTATCGGCGAAATTCGCCTGTGCCGATATACATCACATCAGGATTCGAGGGGTCAATCGCAATCGCGCAAACGGAAACGGTCGGAAAGCCTGTCTCAACATATTGCCAAGCGTTTGCGCCTGCGCCAGCAGTTGTGGTTTTCCACAAGCCGCCAGAAGCCGCACCAATCCACATCGTATCGGGGTGAAGTGGGTGAATGGCAATCGCGCGTGTGCGTCCGCCAACATTCTTCGGTCCTAAACTTTGCCAAACGGTGTTATCAAGCGTGCGCGAAGCAACAAGTTCGCTCTGATTGTATCGATAAGCTTGTTCAAATTTCTTGTAGTCGATGAGTTCATTTGGATAGGCTCTTTGACCATACCACCACTCAAACGCCATTTCTGCAAAGCCTTCGGCGAGTTCAGATTTTTCTCGCTCTTCTCGCTCAATGCGTTCTGCATAACTTTCAGAAAGCGGAGACGATGAAAAAGAGTCTGCGTAAATCCAAACAAGAAGACTCACGAAAAGAACAATCAGCGAGAGTAAAAAAACTTTTTTCATAGCGAAATTCAGTGATACGGTTCAAAGTTAAACGAATGTAAGATGTTGAAGCGGCAAAATGAAACAGCCATTCAAGAAGCGATGAACACCGTCGCGTTGGCTAAGAGCATTTGCCAAAAAGAGCCTGTGCGGGCAAACGCACTCATTGAGCAAGTCTGTTCGCAATTCCCATCACTGCCGATTGAAACAAAAGCCGAAGCCTTGTTTGCAAAAGGTGTTGCCGATTATGCTCTGAGCAAATGGAAATCATCAGAAGAAGCACTCACAGAAGCCAAACGGCTCTACGAGCAAATTGGACAGCGCGACATCGTGGCAAAATTGTTGAATACATTAGCCATTCTGTATATGGAGCAGGGCAACTATGCCAACGTCATAGAGTATTTTCAGCAATCTTTGACCATTTGGACGGAGACAAATAACTTGGAAGGGATTGCCGTCGGCAATAACAATTTGGGCAATGTGTTTTATTACTTGGCTGATTACGGGCAAGCGTTGGAGCATTATCAGAAAGCGTTTGAGATTCGCGAGTCAATCGGCAAGCATAGCGAGAACAGAAATACGCTAAACAATCTTGGCGTGGTCTATATGGCAATGAGGGATTATGAAAATGCCGTGCAAATGTTTGAAAAATGCTTGAAATTCAAAAGCTATCCGAAGGTTTGGAAAACGAGTCAATCGCAATGCTGAATTTGGCGGAAGCATCAAGAAATTTGGGCAAGATGAAAGAATCGGAAAACGCTTTTGAAACAGCGCGTTCTCTTTGCGAAAGGCTTGGGCAAAAAGTCGGTGTGGCGCGTGCGCTTCGCGGGCAAGGGTTAATTTTAGAAATGCAAAATCGCCTTCACGAAGCAATCACGCTGTTTCAACAAAGTTTGGAAATGTTTGAGCAAACCGAAACAAAACGCGACATCGCATTGACCTATTACACATTAGGAAAAGCCTACTCCAAACTCCAACAAGAGAACTCAAATGCAATCTCCCCAAGAACTCCGTCAATGGATTGATGAGGCAAAGTTGTCTTGCGACCAAGAGCCGAAAAAAGCCCTTCACATTTTGGAGCGTCTCAAACACCATTCTCTCAACACGCTCGAACAAGCCGACGCGCTCTATGCCGAAGGCGTAGCAACCTATCGCTTGAACGAGTTTCAAAACTCTAAACAACTTTTACTTCAAGCCAAACGGCTGTATGAAGAAGCCGGAAACGCCGAAGGCATTGCCTTGACACAGAACGCCATTGGGAATGTGTGCCTTGCTGTTGGACGCTACACCGAAGCCTCTGATAACTTTCATCAAAGCCTCGCTTATTGGAAAGAAACAAACAACATGGCAATGCTCGCAACTTTGTTGAGCAATCTTGGCAATCTCTGCTACAACCTTTCCGATTATCCGCAAGCGTTGGCATATCATCAAGAAGCGTTGAGAATACGCGAGAAGTTGGGTGAGCCACAAAAAGTAGCCTCATCGCTCAACAATCTTGGCGTTGTGTATGCCGATTTGGCGGAATATGAGTTAGCAAAGGAATCGTTTGAAAAATGCTTGAAACTTAAAGAAACCTTCGCAAGTCCATCGTCTATCGCCAATACTTGCATCAATTTGGCAAATGCGTTGAGAAATTTGGGGGAGCGAGATGAAGCCAAGCGTGTCTATGAATTAGCAAAATCGCGATATGAAGCCGATGATAACGAAGCGGGCAAGGGCATTGCGCTTCACGGGTTGGGCAAAGTTTATTACGAAGAAAATCGTTGTGCAGAAGCCAAAGCCTGTTTAAGCAAAGCCATCACAATTTTTGAAAAACTGGGAATGAAGCGCGAATTGATGCTTGGACTATTGGTAATGGGAACGGTCATCTCAAAACTCGAACAAGTCGACTAACTTACACTTCGGCTCTGCCTTCAAGGGCGCGTGTGAGCGTGGCTTCATCGGTGTATTCCAATTCGCTCCCAATCGGAATGCCGCGTGCAATGCGTGAGACTTTCAAGCCGAGCGGCTTTAAGAGTTTGGTTAAATACAAAACCGTTGTCTCGCCTTCAACGGTCGGATTAAGCGCAAGGATAATCTCTCTAACTTGCTGTCCCTTTTCCGACGAAAGTCTCGCAATCAACTCTTTGATTTTAAGGTCATCAGGACCAATGCCATCAAGCGGAGAAATCACGCCATGCAAGACGTGATACAGCCCGCTGTATTGATTAGTCTTTTCAAACGCAATGACATCGCTTGGCGATTCAACCACACACACGAGCGAGCGATTGCGCTTCGGACTGGTGCAAATGATGCACGGATTAACCGTGTTATCGGTCATGTTTTGACACTCGACACAATAGACCACTTTCTCTTTGGCATCGAGCAAGGCTTTGGCGAAGCGTTCCACATCTTCCGTTTTTTCGCGAAGGATATAAAGCGCAAGCCGTTGTGCCGTTTTCTTGCCAATGCCAGGTAACTTCGCAAACTCTTCAACAAGAACTTCTATGGCTTGTGATGTGTAGCGCATGGATTTTGATTGGAACTTAAAGCACGAAAATAGGTAAACCCTTGTCAATGTGTTAAATCAATGTGATAAATTTTGAGCGGATTTTGGATATTAGGTATGCCGATTATTTGTGTGCGCATACATAAGTCGTCAGACTTTCGTGAAAATAACAATGTCCGAAACCCATTGATTTTACAAGCACTTACAATCGCTTCAAAAAAACTTTGAAAAACTGCTTTGTAAATCAATCCGTTCATCGTATAATTGCCACAGTTTCTCACAACCAAATGTAGTTTGCAGTTGAGGTTGTGATTCAGGAGAGTAACATTACAGGAGAACATTAAAATGAACAAGCAAATTGCTAAGGAGACAATTTGCCGACAAAAAAGATGAGTAGTATATCAGTGCCGAAGTAATGTTGTTCCATTTTGTAGTTCAAAATCCTACATCAGCGCGTTGCCGCACCGATACACTCTCTCGCCGTCGGTAAGTTAATCTCATCGTTTTCAATAACGCAGTCTTGGACTGCACAGAAGTATCGAGAAGAACGATGCAGAACGCCGCGTTGATTAACAAAAAAAATGAAATTTCAGAGGCAGTCGGAAGTTACCTCCTCTTGACAAAACCGACGATTATGCTTCTGGTGGTGCTGTCAGGTGCCGTTGCTCTTTTCATTGAAGGCTCTCTGCTTTACAGCCCGATAAAGTGTTGTGCGATTCTCCTTGCGGTTTATCTCACAGGTGGCTGTGCCAATGCACTCAATCAATTTTTTGAGCGTGAGATTGATGCGAAAATGTTGCGCACCCAAAAACGTCGCCCACTTCCACAAGGCAAAATTCAACCCACACATGCACTCATTTTCACAGTTGCGATTGGCGTAATTGGAGTTTTGATTTTCGGCTTGATGTTCAACTGGCTTAGTGCCATGATTGCACTTGGCACGATTCTCTTTTACGGATTTTTCTACACGCTTTGGCTGAAACCGAACACGCCGCAAAACATTGTCATTGGCGGAGCGGCAGGCGCAATGGCACCGATTGGCGTTTGGGCAGGCATTACAGGCGAAATCGCCCTCGAGCCGATTCTCGTTTTCCTCATCGTTTTTCTTTGGACTCCACCGCACTTCTGGGCTCTTGCGCTCTATTATAAAGATGATTACATCAAAGCCGAATTGCCCATGATGCCCATCGTAAAAGGCGAGAGAGAGACACTCAAACAAATGTTCGCCTACACGATACTGACTGTGATGGCAAGCTTTTGGTTGGCGGTCATTCACAGTGGTTGGATTTACGACCTCACTTCAGTATGGCTTGGCGCAATGTTCATCAAGCGAAACTGGGAAACCTTGCAGAATTACTCGGAACAATCGGCAAAAAAACTCTTTTACTTTTCAATTACTTATCTCTTCGGCTTATTTGCCGCATTGATTTTAGATAGAGTTGTTCAAATAATTTCAAGTAATTTTTTCAACTAACGATAATCACACTGAAGTAGTATGGCACAGATGTTTCCAAAGTGGGCGAATAAAACTCCAAAGTTTTTAATTGCAGGAGTGCTCACGACCGCAGTTGTAGTAACCTTCGGCTTTTGGTATTTCGGCTCTCCAAAGTATTTGGAAGTTGGCTACCGCCCGAAACAGCCTGTTCCGTATAGCCACAAGTTGCATGCAGGCGATTTAGGAATGGATTGTCGCTATTGCCACATTGGCGTTGAGAAATCGGCGCACGCAAGCGTTCCGGCAACTTCGACCTGTATGAACTGCCACACGCAAGTTGCGGCAAAGAGCGAAAAACTCTTGCCCGTGCGCGAAAGCTACGCTACCAACAAGCCAATCGAGTGGGTTAAAGTTCACAAAGTGCCTGATTTTGCCTACTTCAATCATAGCGTTCATGTCAATGCAGGCGTAGGGTGCAAGAGTTGCCATGGGAATGTCGCACAAATGGACGAGCGTGGCGTGATGCAAGTTGAGCCGCTCTCAATGGGGTGGTGCTTGGATTGTCATCGCAATCCTGAACCGCACTTGCGCCCGAAGAGCGAAGTAACAAATATGGATTGGGTCATGCCCGCCAATCAAAAAGAATTTGCGGCGAAACTCATTGCCGAAAAGAAAATCAATCCGCCCGTTGATTGCGGCGCATGCCACCGATAAACATCAGTAACCAATTTTTAGTAGTGATTATGAAGCGCACACCGAAACCGATTATCGCAGAAGAAACTTCAACCGAAAAAAAGTATTGGCGCAGTGCCGAACAACTGGCAAACTCGCCCGAATTTCGCCGATGGGTCGAAAGCGAATATCCCGAAGGCGCGGCGGAATTAGAGTTGATGAAAGACACTATCTCGCGCCGAAAATTCTTGGCGATTATGGGCGCATCGTTTGCACTGGCAGGACTTTCTGCATGCCGCCGCCCCGTCGAGAAAATCGTGCCTTACGTGAAACAGCCCGAAGAAGTCGTTCCCGGCATTGCCAACTATTACGCCACCACGATGCCGTTTGGACTTTCCGCCTACGGCGTGTTGGTCAAAAGCAATGAAGGACGTCCAACAAAAGTTGAAGGCAACGAAAAACACCCATCGTCCACTGGCGGCACGAATACTTTTATTCAAGCCTCGATTCTTGGGCTGTATGACCCCGACCGCTCAAAGAGCGTGCGCAAAAACGGTAGCGAAACCTCGTTTGCAGACTTTGTCGCATTCTGGCGTGAACAGCACCTTGCGCTTAAAGCCAATGGCGGCGAAGGATTAGCGATACTCACCGAATCGTTTGCGTCGCCAACCTTATCGCGTATGCTGGCTGAATTTGTCGCAACCTATCCCAAAGCCAAAGTCGCTGTCTACGAAGCCGTCAGCGATGAAAACATCTTGAAGGGAATTCAACTGGCAACGGGCGAATCGCTCCAACCGATATATGATTTCAGCAAAGCCAAAGTGATTCTCTCGCTCGATGCGGATTCATTCTTGCGTGAATCTGAAAATGTGATGAACGCCCGCGGATTTGCAGATGGTCGGCGCGTGGAATCGGAAAAAGACCAAATGAACCGCCTCTATGTCGTTGAAAGCACATTCAGCGTAACAGGCGGCATGGCAGACCACAGATTGAAATTGCCCTCGCGCTTAATCGGTGCATTTGCTTCCGCACTCGCGCTCGAACTTAACGCACAAGGAGTGAATGTGCCGATTGCCAACGCACTCAGCAATTATGCGTCAAACAACTTTGACAAAAAATGGCTCTCTGCCGTTGCGAAGGATTTGATTCAACATCGTGGTGCATCGCTGGTAGTGGCTGGTCGTCATCAATCGCCCGAAGTACATGCGTTGGTGAGTGCGATTAACACGGCGTTGCAAAATGTCGGCACAACGGTTTCTTATCGTCCAATCAAAGATGCCGCCGTGCCAAGCCGCGAAAGTTTGAGCGCGCTCGTAGCAGAGATGAACGCAGGTAACATTTCAACGCTTCTCGTGTTGGGTGGAAATCCTGTTTATGATGCGCCTGCGGATTTGAACTTTGAAAGTGCGCTTAAAAAAGTCAAGACAGTAATTCACTGGGGATTGTATGTTGATGAAACCGCTCGCCTTGCCTCGTGGCATATTCCTGCAACGCATTACCTCGAACAATGGGGCGATGCAATTTCAGCCAACGGCACGATTAGCCCAATTCAGCCGCTCATTGCGCCGCTCTATGGCGGAAAGAGCAACATCGAAGTGCTTGCGCTCATCAACACAGGCGTTGAGCAACTCGGCTACAACCTCGTGCGCGACACTTGGAAACAACGCATTGGCACACTTGGCTTCGAAGAAAATTGGAAAAAAGCCTTGCACGAAGGTGTGCTTGCATTAGCATCGGAAACAAAATCCGTTACACTGAATTCCGATGCGATTGCACAAGCGATTGCGAAAAATCCGTTCTCAACCAAAGCCCCTGACCTCAATTCGCTCGAAATCGTGTTCTTGCCATCAGAATCAACGTTTGATGGACGCTATGCCAACAATGCATGGCTTCAAGAACTGCCGGGTGCCGTAACCAAACTTGCTTGGGATAACGCCGCACTCATGAGCCTCAAAACCGCCAAAGAACTGGGCTTGAAAGGCGAAAGTGCTTATGCAAAAGAAGGCGACCGCACACACCTCAACGATATGGATAGGGAAGTCGTCAAACTAACTGTGCAAGGCAAAGAACTTGAAATCCCCGTTTGGATTGTTCCTGGTCAAGCCGATTACAGCATCACGCTGTTTCTCGGATACGGTCGCAAAGCGGCGGGCAATGTTGGAAACGACGTCGGCTTTAATTGCTACACCTTGCGCACAACAAGTGGAATGGATATTAGCACAGGAACGATTACACGAACAGGAAAAGAATATGTGCTTGCCACAACGCAAAATCAAGGCTCGCTCGATGGTCGCGAGGCGATTGTTATCGAAGGCACCTTAGACCAATACCTCAAACACCCCGACTTTGTCAAAGAAAAACTGATTAAGTATGAAGAAGTCAAACTCTTTGAGCGTCCTTACAAGCATGATGAAGGGCATCAATGGGGTATGACGATTGACCTGAATGCATGTATTGGTTGCAATGCGTGTGCGATTGCGTGTCAATCGGAAAACAATGTGCCAGTTGTCGGCAAGGAGCAAACGCGCAAAGGTCGACAAATGCACTGGATTCGTATTGACCGCTATTTCGCAGGCGACTTTGATACGCCTGAAATGGTCTATCAGCCCGTTGCGTGTCAGCAGTGTGAAAATGCGCCGTGCGAACAAGTCTGTCCTGTCGCCGCAACGGCACATACCGAAGATGGTATCAATGCGATGGTCTACAACCGTTGTGTTGGCACGCGCTATTGCGCCAACAACTGTCCGTATAAAGTGCGCCGATTCAATTACTTCAACTATGTAACCGACAACCCAGTGTGGAACGGCGGCATTCCTGAAACCGTGAAGATGGCAATGAACCCTGATGTGACGGTGCGATTCAGAGGGGTGATGGAAAAGTGCAACTATTGCTATCAACGCATTGCAGGCGCAAGAATCAACGCAAAAAATCAAGGCAGAGAGATTGCCGACGGCGAAATCAAAACTGCCTGTCAGCAAGCCTGCCCAACGCAAGCGATTGTCTTCGGCGACATCAACGACCCGAACAGCAAGGTTTCGCAAATGAAACGACAAAAGCGCAACTACGAGCTCTTGGCAGAACTCAATGTCAAACCGCGCACGTCGTATTTGGCAAAATTGCGCAACCCGAATCCTGAATTGGAAAAAACAGTTACAGGCTAAACCTTAAACAGTTCTAAACTATGTTTAAGAAATATGATTGGCTTTTCTTTGCGGCAACCTTGATTTCGTTCCTTTTGGCGAATTATCTCTTGATAATGTCAGTCGGAGCGACAAGTGAAGAAGAAAAGAAATCATTGCTGGATAGTGCGTTTTTCGTAAGTCTGTGGGTGCCAACGAATTTGATTCTCGGCATCTATTTCAGAAACATTGCGACAACCGCACCAATTCAATCAATGAAGTATCATGGCGATTGAATCACTCATACTCGGTGTTGGCAGTTTTGTGTTTCTCTTGATTTTGGCAGGAGCGTTTCTCGCCGTTCAAGAAGCCAAAGCAGGAAGTTTGCACAGGTTTGATTACTTCTTCTTGGGTGGAATTGCAGTTGCCTTTGTTGTTGCGAACTACTTGTGGTTTTTCGCCAATGAACAAGAAGCAGGTGCATTAGTAGCAATTTGGGTTGCAGGCGGAGTGGCACTTGCACTCTATTTCCGAAGTGCATTTACGAGAACCTTGCAACAGATACGAAAGCGTGAAGGAGATTACTAATGAGCGATACGGTGATTATAGTAATTGGTGTCTTTGTAACGCTTTTGCTCTTAGGCGGCGTAAGCTTCACAGTGGCAGAGTTCCGAAAAATGTATGACCCAAAATCAAGTCAGGTCAAAGCCAAGCCACCAAAGCCTGAAAAACAAGATTTGGAAAATTATTGAGTTGGGATAACCCGACAAAATTTTAACATCAAACTCCGATTGTAAGTATGGAAACAGCAACACTGAAACAGGAAACGCACAACGGACATCACCACGTCTATGTGCCTGAACCCGAACTCATTGATGGCAAACCAACCTTTAACACGATTACAGAGGTCATCTGTGGTGTTCCCGAAGGCAAAATGCCGCGTCTATGGTGGATTCTCTTTTGGGTTTCATTTTCGCTAATGGTGATGTATTTGAGCGTAATTGGCTACCTGATTTGGAAAGGGATTGGAATCTGGGGAAACAACACGACCGTCGGTTGGGCGTGGGATATTACAAACTTCGTCTGGTGGGTCGGTATCGGTCACGCAGGGACGCTGATTTCCGCCGTGCTGTTTCTCTTCCGCCAAAAGTGGCGCACCTCGATTAACCGCTTTTCCGAAGCGATGACGATTTTCGCCGTTATCTGCGCAGGAATGTTCCCGCTCATTCACATGGGGCGAATTTGGCACGCCTACTGGTTCTTGCCGCTTCCGAACTCCATGCAAATGTGGGTCAACTTCCGCTCGCCGTTGATGTGGGACGTCTTCGCCATTTCAACCTACCTCTCGGTCTCAATTATGTTCTGGTATGTCGGATTGATTCCCGACCTTGCCACGATGCGCGACCGCGCCAAACCCGGCATCAGAAAAACCTTGCTCGGACTGTTTTCGCTCGGCTGGCGTGGCGGCAATCGCCAATGGCGACACTACGAAAGAGCCTACATGATTTTGGCAGGACTTTCAACTCCACTGGTACTTTCTGTGCATACCATTGTGTCGTTTGACTTTGCAACTTCCATCATTCCTGGCT
>Ga0308409_1001524_pt1 | contig 10708 bp, 17 predicted proteins | sample HotsprSampleMSe4_FD_203469 | JGI IMG/M metagenome (GOLD analysis project Ga0308409, IMG submission 203469) | Hot spring phototrophic mat microbial communities from Mushroom Spring, Yellowstone National Park, Wyoming, United States - 20060912_MSe4 ... | reverse complement strand
AATGGCTTTTTGACTTCGATGGAGCCGCTTTTTTTCAAAGCGGAAAATGCCCAAAAAAAGCGCCACACCCGAAGGCGTGGCGCATGTCCGGCTTCAATGGAGCCGCTTTTTTTCAAAGCGGAAAATGGGTCGTCATCAGAAAAGAAGCGGAGGAGGTGGGGCTTCAATGGAGCCGCTTTTTTTCAAAGCGGAAAATAGTTCCGAACCGGGGGTCCGGTATCGTTCTTCCCAGCTTCAATGGAGCCGCTTTTTTTCAAAGCGGAAAATGGAAGGCACGGACGCTGGAACAGTCGCCCCGTTCGTGCTTCAATGGAGCCGCTTTTTTTCAAAGCGGAAAATTACACCATCCTATACGCGCCGTCAAGCAAAAAGTTTGCTTCAATGGAGCCGCTTTTTTTCAAAGCGGAAAATATGGGTCGTTATTCGCAAGGAGGCGGAAGAAGTCGGGCTTCAATGGAGCCGCTTTTTTTCAAAGCGGAAAATGCCGTCTTGGTCGGGATTTCCATTACTACTCGACCTCAAGCTTCAATGGAGCCGCTTTTTTTCAAAGCGGAAAATGGAAGACTGTGGGAACGGCTTCGAAGACGCCGTTTGTTCGCTTCAATGGAGCCGCTTTTTTTCAAAGCGGAAAATCGTCCAGTTTTGCGACTGGGCGGATGCCGTCATCAGGCTTCAATGGAGCCGCTTTTTTTCAAAGCGGAAAATGAAAATGGTTTTTCGTGGCACTCACGCTTTTACCTTGCTTCAATGGAGCCGCTTTTTTTCAAAGCGGAAAATGGCTGGCTGGCTTGGGCGGTCATGGGCGAACTCTTGGCTTCAATGGAGCCGCTTTTTTTCAAAGCGGAAAATATCTGCACTAGCGTAGTCGTTTCCCAACGAAATCGGCTTCAATGGAGCCGCTTTTTTTCAAAGCGGAAAATAAGGCAGGAAGCCAGGCAGGAAAGCCAGACAGGAAGTGCTTCAATGGAGCCGCTTTTTTTCAAAGCGGAAAATCCAACTGTGGTTGGTTTACCAAGTAGGCAATCAGATGCTTCAATGGAGCCGCTTTTTTTCAAAGCGGAAAATCTGGCATGAGCATGTGCATGGCATGAGCATGCGATCGCTTCAATGGAGCCGCTTTTTTTCAAAGCGGAAAATGCGGCCTGGGCAAACAAAAAGCGCCGGCAGGTGATGCGCTTCAATGGAGCCGCTTTTTTTCAAAGCGGAAAATGCCGGTTAGCCCTAGTTTGCTGTTCCGTATATTCCGGCTTCAATGGAGCCGCTTTTTTTCAAAGCGGAAAATCATGTTCCAGCGGTGGCTTAGGGGCGGCTGTCTGGGCTTCAATGGAGCCGCTTTTTTTCAAAGCGGAAAATCTCCTGAGTGTGCGCGCAATTTCTACGCTGATCTAGCGCTTCAATGGAGCCGCTTTTTTTCAAAGCGGAAAATACAGCGTACTTCAGGGTCTCGGCCAAAGCCTGGCGGCTTCAATGGAGCCGCTTTTCTTCAAAGCGGAAAATTTTGCTTTCCGGTGGCTTGTGTGGACGCCGTCCACTACGGCTTCAATGGAGCCGCTTTTTTTCAAAGCGGAAAATAAATCCGGCGCTGCACTCGTGACGCACCACAGCGGCGCTTCAATGGAGCCGCTTTTTTTCAAAGCGGAAAATGGGGCGAAGACCTGTGTGACGTGTTCAGGCGCTTTCCGGCTTCAATGGAGCCGCTTTTTTTCAAAGCGGAAAATAACGGCGCTTTTTTTGTGCCTTGCCTTGTTCGACTCAGCTTCAATGGAGCCGCTTTTTTTCAAAGCGGAAAATGGGAGGCCATCGCCGTCATGACGGCAATGGGCGAGAGCTTCAATGGAGCCGCTTTTTTTCAAAGCGGAAAATTTTTCTTCTTCCACTTCAGCGGTGGCGGGGAGATCGGCTTCAATGGAGCCGCTTTTTTTCAAAGCGGAAAATATTCAGGGAGGGACACATGCGAACCACCGTCATCACCGCTTCAATGGAGCCGCTTTTTTTCAAAGCGGAAAATTGCGTTTTGTCAACCGTGCCACCCAATGCCAGCGCCGGGCTTCAATGGAGCCGCTTTTTTTCAAAGCGGAAAATACAGCTTGCGCGTGTGTGAACGCCGGCTCGTCAGGCTTCAATGGAGCCGCTTTTTTTCAAAGCGGAAAATAGGTGCTTCGCGCTTCAGCTTCTCGAACTGAATCGGCTTCAATGGAGCCGCTTTTTTTCAAAGCGGAAAATCTGCAAAATGTCGCCGGCACTCCAGACGTTACCTAGCTTCAATGGAGCCGCTTTTTTTCAAAGCGGAAAATTCGCTACCGAGCTATTGCCCAGCACTTGCGCAATAGACCGCTTCAATGGAGCCGCTTTTTTTCAAAGCGGAAAATATACGGGCAACGGAAGTCACGCGCGGGCAGGACGAGCTTCAATGGAGCCGCTTTTTTTCAAAGCGGAAAATCTTCTTGGGGAAGTGTAGGAAAACTGTTACTTCCTCGCTTCAATGGAGCCGCTTTTTTTCAAAGCGGAAAATGTAAGCCTTGACCGCCTGAATGGGATTCTCGACTTTGCTTCAATGGAGCCGCTTTTTTTCAAAGCGGAAAATGCCGGGAGCCACCGCCGGTCATCATGGGACGGGCCATCGCTTCAATGGAGCCGCTTTTTTTCAAAGCGGAAAATCTCAACAATCACCACGCCATCGGTCGGAGAGCCAAGCCGCTTCAATGGAGCCGCTTTTTTTCAAAGCGGAAAATGGCTTCGGGGGATGCATCCCGAAGCCGTTTTCCCAGGCTTCAATGGAGCCGCTTTTTTTCAAAGCGGAAAATAGGGAGTAGTGAAGAAAATCAAGCCGAAGAAGAAACCCTTCAATGGAGCCGCTTTTTTTCAAAGCGGAAAATTCCCGAAGTGTTGTCATACTTGTTGGGAGTACACGCCGCCTTCAATGGAGCCGCTTTTTTTCAAAGCGGAAAATGCGTCCCTGCAAGGTCAACGTCCTCCCAATGCGATAAGACCTTCAATGGAGCCGCTTTTTTTCAAAGCGGAAAATCTGGAAAAACATCAAAAATCAATGAAAAAATCTTTAGCCCTTCAATGGAGCCGCTTTTTTTCAAAGCGGAAAATAACTTACTCCGGGCGCATTGTGCTAGAGCATAAGAGTGACCCTTCAATGGAGCCGCTTTTTTTCAAAGCGGAAAATTCCGGCCTGGCACAGCAGCTTCCTTCGGCGTCGGCTACCTTCAATGGAGCCGCTTTTTTTCAAAGCGGAAAATCCCTTCCCGGACTTATGATCGGGCTGAGTTCCCGAGGCCTTCAATGGAGCCGCTTTTTTTCAAAGCGGAAAATCCGTGGCTCCGGATTGGCTCTATCGGACCCCCGCCGGCTTCAATGGAGCCGCTTTTTTTCAAAGCGGAAAATAGCGTCCCTGCGAAGGGATAGGAAGTCCGAAAGCGTGCTTCAATGGAGCCGCTTTTTTTCAAAGCGGAAAATCGTAGTGCTTGCCATCGAAGTAACAGGGTCGAACCATGCTTCAATGGAGCCGCTTTTTTTCAAAGCGGAAAATGTCGTGTTAGAGATAGGCAGAGGATAATCTATACCTGCGTGCTTCAATGGAGCCGCTTTTTTTCAAAGCGGAAAATCTCGTGGAAGCCGCCAAGCTTGCGCCGCTCATTGCCGCTTCAATGGAGCCGCTTTTTTTCAAAGCGGAAAATGTCACGTTGACGCGCCTCGATTGCGCCGCGACGTTGCTTCAATGGAGCCGCTTTTTTTCAAAGCGGAAAATACGCTCCACGTCGTAATCCAGTCCGTCGCCTCCGGTTGCTTCAATGGAGCCGCTTTTTTTCAAAGCGGAAAATTGAAGCGTTAGGATACTCGTATCCGTTGCGTCGTCTGGCTTCAATGGAGCCGCTTTTTTTCAAAGCGGAAAATGTCCCCATGGGGTGGGCCGTCGTCCGGCCGGGGCCGCGCTTCAATGGAGCCGCTTTTTTTCAAAGCGGAAAATCTTTTTTCAGCGGTACAACACCGTCAATATACCCTGCTTCAATGGAGCCGCTTTTTTTCAAAGCGGAAAATGCCCGGTGGGAAGCCCTCAGCCGGAATGATAATTGGGGCTTCAATGGAGCCGCTTTTTTTCAAAGCGGAAAATATTGATCGACAACGAATATCCAACTTACTCCGGGCGGCTTCAATGGAGCCGCTTTTTTTCAAAGCGGAAAATATCATGGCCGGCGGGCCTAAAACGCAGGAGAGACAGCTTCAATGGAGCCGCTTTTTTTCAAAGCGGAAAATAGAACTTGAAATGGAGACAAGAACTTCAAGTCGTCCGCTTCAATGGAGCCGCTTTTTTTCAAAGCGGAAAATGTGGCGGAAACTTCTCTTCTGTCCTTGTCTTTCCAGCTTCAATGGAGCCGCTTTTTTTCAAAGCGGAAAATACTGTTCTGGCGCGGGCTGGAAGCTAGCCAGGCGGCGGGCTTCAATGGAGCCGCTTTTTTTCAAAGCGGAAAATAGCCAGACAGAGCTGGAAGGCGAGATAGCGTTTGAAGCGGCTTCAATGGAGCCGCTTTTTTTCAAAGCGGAAAATTTCACAGCGGGCGCTGGTTGTTACTCGGCGAGTATCGCTTCAATGGAGCCGCTTTTTTTCAAAGCGGAAAATCCCAAGTGGACGGCGTGCATTACGCGCCGGAAACAAGTGCTTCAATGGAGCCGCTTTTTTTCAAAGCGGAAAATGCGCCTTGCCGAAAGAAAGGAGAAAGAAAAATGCCCGCTTCAATGGAGCCGCTTTTTTTCAAAGCGGAAAATAAGGGAAAATGGCAGAAATGGTTGATTTTATCGTTTGGAGCTTCAATGGAGCCGCTTTTTTTCAAAGCGGAAAATGCGATCCGCGACGGACAGTTTGCCAACTTGCGAGCTGCTTCAATGGAGCCGCTTTTTTTCAAAGCGGAAAATCGCGTCAGGTACTCGTCTGGCGCGCCTTATCAAAAGAAGCTTCAATGGAGCCGCTTTTTTTCAAAGCGGAAAATTCAACGATTCGACGTTGTGTTTCTCGTTCGGTCATATCGCTTCAATGGAGCCGCTTTTTTTCAAAGCGGAAAATGAAGCGATTGAGAATTTGTCTTCAACTGCTTCCAGCTTCAATGGAGCCGCTTTTTTTCAAAGCGGAAAATGGCGTTATTGCCGGTCATGCGCGTCTTGCTGCCGCGCGCGCTTCAATGGAGCCGCTTTTTTTCAAAGCGGAAAATAACCAGCCCAAACGAATCGAAACACGCCCCCCGGACGGCTTCAATGGAGCCGCTTTTTTTCAAAGCGGAAAATAATGACCTCGATCACGACACGCACAATTTGCAGAGTATGCTTCAATGGAGCCGCTTTTTTTCAAAGCGGAAAATTCTGTCTGATTGGGTTTTAGCTCCAGCGGTTCGACTGGAGTATGCTTCAATGGAGCCGCTTTTTTTCAAAGCGGAAAATTGCCGTAATGCCCGGAACTACGGCCCGATTAAGGACGGGCTTCAATGGAGCCGCTTTTTTTCAAAGCGGAAAATACGCCCTGAAAAGCACGACGCGCGGTGTCAATCAGGAAGCTTCAATGGAGCCGCTTTTTTTCAAAGCGGAAAATGTACGTAATTCGTACCTTCGGTCAATCCGGTGATAGCGCTTCAATGGAGCCGCTTTTTTTCAAAGCGGAAAATAATCTGCACTAGCGTAGTCGTTTCCCAGCGGAATCGGCTTCAATGGAGCCGCTTTTTTTCAAAGCGGAAAATGTTAGAGTCCCCATCCAAATGACTTTTTCGTTGACAAGCTTCAATGGAGCCGCTTTTTTTCAAAGCGGAAAATCGGCGTTTTCCGGTATCCTTTTGGACGTATCCCCAACGCTTCAATGGAGCCGCTTTTTTTCAAAGCGGAAAATGCTCATTGCTACGGATAACGGTGATCGGGATTTCGTCGCTTCAATGGAGCCGCTTTTTTTCAAAGCGGAAAATAAGAAGCTTCGTTCCTGTTTTCGGTCTGTGGGAAAGCTTCAATGGAGCCGCTTTTTTTCAAAGCGGAAAATGGCTACGCTGGTTTGGCTCTCGATGCAGGTTGGCTTGGCTTCAATGGAGCCGCTTTTTTTCAAAGCGGAAAATTTCTACGCTTCTCACTACGTGGACAGCGCCAGACTCTAGCTTCAATGGAGCCGCTTTTTTTCAAAGCGGAAAATCTGAACAGGTACGGGAACTGTTCTGGCGCGGGCTGGCTTCAATGGAGCCGCTTTTTTTCAAAGCGGAAAATGGAAATCGTCATCGAACGGAGCTACGGAATATACGGCTTCAATGGAGCCGCTTTTTTTCAAAGCGGAAAATACCCTTCAGCCGCTACCTGGTTGGCAGCCGATTGGAATGCTTCAATGGAGCCGCTTTTTTTCAAAGCGGAAAATTACAGGTGCTGACCAGGGAGAACATGGAGTTGCGTCAGCTTCAATGGAGCCGCTTTTTTTCAAAGCGGAAAATGCGGAACTCTGGCGTCAATGCGCGCGACTTAACTACGCTTCAATGGAGCCGCTTTTTTTCAAAGCGGAAAATTCCTGTTCGGACTCGTCGCACTCGCGCAGGACGCTTTTGCTTCAATGGAGCCGCTTTTTTTCAAAGCGGAAAATCCAAGCTCCGTTTCTCAACCTTCAAGCGTCACTCGTAGCTTCAATGGAGCCGCTTTTTTTCAAAGCGGAAAATCCGAATCGCGTCCGGTAATACGTTCCAGCAGTAATCCGCTTCAATGGAGCCGCTTTTTTTCAAAGCGGAAAATTCGCTAGCAGCGTCAACGCCTCCTTAGCGTTGCCTAGGCTTCAATGGAGCCGCTTTTTTTCAAAGCGGAAAATAGCGCCGCTGAAAAGCAAAACCACAGACATAGCCTAGCTTCAATGGAGCCGCTTTTTTTCAAAGCGGAAAATAAGAACTGCCCCAGTTGGTTGACCTTGGCTAAGACGGCTTCAATGGAGCCGCTTTTTTTCAAAGCGGAAAATGGGATCGCGAATCATCGGAAAGTCTAACTCAACCGCTGCTTCAATGGAGCCGCTTTTTTTCAAAGCGGAAAATCACACGTTATCGGCACAGTTTGGGCGGCAACGCTAGAAGCTTCAATGGAGCCGCTTTTTTTCAAAGCGGAAAATGTCAACCCAGAGGACGGCGTGAAAGCCGTCTACGAGCTTCAATGGAGCCGCTTTTTTTCAAAGCGGAAAATTCCAGTCGGTGCGGAAACCAGCCCGCGCCATCAGGGCGCTTCAATGGAGCCGCTTTTTTTCAAAGCGGAAAATACGGCGCGTCCGGTATGTTCCGCCGGACGCGCCTTAGAAAGCTTCAATGGAGCCGCTTTTTTTCAAAGCGGAAAATGTTGGGTGCTTGGGGTAATGCTTGAGTTTATTGTTAGCTTCAATGGAGCCGCTTTTTTTCAAAGCGGAAAATTGGGATGCAGTTGTGATGAGATCAGGCAAATAGTGCAGGCTTCAATGGAGCCGCTTTTTTTCAAAGCGGAAAATAAAAGTAGCCCTATCAGAAGGTAATCAGATTAACCGCTTCAATGGAGCCGCTTTTTTTCAAAGCGGAAAATGGGCTTGGGTAGCAATAGCTACCTTCTTTGGGCTTCCGCTTCAATGGAGCCGCTTTTTTTCAAAGCGGAAAATAAACTTGTGCGTTTGGATCGACCGCTGCTTTTAATGGCTTCAATGGAGCCGCTTTTTTTCAAAGCGGAAAATGTTCTGCAGGCCACTCCTGATAAACCGCTAGACTCAGCTTCAATGGAGCCGCTTTTTTTCAAAGCGGAAAATTAATCAAAGGGCGGCGGCCCTAAAACGCAGGAGACACGCTTCAATGGAGCCGCTTTTTTTCAAAGCGGAAAATCCGGTTGCTTGTGACGCACACTAAACAGCCAGCCTTGCGGCTTCAATGGAGCCGCTTTTTTTCAAAGCGGAAAATTGGCATTGTTGACTGCAATTATTTGCTTGATGCCGTCGCTTCAATGGAGCCGCTTTTTTTCAAAGCGGAAAATAGTACAGAGATCGCTACGCCAGATCACGAGAGGCGGTGCTTCAATGGAGCCGCTTTTTTTCAAAGCGGAAAATGACGCAACGGCTCCGGCACAGCGTCCAGTGAGTCAACCTGCTTCAATGGAGCCGCTTTTTTTCAAAGCGGAAAATAAAGTTAGCCCCTCCAGTATCGCGCGTCCAATATCAAGCTTCAATGGAGCCGCTTTTTTTCAAAGCGGAAAATGCGAAGCGTACCGCTTCCTGCGTGACAGCCATGACGCGCTTCAATGGAGCCGCTTTTTTTCAAAGCGGAAAATAAGAAGCTCGAAGAACTCGCGAAAATTCTCAATCAAGCTTCAATGGAGCCGCTTTTTTTCAAAGCGGAAAATCTCGCCCGGCGGCTACGAGCAGGTCGTGGAGCACTGCGCTTCAATGGAGCCGCTTTTTTTCAAAGCGGAAAATAACGACGCGAGCACCACGCTCGTCGTTGACCAGGCGCTTCAATGGAGCCGCTTTTTTTCAAAGCGGAAAATTGACGGGCAGAAGCTTTTCCATCCCGGAGCACCGGTGGCTTCAATGGAGCCGCTTTTTTTCAAAGCGGAAAATCCAAAGCGTGGCGATTGACTCGCTAAGCGAGGTTGCCGCTTCAATGGAGCCGCTTTTTTTCAAAGCGGAAAATGCTGCCATCGGCACAGCCGCCAGCGCGTCATTCGGGAGCTTCAATGGAGCCGCTTTTTTTCAAAGCGGAAAATAATGCCTGACGCGCCGGGTTAGAACCTAAACGAGAAGCTTCAATGGAGCCGCTTTTTTTCAAAGCGGAAAATCTTGCAGAACCGGGTCTGATTCGGACGCCTTCAGCCGCTTCAATGGAGCCGCTTTTTTTCAAAGCGGAAAATGTTTTCCTGTGGTTCGGCAGGGCGAGTACTACTCTCTGCGCTTCAATGGAGCCGCTTTTTTTCAAAGCGGAAAATATTTTGCAGTCTGCAAGGACGACGACCGAATTTACACCGCTTCAATGGAGCCGCTTTTTTTCAAAGCGGAAAATACGCCTTTTCGCGTCAATTGCGCAAAGGCGTTAGCGCTGCTTCAATGGAGCCGCTTTTTTTCAAAGCGGAAAATAGCCTGTAAGTGTCGGCCAAAACGGGTAGCCCAGCTCGCTTCAATGGAGCCGCTTTTTTTCAAAGCGGAAAATCCGGCGCGCGCTTGCGTGGAAACAGTTTCACGGTGTGGCTTCAATGGAGCCGCTTTTTTTCAAAGCGGAAAATACGACGCGCATGCGCGGGTTGATTTTGGACAATTCTGCAAGGCTTCAATGGAGCCGCTTTTTTTCAAAGCGGAAAATGAACGGGCGCGACCGGAACTATCCGGGCGTACGTTCTCGCTTCAATGGAGCCGCTTTTTTTCAAAGCGGAAAATGTAACCTGAAACCAAACGGCTTCGGGTGATTCCACTCGCTTCAATGGAGCCGCTTTTTTTCAAAGCGGAAAATCCTTGTGGTGATTGACGAGGCGCACCTGGTATCGCACGCTTCAATGGAGCCGCTTTTTTTCAAAGCGGAAAATACGACGCGAAGGCGGGGGTTGATTCGCGTCAATGCGCAAAGCTTCAATGGAGCCGCTTTTTTTCAAAGCGGAAAATAAGAACTTTCTGTACAGCAACAACGCCAAGGATGCGCTTCAATGGAGCCGCTTTTTTTCAAAGCGGAAAATTCGCAGCGCAGAGTGATCGAACCCTCTATCGGCGGGAGCTTCAATGGAGCCGCTTTTTTTCAAAGCGGAAAATGGCGTTTAGTGGCGTTCTCTTGGATGTAACTCCCAGGCTTCAATGGAGCCGCTTTTTTTCAAAGCGGAAAATGTCTGGACAATCGGCTACGGTCACACCAAGACGGCGCTTCAATGGAGCCGCTTTTTTTCAAAGCGGAAAATGCCCAGCCCGGTGGAAGCCAGGCTGGGCAACGTGCGAAGCTTCAATGGAGCCGCTTTTTTTCAAAGCGGAAAATAGATTGCCGCCAACGACACCGAGGCGGTCATTCAGCACGGCTTCAATGGAGCCGCTTTTTTTCAAAGCGGAAAATACGGCGAATGGGCCTGCCTGCTGGAACCCGGCGAGGCGGCTTCAATGGAGCCGCTTTTTTTCAAAGCGGAAAATCGCATATCTTGGTTGTTCGATTGCCGGATACCGGTGCGCTTCAATGGAGCCGCTTTTTTTCAAAGCGGAAAATTGCTACGGCAGAGTTGTTACTGCCGTAGCGCAAACAGCTTCAATGGAGCCGCTTTTTTTCAAAGCGGAAAATATCCATGCGGGTTTCGCGAATTTGGCGTTTTGGGGCTGCTTCAATGGAGCCGCTTTTTTTCAAAGCGGAAAATGTTTACGTCACGGCGAAGCTGGAAAGAGCGCAAGACGCTTCAATGGAGCCGCTTTTTTTCAAAGCGGAAAATATAGTAATCTTGAAGATGGCGTTTGAGGCACGAGGCTTCAATGGAGCCGCTTTTTTTCAAAGCGGAAAATTGCGTTCTAGGCGTTGCAGGTTCAGCACTGTCTCGCTGGGCTTCAATGGAGCCGCTTTTTTTCAAAGCGGAAAATGTGCCGAAGCTCTGGCACTCGAAGCTGAAACCGCGGCTTCAATGGAGCCGCTTTTTTTCAAAGCGGAAAATCGCACACTCACAAGCCCCTTGTTTTCAAAGACCTGCAGGGTGTCTTGCGAGCGGTAGGGAGTTTATACCCACGAAACCCAGATCGCAT
>Ga0308409_1001519_pt1 | contig 10723 bp, 10 predicted proteins | sample HotsprSampleMSe4_FD_203469 | JGI IMG/M metagenome (GOLD analysis project Ga0308409, IMG submission 203469) | Hot spring phototrophic mat microbial communities from Mushroom Spring, Yellowstone National Park, Wyoming, United States - 20060912_MSe4 ... | reverse complement strand
TGATCGCCTCGGCGCCGAGGTCGATGAGGTCCTCAGCGGCGGCGAGGAAGGACTCGAGCAGGCCGCGCGCTCCCTCGAGCACGACGCGTTCCGGGCTCGCGCCGCGAACGACGCGGAACAGGACGGGAAAGGGCCAGGTGAGGCCGTTGCCCATGTCCCCCGGAATGCGGGGGAACCTCGCCTCGAGCATCAGGATGCCGAGCGGCGCCCCGTAGATGCTCTTGCCGCCGGGCGCGACTGAGGCCACCCGCACCGTCCGATCGTCCATGATCGCCCGCTCCCGCATTGCGCTCCCATGCGGAGCCCGACACTATGCCCCTCTGCGAGGTTTTGGGAGAGAGCGATGATCGGTCGTACCGCCGCCCTGCGCAGGCCGCTTCTGGTCGCGGCTGCGCTCAGCTTCGTCCTGCCCGCAGCAGCGGGGGCACAAGGGTTTCCGGTCGCCGGCAAGCCCGTCACGCTGATCGGCGGCTTTCCGAACGGCTCGGGAACGGACATCTACAGCCGCAAGCTCGCCGAACCGCTCGCCCGCGCGCTCGGCGTTCCCGTGGTCGTGGACAATCGCGTCGGCGCCGGCGGCAACATCGCGATGGACCATGTGGCGAAGGCCGCGCCCGACGGGCACACGATCCTGATGGGCACCTCGGCGATGCTCGCGATCAACCCCGCCCTCTATCCGCGCATGCCCATCGACACCATGCGCGATCTCGCCCCCGTGCTCGCGCTCGCGGACGTGCCGAACGCGCTCACGGTCGCCCCCGAACGACGCCCGCAGTTCACCGACTGCCGCGCCGTGATCGCCGCGGCGAAGGCGCAGCCTGGCCGACTTACCTATGCGTCGACCGGCAACGGAACCTCCACACATCTCGCCGGGGCACAGTTCGCTGCCGCCGCCGGGCTTGATCTCGTGCACGTTCCCTATCGCGGCGGCCCGTTCGCGATGACGGCGCTGCTCGGCGGCGAGGTGGACATCTTCCTGCACCAGACGCCCGCCCTCGTCGGCCCCTACCGGCAGGGGCAGGTGCGGCTGCTCGGCGTCACGAGCAGGACGAGGCTCGCCGCCTTCCCCGACGTGCCGACCATGGCCGAGGCCTGCGACCTTCCCGGCTTCGAGACGACCACGTGGTATCTGCTCGCGGTCCCCGCTGCCACCCCTGCCGCGATCGTCGAGCGGCTCGCGGCCGAGGTGCGCAAGGTGATCGATGAGCCCTCCTTCGTCGCCTGGGTGAAGGAGCAGGGCCTGACGCCGATGACCGGGGGCCCGGTGGAGGCGCGGGCGCTGCTTGCCGCCGACCTGCCGAAATGGGCCGAGGTGGTGCGCCGCTCCGGCGCCCGCGTCGACTGAGCCCGTTCCGTGGCGGAGGCGATCCAGTACTTCCACTCGCTTTCGAGCCCCTGGGCCTATCTCGGCGGGCAGCGACTTCACGAGATCGCGGCACGCTACCGTGTCGCGATCGTCTGCCGCCCGATCACCGTCCTGACCGAGAATGCCGGCATCCTGCTCCGCACCCGGCCGGAGCCGCGGCAACGCTACCACGCGCTCGAGCTCGACCGCTGGCGGCGCTACCTCGGCATGGAGCTGAACCTCACCCCGCGCCACTACCCGACCGACCCGAAGCCCGCAGGCCTCGTCGTCATCGCCGCGCAGCGGGCGGGGTATGACGCCGCGCGGCTCTCCCATGCCTTCCTCCGCGCCCTCTGGGCAGAGGAGGAGGACACGAAGGACGCGGCCGTTCTGGCCCGGATCGCCGATCGCGAGGGCATGCCCGGGTCTGCTCTCGTCGCCGCCTCCTCCGCCCCCGAGGTCGAGGCAGAGTGGGAGGAGAACCGCCGCGAGGCCATCGCCGCCGGAATGTTCGGCACGTCGAACTATGTCTAGCGCGGCGTGATCCACTGGGGCCAGGACAGGCTCGGCTTTCTCGAGCGCCTGATCGCGGCAGACCTCGCCCCGCCGATCGCAACCGGGCGCACCTGGTAGGAGCGCACGATGCCTGAACCGCAGCGCGGCGACCTCGTCATCCGCGGCGGCCTGGTCGCCGACGCCGCGCACCCGCTCGCCGAGGCGCGCGACATCCTGGTGCGCGACGGGGTGATCGTCACGATCGGCCCTCCCGGCATCGCGGTGCCCGAGGGAACGGCGGTCTTCGACGCCTCCGGCCTGCTCCTGCATCCAGGCCTCGTGAACGGCCACACGCATTCGCACGGCTTCCTCGGGCGGGGCATCGGCGACCGCTGGACGCTCGAGCTCCTGCTCGCCGCCTCGCCCTGGGTCTCGGGCGGCAGAACGATGGACGACATCGCGCTCAGCGCGACCATCGGCGCGGCCGAGCTTGCGCTCAAGGGCTGCACCGCGGTGCTCGACATGGTGGGCGAGCTGCCGCTGCCGACCGAGGAGGGGCTCGATGCCGTCGCCTCGGCGTATGACCGCGTCGGCCTCCGCGCCGTGATCGCGCCTCTGGTGGCTGACCGCACCCTCTACCAGGCGATCCCGCCGCTTGCGGAAGCGCTGCCGGGGGAGCTGCGCGAGGAGGTCGCACGGCTCGCCCTGCCGCCCTGGGACAGGACCTTCGACGCGCTCGTGCGCCTCGTGCGCGGCTGGCGCTGGTCAGGCCGCGGCATCGGCTTCGGCCTCGGCCCCACCATCCCGACGCATTGCGATGACGCCTTCCTGCGCGCCTGCGCCCGGCTTGCCGGCGAGCATGGCCTGCCGCTGACCATGCACGTGGCCGAAAGCAAGGTGCAGGCAGTGATCGGCGGCCGAACCTACGGCCGAAGCCTCGTCCGCCACCTCGACGCGCTCGGGCTCATCGGCCCCCGCTTCATCGCCGCGCACGCGATCTGGCTCGATGACGAGGACCGCGCGATCCTCGCCGCCCGGGGCGCCTCTATCATCCACAACCCGAGCTCCAACATGAAGCTCGGCAACGGCCTGTTCGCGATGCGCGAGGCGCTCGATGCCGGGATCACGGTCGGGCTCGGCACAGACACCTGCAGCTGCGGCGACAACCTCAACATGTATGAGGCCATGCGCCTCGCCTCGCTGCTCTCGAAGGTGCAGGGCCCCGACCCGGCTGCCTGGGTGTCGGCAGAGGAGGCCTATCGTGCCGGCACGGAGGGTTCTGCGCGGGCGCTCGGCCTTCCCGGCATCGGCCGGATCGAGGAGGGCGCGCTGGCCGACATCGTCTTCCTCGATCTCGGCCACCCGAACTGGATGCCGCACCGCTGGACAGTGAACCAGCTGGTCCATGGCGAGGACGGAACGGCGGTGCGGCACGTCTGCGTCGGCGGGCGCTTCATCGTGCGCGACGGCCGGCTCACCACGGTCGATCTCGACTCGCTGCGCAGCAAGGCCGAGGAGCACCGGCAGCGGCACGAGCGCGCGACGCGGCACGAACGTGCCCTGTTCGAGCGCCTTGCGCCGATCGTCGCCCGGGTCGGTCCGGCGCTTGCCGCAGAGCCCCTTTCGGTGCGGCGCTATCTTTCGGATCGCGGGCCCTTTTGACGATCGCGCGGCTTGACGCGTCCTTCGCGCTTGCGCAGCGTGTTGCGACGCAACGGGGGACGAGGCGATGGATGCGGCGACGCTGCGTGCCCAGCTGGCTGGCCAGATGGCGAATCGCGCCCTGATCTATCTCGAGCTGTTCGAGACCCTGTCTTCTGAGCTCGGCGCGGCGCGGGCCGAGGCGCTGCTCGCCCGGGCGATACGGTCCCGCGGCCGGGCGGTCGGCGAAGCCTTCAAGCGCTTCGGCCCGGCCGATCTTGCCGGGCTCAAGGACGCCTTCCTCGCCTCGCTCCCCGGCGGCACGGAGCTCTTCAAGCCAGAGGTGAAGCGCTGCGATGCCGAGAAGCTCGAGATCCAGTTCCATGCCTGCCCGCTGAAGGCGGCGTGGATCGCGGCCGGCGTGCCTGAGCAGAAGCTCGCCACACTCTGCCGGATCGCCGGTGCGATCGACAACGGCACCTTCGAGGCTGCGGGCTTCACGATCGAGAACCGCACCTGGCAGCCAGGGCGCGAGGGGTGCTGCAACCTCCACATCACGCCCGGGCCGACGGCCTGACCTTGCGACGGAGACCCTCATGACCACGACACGCAGAACCCTGCTGATCGCAACCGCGGCCCTTCCCTTCGCCGGCGCCGCGCATGGGCAGACACGCACGATCACGATCGGTTACCAGCTCCCGCTGACAGGCGAGTTCAGCCAATACGGCGAGCGGTTCCGCAACTCGGCGCTGATGGCGCTCGAGGCCTTCAATCGCTCTGGACGGATTCCGGCCCAGGTGAACATCGTGTTCGAGGACACGCGGTCGGATCCGCGCGAGGCCGTGGCGGTGGCGCGGAAGTTCGTCGACAACCGTGAAATCGTCGCCGTGCTCGGCGACTTCTCCTCCTCCGCCTCGATCCAGGCCGGTCGCGTCTATGCCGAGGCCGGCATGCCGCAGCTGAGCCAGACCGCCTCGCACCCGGATTTCGTCAAGATCAGCCCCTGGCAGTTCCGCAACATCACGACGCAGGCCTATGAGGGCCCACATGTCGCCCGCTGGATGGCCTCGCAGGGGGTGAAGCGTGTGGCTGTCGTTGCGATCCAGAATGACTGGGGCCAGTCGGTCGTCTCGAACTTCGCCGATGCGTTCCGCGCCTTGGGCGGCGAGGTGGTAGCCACCCAGATGTACAACCCCGGCAACCGCGAGTTCCGCGCGATTCTGACCGACATCGCCCGCGCCCGCCCCGACGCGATCTATCTCGGCATGTTCTACGAGGACGGCGCGGCGTTCCTGCAGCAGCGTCGGCAGCTCAACATCCGCGTGCCGGTCTACGGCACCTCCTCGATGTACGAGCCGAAGCTGATCGAGCTCGCGGGGCCAGGCGCGGAAGGCTTGTTCCTCTCCACCTCGTTCATGTCTGAGAGCCCTGAGCCTGCAGTCCGCGCCTATGTGGAGGAGTACAGGCGCCGCTACCGCTCGGAGCCGAACATGTTCAGCGCCCAGGCCTTCGACGCGGTCAACATCATGCTCGAGGCGATCGCGCGCGCCTGGCCCGACGTGACGCGCCAGCGGGTGCGCGACGAGCTTGCGAAGACGAAGGACTTCCCCGGCGTGACGGGAGTGACCACCTTCGACCCCGAGACGCGCGAGCCGTCGAAGACGCTCGCGCGCATGCAGATCCAGGACGGCAAGTTCACGCTGCTCCGCGACTGACACGCAGGCTTTGAGGCGGGGGCGCCGCCCCCACCGATCCGGGGCACGCTGGTGTTCGACCGCTTCGACATCTTCTTCGTCCAGCAGCTGGTCAACGGCTTCTCGCTCGGCCTCGTCTATGCGCTGGTCGCGATCGGCTTCACCCTGATCTTCGGCGTGCTTAACGTCGTTAACTTCGCCCATGGCGAGGTGTACATGCTCGGCGCCTATGCCGGGCTCCTGGCGCTCCTATTCCTTGCCCCTCCTTGGGCGGCGCTCCTCCTGATCGCACTCGCCGCCGGCATTGTCGCGGGTGTGACGCTCGAACGCGTCGCCTTCAAACCGTTCCGCCGCTTCCGCGACGAGGCGTCGCTCAAGTCGAAGGCGATGCGCGAAAGCACGCTCCTCTCCTCTCTCGCGGTGTCGATCATCGTGCGGGAGTCAATGGAGAAGACCTTCGGCGCCGACATGCAGCCGATCCCGCGCGCCTACGCGAACGCGCTGCAGGAGCCGATCCTCTTCGGCGAGCTCGCCGTAGCCTCCGGCCAGCTCGCGATCCTCGCCGCCGCCGTGGTGATGTTCATCGCGCTTCAGGCGATCCTCTACCGCACACGGGTCGGCCTCTCGATCCGGGCGGTCGCCGCGAACCCGCTCGGCGCGCAATATGTCGGCGTCAACGTCGACCGCACCGTGATCGCGACCTTCGCGATCGGCTCAGGGATGGGCGCGGTCGCCGGGATCCTGATCGGGCTCTACCAGGGAACGATCTTCCCGGCGATGGGGTTCGCCCCGGGCGTGAAGGCCTTCGTCGCGATGGTGATGGGAGGGCTCAACTCGATCCCGGGTGCGGTGATCTGCGCCGTCGTGCTCGGCGTCTCGGAGGCGGTGGCGACCGAGTTCTTCTCCCAGGGCTGGGCCGACCTCGTCGCCTATCTCTTCCTCGTCGCAACACTCGTGTTCTTCCCAACCGGCCTGTTGGGCGCGGGGCGAGACCGTGTCTGAGCCCGCACCCTCTGGGCGAGGCGTCCGCCCCTTGCCGCTCGCGGTCGCGGCCTTCGTGTTCGTCCTCCTGCCCCTTGGCTTAAGCCTTGCCGGCTCGGGCTACCTGTTCCGCCTCGCGGTGGTGACGCTGATCTTTGCGATCCTCGCCCTCTCGATGCAGCTGATCACCGGCGTGGCTGGTCTGCTCAGCCTCGGCCACGCGGCAATCTACGGTGTGGGGGCCTACACCGCCGCTATTCTCGCGACACGGCTCGGGCTCGATGCGGCGCTGACCATACCCCTTTCCGGCCTCGTCTCGGGCCTTGTCGGCATCGCGCTTGCGCTGCCGACGATGCGGCTTGTCTCGATCTATTTCGCGGTCGCCACGCTCGGCCTCGGCGAGATGATCTATGTGACGCTCCTGAACTGGGTGTCCTTCACCAAGGGGCCGCTCGGCATCGGCGCCATCCCGCCGTTGCGGCCGCTCGGGATCGATCTCTCGGGCCCGCTTGCCACCTATCTCTTCGTCGCCGTCATCACCGCATTCGCCGCGGTGGTCGTGCATCGCTGCGCGCACAGCTACTATGGAAACGCGCTCCGCGCCGTGCGGGAGGACGACCAGTGCGCCGACGCGATGGGGCTCAACGTGGTGCGGCTCAAGATCGAGGTGTTTGCGATCGCCTGCTTCCTCGCCGGGCTTGCCGGAGCGCTCTGGGCGCACACCACAGGTTACGTGAACCCGGCCGATTTCCGTTTCGCCGAGAGCATCCTGATCCTCGCGATGGTCGTGGTCGGGGGCTTGGGCAGCGTTCCGGGGGCGATCATCGGTGCCGCACTCCTGCTTCTCCTTCCCGAGGCGCTTCGCGCCGTCGGCGAGGTGCGCATCTTGATGGTGGGAGCGGTGATGTTCCTCTGCATCCTGTTCCTGCCAAAGGGGCTGTTCGGCGAGGTCTCGGCGCTCGATCTCGCACGGCGGCAGTTCGGCGCTGCGTGGCAGCCCGAGCGTGGTCTCGGCTGGCGTTGAGCGGATGCCCGCCCTGCTCGAGATTGACCGGGTGACGCGTCGCTTCGGTGGGCTCACGGCCGTCGATGACGTCTCGGGCCATGTGCGGGAGGGCGAGCTCGTCGGTCTGATCGGCCCGAATGGTGCCGGCAAGACCACGCTGTTCAACGTCATCTGCGGGTTCACGCCGCCCTCCTCCGGCGAGGTCCGATTCGCCGGCACACGGATCTCCGGGCTCAAGCCGTGGCGCATCTGCCGCCTCGGAATCGGGCGCACGTTCCAGAACCTGCGCGTGTTCCCGAACATGACGGTGTTCGACAACGTCTCGGTCGGCGCTGCCGGCCGCGAGGGGCACTCGCCGCTTGATGCGCTGTGGCGATCGGCGGCGGCGCGAGAGCGGAGCGCGGCGATCAGCCGGCGCTCCTGGGCGGCGCTCGAGCGCACCGGGCTCGCCGATGTCGCGGGAGAGCTCGCCGCCAATCTCTCCTACGGGCGGCGGAAATATCTCGAGATCGCGCGCGCTCTCGCGACCGGCCCGCGGCTTCTCGTGCTCGACGAGCCAGCGGCCGGGCTCAACGACACAGAGACGCAGGCGCTCGCGCGCTTCATCACCTCGCTCGCCGCCGAGGGGCTGACCATCCTGCTCGTCGAGCACGACATGGGGCTCGTGATGAGCATCTGCCAGCGCGTGATGGTGCTCGCCTCAGGCCGCAAGATCGCCGACGGAACGCCCGAGGAGGTGCAGCGTGACGAGGCGGTGCTCGAGGCCTATCTCGGCGTGGCGGAGGAGGGAGCGTGAGCGCCGTCCTTGCGGTCGAGAACCTCGTTGTGCGGATGGGCGCGCAGACCATCCTGCACGGCGTGAGCCTCGCCGTGCCGGAGGGAAGCATCGTCACCGTGCTCGGCTCGAACGGGGTGGGCAAGACGACGCTGATGCGCGCGCTCTCCGGCGTGTATCGGGTCTCCTCCGGAACGATCCGGCTGATGGGCGAGGACATCACCGGCCTGCCGAGCCATGCGATCGTCCGCCGCGGGCTCGCCCAGGCGCCGGAGGGGCGTCAGATCTTCGGCGCGATGACGGTTGCCGAGAACCTGCGCCTGGGCGCTGTCGGGGCGGTCGATCCCGCGCTCCTCGAACAGGTGCTCGGGATGTTCCCCATCCTGCGGGAACGCTATCGCCAGCGCGCCGGCTCGCTCTCGGGCGGCGAGCAGCAGATGCTCTGCGTCGGCCGCGCGCTGATGGCTCGGCCCAAGCTCCTCCTGATGGACGAGCCGTCGCTCGGCCTCGCACCCAAGCTCGTGAAGCAAATCTTCGACCTGATCGTGACAATCCGGTGCGAGGGAACGCCCGTGCTGCTCGTCGAGCAGAACGCGCGCGCCGCCCTTGCGATCGCCGACTATGCCTATGTGATGGATGGCGGGCGGATCGTGCTCGAGGGGCCGGCACGCGAGCTCGCCAGGGACGACCGGGTGAAGGCCGCCTATCTCGGCGGACACGCCCATGCCTGAGCATCGAGGCCGGCGATGACCGACAACCGAAACGAGATGCCGCCGAGCCTCTGGGCGGCGACCGCACCGCCGCCTCCCGAGACCGTGCCGCTCGAGGGCGAGGTTCGGGCTGATCTCTGCGTCATCGGTGCCGGTTACACCGGCCTGTCGGCGGCTCTCGCCGCAGCGGAGAGAGGCGCGCGGGTGGTCGTTCTCGAGGCGGCGGAGATCGGCTGGGGCGCGTCGGGGCGCAACAACGGCCAGGTGATCCCCACACTCTCGCGCATGGACCCGGACGAGATCGCCGCGCGCGGCGGCGCGAAGGGCGAGGCCTTCGTGGCCCTGATCCGCGACAGCGCCTCGCTCGTGTTCGACCTGATCCGGCGCCACGGCATCGAGGCGGAGGCGGTGCAGAACGGCTGGGTGCAGCCCGCGCATCGCGCGAGCCGGATGAAGCTTGCCGAAAAACGAGTAGAAGCCTGGGCGCGGCGCGGCGCTCCGGTCGAGCTGCTCGACCGCGACGCGATCCGGCGAATCACCGGAACCGACCACTGGTTCGGCGGCTGGGTGAACTGCACGGGCGGGAGGATCAACCCTCTCGGCTTCGCCCGCGGGCTTGCCCGCGCCGTGATCGCCGCAGGCGGAACGATCCACACCCGCACCGCTGCAGAGGGCATCGACCGCGCGGGCGGCAGATGGGTCGTCCGCACGCCTCGTGGCTCGGTCGCGGCCGAGCGGGTGATTCTCGCAACGAACGCCTACTCGACCGACCTCTGGCCGGGCTTCCGCGAGGAGGTGATCCCGGTCCGCTCCTACCAGATGGCGACCGTACCTCTGTCGGACAATGTGCGCCGGACCATCCTTCCCGAGGGCCATGCTCTGTCAGACACGCGCGGTGATCTCTACTTCTTCCGCTTCGATGCCAACGGCCGGCTCATCACCGGCGGAGCGCTGATGCTGTCGTTCGACTGGGAGCATCGGATCCGCGAGCGGATCGCTCGCCGCTGCGAACAGGTGTTCCCGCAACTCGGCCGCCCGAGCTTCGACTACGTATGGTGGGGCTACGTCGGCATGACGGCCGACCGTGCGCCGCACGTGCACGAGCTCGCCCCCGGCGTCACCGGCTGGAACGGATGCAACGGCCGCGGCGTGGCGCTCGCCACCGCCATCGGCCGGGAGCTCGGCAGGCAAGCAACGGGAACGCCGTGGCGCGAGATCCCCCTGCCCCTCTCGCCGCTCAAACCCATCCCGGCCTACGGCGTCGCGCGGCGGCTTGCTCCGGCAGCGATCCTGGTGCGTCGCTGGCAAGACCGGCGGGACTGACCCTCAGCCGCCGCGGGCGGCCCTGATCGCCCGCCACACCGCCTCAGGGGTCGCCGGCATGTCGATGTGGCGTATCCCGTAGACCGAGAGCGCATCGACCACGGCGTTCATCACCGCAGGCAGGCTTCCGGCGCAGCCGGCCTCGCCGCAGCCCTTCACGCCGAGCGGGTTGGTGCGCGCCGGCACCGGCCTCGTTTCCGTCACGAAGCCGCAGACATCCGCCGCACGCGGCAGGGCATAGTCCATGAACGAACCGGAGACGAGCTGCCCCGCTTCGTCATACACGGTTCGCTCGAGGAGCGCCTGGCCGATTCCCTGCACGATGCCGCCATGCGCCTGGCCCTCGACCAGCAGCGGGTTCACGACGGTGCCGAAATCGTTCACCGCGACGTAGCGCACCACCTCGATCACACCCGTCTCCGGGTCGATCTCGACCTCGGCGACATGGCAGCCGTTCGGGAAGGCCGAGGGCGCCTCGCCGAACACGTGCCGGACGTCGAGGCTCGCGGGCACCTCGGGGGGGAGGTGCTCCTGTGCGCGCAGCCAGGACGCGAGCTCGATCACCCCGATGCCGCGATCGGTGCCGACGACCGAGAAGCGACCGCGCTCGAACACGATGTCGGCCACCGCGCTCTCGAGCGCATGCGCCGCCGCCACCTTGCCCTTCTCGATCACCTTCTCTGACGCCTCGACGATCGCCGCGCCTGACGCCATCAGAGACTTGGACCCACCCGTGCCGCCGCCCGCGATCAG
>Ga0308409_1001505_pt1 | contig 10785 bp, 9 predicted proteins | sample HotsprSampleMSe4_FD_203469 | JGI IMG/M metagenome (GOLD analysis project Ga0308409, IMG submission 203469) | Hot spring phototrophic mat microbial communities from Mushroom Spring, Yellowstone National Park, Wyoming, United States - 20060912_MSe4 ... | reverse complement strand
GGAATGAAGTAATGTTTGGTGTTTTAGAAAAGGAAGTAAAAAATATAACTCCTCTCTATCAAAAGGAGGACTTATTGAATCAATTAGCTTTTGCAGTTTTCTCTACTTCTGAACCTTTTGTCTTTAAACAGAGTAAATCGACTTTAGTTCTTATCGATAAGCCTAACTTAGTAAATAAAACTAAAAAATCTAGTTCAGTTTTAAATCGAACTAAGGAAATAAACAAAATGGAACCTTCACTTAATAACGATGATTCTTCTATTGTTGAGAATAAAACAGATCCTATAGAACTTAATTTGTTAGGTTTAACTTCGATAAATCTGCCCTTAATACTCCTTGAATAACAATGGATGTATAAGAACTTATGAAATCTCAGTACGGTTGGAATAAAGGTTTAGACAATCAAAGTAACGAGGAAGCTCAATATGGTTGGAATAGATATTCAGGTAATTATAGCTTTAAGGAACCAGAAACAGACTCTACAAACTTTACTTTATTAGTAGGAAAAGCAACAAAGTTATCTATACCAAACATAGCTAACTTACCTAACTGGAAAGACCATACAACCAATACTACATATAAATTAGCATTACAGGCTCTAACTATTGCGCAGTCTCTAGATTTAATTGGACCTTACGAAGCAAGGGAGAAATCTAATCTAATACGTAGTAGAAGATTGCGGTTTTCTAGTCCAAAGGGTAAGTGTAATGTATTTGGTTTGGCTCCTGTAAGAGAGCTAAAGAATCCATTTTACCAGGTTGGAAGTTATTTTATAAAACATCCCGAGCATCCTATAAGGGAGAAAGAGTGGGTAATGTCAGAAGTTTGGGGTACTAATTATGCTCGCTGGTTCCATTTTCCTACACCAGATTTTACTTGGGTTTCACCTATATCAGATTTCTTAGGTTGTGAGCCACAAAAATGACAAGAGTACAATCAAACATAGAAATACCAGTAGATATTTTTGGTATAGATCCTAGGTACCTGGAGAATCCGAGTCTTGTTGCAGATGATGATGAGTTGTCGAATATATTCTCACAAGAATTTGCAGCTGTAGCCGGATTAGCTGCACACGGTAAGTGCTATCTTAGATACAGAGACAAGCAAAACTTTTTAGAATCTAACTCTTCGAGGTACGTTGAACCGAGATTACCTAGAAGAAAACAGACTACTGAATTACATAAACAACTATTTAGGTTAGTTATTGCACTATCTTCTATTGTTGATTTACTTCTAGTTACAAATACACAATACACTGTAAATTCCTTACCGAACAGAAGTCCAATTGAATTAACTGTACATGCTAAACGTTGGAGGTTAAAACCTAAAGATAAAGATTTCTATCCTAAATATGACTTTTCAGATCCTCAAAACTTACCTGAAATAGGTGCTTCCTTACCTGGTAACATACTTAGTTTTCTTAAAGTGAACAAACCAAATCCGACTTATATAGAGATTTATCAAGCAATTTTATCTAACACGGATACAATTTTAAAATCAAATAAACCTGATCCTCTATTACTCTCTAGTTTTATACTTCGTAGTTCGCCAAAGCTAGAACGAGCAAGACAGATACTAACTGCATTTGTAAATTCTATTGTTTTGGTAAATCTACCAATCTCAAAGGTGTACTCACCTGGTTTTAATATCAATACTAGAACTGATATTATAACTAGGCTAATAAACATTGGTAACATTGCGACAGACGAGTTAGACAAGGCTGTAATCTTTAATAAGCTAGCTGAAAATATTTTTACAGGTAATTATACAGATGATGATATTGAGCTGATTAAAAAGCTAATAAGTATCGATCCAGCCTTGTTTTACGACTCTGTTTTACTCAGCAGAATAAACTCGTCAAACGAACTCTTAGATAAATTAATTAGTTCCTATATCAACGTATTAAATCCAAATGAGACAATTCAGGATTTATTAGATATTTATCTAGAGGAATCTAGTATATTAGATGGTGCTTTAGGTATACCAGGCAATTATATTGCTGCTGGTACAGCACACATATTAAAAGTCTTATTTATTTTAAATGACCTAACGCAAGGAATTGTTGATTCAGAAGCTTTTAAAGCATGTATACCGATATTAGTACAAGGTATTAAATTTATTAACGATAGCAAGTTAGAACAGTTTAACGTAATCATAGGTAAATTAGTTTCAGTACTCAATATTCTTAGACAGACTGATATTGATGTTTTAGCAACTATTAGTAACGCAAGATTTTTACAGTTACAGAAAGCTATAAAGGTTAAATAAAGTAAAATGACAAAGTGCATAAACTCAGATTTAAACATTACTCGTTTAACTAATATTGTTTTACCAAAAATTCTACAAGTACTAAATCTAAATGATATTGAGAGCATATCTTCAGATTTTACATTTATACCAGGTACTTACATACCTACTCTAGAGAGTGATGATATCGGTTTACCTGGAGTATTTATACCTGAAGATATAAATATAAGACCTTTCATTCCTACTTTTGGATTACCTGTAGTTGATTTTATTGAGAAGATACCGAATAGACCGGGCATACCTGGAGTAATACTAGTACCTAACGATAATAATCCACCTATATTTGTACCAGAGCTACCCGTAGATAACGCAATTGAGGGTGTTTTTGTACCAGGTATTCCTGGAGTTTATGTAAAACCACCAGCGTTAGATTTCGCAAACTTAGACTCAGTTAACTATTTAATTAGTGATTTTATACCAGGTGTAGAATTAAATCTTATAGATCCGTATGAACCATTATTACCAGGTTATAACAGTGATTATGTTAGAAGTCCCGTATTTATACCAAATGATTCTGTAAGACTACCGTCGAATTTTGATGTTGATAATCTAGTGATACCAGGTATTTTAATACCAGGTTCTAATGAGAGTTACAAACCCGTAATTGCAGATGTAGACGATCAAGATAATCATCAGGATGATATAAGAATTTCAGGATTAATACCTGGTTCACCTATAACTAGTTTTCCGATAAACTTAGGAGACCCAATAACCGGAATATTCATTCCGAATAATCCTCTGATTCCGCCTTTTATTCCAGGTTTTCCTTATATACCTCAAGATTTTTTACCAATATTAAATTCCGCAAATAATAAGCTAGCTACACAACCTATACCAATCTTAGTACCTAACAGAAATTTAATTAACTCTAGTATTAATTTGAAAGATCTAAATCTGTCGACACCAACTCTACCTGTACCTAGTGTAGATATTAGTCCTAGTAGTCTAGGTGTATTTGAGGATATTCCTAATACAGAAATCTCTTTTGATGAATTCACACGGTTTGAAATAATAGCTGTTAGAAGAACCCATGAAGATTTAAGAGAAATTAATAGGTTTATAACTATAATAATTTCTAAGTTAAAAACATTTACGAATTATATAGATAAGTATGTGGAAACACAAGGCTTGAACTTTGTTAATCAAGCAAATGTTACTAGGTATGAAATTATTGAGTCTAGTGTAACTAACAGTATTAAAACGGCAGAGATATTAGTAAATAGATTTAAATTGGATAATAACTTTTATAAGTCTTATTGGGAAATACCTTTTAAGTATGACGGTGTATACAGAAGAACTCAAGAAAGAACTAAGGAAATTTATCAAAATAGCTATTCTACTGCAAATATAATTATGTCTCATGTTACCCAAGGTAACAAGGTCGATTTTCGTGCTGGTAGAGTTATTAACCAGGCTACACACTTTATAAACCTAGCCAAGGCTGAGATACAAAATTACGCACCTATAACAACTACAATAAGCGAAGTAATGGAAACTCAATCGGTTTCTAATAGGCTTACTTCAGATGAGATAGAGTTCAACTCTATGGTTAATATAATTAGAACATCTGAACAACAACATTTAATCAGTAATCGATTTTCACATATATCTAAACTAACTGATTGGAGAACAGAGAATTATACTGAACATATTAAAAAGAATAAGACTATACTAATTGGTGGTTCCGAATCTAAGGAAATTAAGGGCTCAGTTACTTATAATGCAGATGGTATTATAACAATCACATCAAATACCAAACTAATTTTAAATGCACCTGAAATAGTATTAAATGGCGTGCAAATGGTGGGTGCCTATCAACCTGTAGAAATTAGTAATCCAGAGGTGCCTACTGTAAAAGAAGAGTCTCTTAAACCTTACTACGAGAGAGTAAGCTCACACCCTTCTAATCTTGCTAGCTCTGGTTACGGTGATATACCAAGAGATACAGATAAAATTCCACCTCCAACAGTAGGAACAGAAGGTACTATAATGAGCCATCTTGTCACTCCGGGTATTGCTGCTCGTCAATACAAACAGATAAAGTAATAGCTAGTCAGATAACAGGCTAAGTTTTATGAGTCAACAACTAGTTGGATTAGAGTCACTTAATAATGATGTTTTAAGAATAACAAGTAAATTTCTAGATCGTGTAGAGTTTAAAGGTACTTCAGCTATTGAATTAGCTAGACTAATAAACTTGACTAAAGATCTAGAAATACTGAAGCAGAACTTAGATGAAAGAACATTAAAACTCCTTATATCCGCATTAGAGTCTAGTTCAGGATTCGGCTCAGAATCTCTAGATTGGGTTCATGTATACACAGTATACATAGCTATATACGAACAAAATTATTTAAATCAAAGTTAGTAATGAATACACCTGAATTAAGTAAAACAGATTTAGAGAGGCTTTATACAGATATCGGTTGGTTTGTAGGTAACTCTGCTTTAGCTGGAGAAGCTTTACGCGGAGGAGATATAGCCATAGCATCTGACTCTGATTTTGTTATACGTTCAGGTGTAAGTGAGATTGTTGAGTCTTTAAAACGTAGACTGTCCACTCCTAGAGCTTTTTATGAAAGGTGGATTTTAGATGTAGATGGTTTAAAATCAATTGACTCGGATTATGGAAATCCAGCGTTTAATGCTCTATCTGAACCAATGACTAGCTCGTGGTTGAGATCGATGTTGGATTTCATTACCTTAACTGTTAACCAAGAGGATAGAGTTAACCTAATAAACGTTAGCGTAGGTTCTATTTCTCCCCAATCAGGTTTAGTTACATTTGTAATAGAATACCAAGTTATTGGTTCAGACATTGTATATTCGATGCAATTAGAGTCTAACGGGGAAGAACTACTATTAACCCCAGATTAGTTGTATGAGTATAACTTTTAGAAATATAAATACACTCTTTAATGACTTAGCACAGACGTTAAGTCAGGTAGGTTCACGTTTAACTAATTTTAGACAAGGTTCAGGTTTATATACACTATCCAGAGCTTGGTTAACATTATTAGCACGAACAGAAGTTGAATTAAGAGACTTAGTACTAAGCTTTTATGCCCAACTTGCTACTGGGGATGATCTAGATAGAAGAGTAGAAGATTTTGGATTAAAAAGGAAAGATGGTAGTTATGCTTCAGGTAGGATTAGCATAGTTGCTAATCTTCCTACAGTTGCGGTGTTGCCTAGATACTCTCTAGTTCAGGTACCAAATAGCACTATATCATTTTTAACTCAAACAGAAATTACAGTAGGTGGTAGGAATGCAGCAAGTGTAGATATTATTTCTACAAACCCAACTGCCATTTCTTTGCCTGCTGGTTCTAGATTAGTTATACCGGCTTTACCTAATGCTGTTGTAACTACAGTGCAGGCAATTCAGGGTGGATCGCCTCCTGAATCAGATAAGGAACTTAGACAGAGGTTTCAAGATTTTATACTCAGTCTCCAGGAAAGTACTTTACGAGGGGTACGTAGAGCTGTTTTAGCTATACCTGGTGTTACTCAGGTAATAATATTGGATCAGTACCCAATACAAGGAGTTTTTACTGTAGTTTATGATACCAATACCCCAGATCCGAATGACTTACTTCTGTCAGTAAAAGGAGCAGTAGAAACAACAAAAGGTTTAGGGGTGCCTTATCAAATCATACCTGTTATTCGCAGGAAAATAGATTTGTTAATTAGAGTCACCTACGTTAATAGTAGCGTTGTAAATGAAGCTGAGTTAGATATAACAAGAGTACTCTCTAACATCAAACCTGGCATTGGAGTTCCTATAAATATATCGACCTTAATTAGTTCTATCTTAAGAGCTAATAAAGGTATTGTTGACGTAGCTATACTGTCTCCAGGAAACAATATTGTGCCTAGAGAGTTTGAACGTCTAATTATTAATAGCTTTAAAGTTGAGAGGTTGATCTTATAGTGTCTAAGGAACTAAGACCAGATGAGAAGTTCTTGAGTGATTTAGCCTTCAAGGTATTTATGTCAACAGTACCCCAAGGCTATAGATTTTTTGGTAGAGATAATTTGGTATACCCCGAACAGTTGAAGTTATTTGCTAAAGGTTTCTCTGACTTAGTTGGACATCTTTGGTTCAATATTAAGTCAGCTAAACGTGCAACTTTGATGCGGAAAGCCTGGTCGGAGTATTTAGATTTATGGGCACTTGAAGCTAATCTACAACGTAGAAAAGGGGAATCTGATATATCTCTACGCAGACGGGTTGTAATGGCGATTCTAGGCCTGAAAACCAGTAAACCTGGAACGAAAGATCAAGTTGCAGATTTAATCGCTAAGAACGGATTTTTGCTTTATGAAGCTTGGAGAGAATTAGCTTACTTACAACAACCTAACTTTAAGTCTTTTGTTTCGTTATTAAATGGTAAGACTGGTTCCAGTGTGTTGATGGATCAAAGCTTTTATCGTATAAACACATATTCTGTCGATCTTTATGAAGATGAATATGCTGAGTTAGCTGCACTATTAGTACAAAAAATAAATGAGATAAAAACACTTGGCGTTAAAACATTTATTAGACAAGGTTTTCAAGGTACCATCTCAACAGGTCAAAGTAAGATTAGTTTTGGAGAGTATAAAACAAATCAAGAGCTCTGCTCATCTGTGTTTGAACCAGATGTTTTTGAGCCTCAGGTGTTTTATGAGCAGATTTGCAGACCGCCTAGAAAAAACCCGTTCCAACCTAAGATACTCACAAATAACCGATTATACATAAAAACCTCAGAAGATAAGTTTTTAGTAGCTACCGGGATTATATAATGGCAATCGTATACAGAAACGCCAAGGGCTCACCTCTATCTGCAGATGAGTATGATCAGAATATTGATGAGATAATAGCTCTAACAACAAACAGAGCAAATCATGTTGGCACTCAACCAGCTTCTACTATATCTGATTTTGCCTCTGCTGTAGAAAATTTAGATCTTATTAGTGGAAGTTCGGGACTAAAAACTAAGTTAGATCTATTAACTAACTTTACTACACCAGTAGACATTGGGGCACTGGTTAATAATTCACACAGTCCTGTTACAATCAGTGCTACTAATGCTAATGGTCTGTTTATAAACCAACAAGAATTAGGTTTAACTCTGGCCAGTGCCACGACTAATGGAGCTTTAAGTTCTCGCGATTGGAATATATTTAATAATAAAATTTCTGGTGCTACTAACTTAGGTACAAGCGCAGGTAAACAAGATATTTATGCCGGGCAAGTAGGTACAACACTAAGGTACAAAAGTTTAGTTGGAAGCAATGGTATTGTCCTAACGTCTAATGCAACCGAAATCAATATATCTTTAGCAGAAAATATTGCTAATTCTTTAAGAGTTAATTGCTATGATGTAGTGATTAACACAATGAAAAATCGTACGACTGTATTAGGTACTTTACCGAGTAATGCAGTTGTACTATTTTTCAAGTCAAAGGTAAAGGAAGTTGCAAATGATCCGGCAACAGTGTCTATTGCATATGGTAACGATGTTGTTATAGATGTCGGTACGATTAAACCTCAAGAGGCTAACCAAGCAACACATTTTGATGTTGTTATATCAAATCCCCTACCAACAGATGTACTAGCTATATTAGGTCCTAGCTTAGCTTCTACTGGAATAATAACAATTTATGTTGGCTACATAGTATGACTACTAAGGCAAGTTTTACGGATCAATATAGATCTTACTTAGCTAAATTAGCTTTGTTAGAAAATTCTTATTACATTGGTATTGCACAGACAGATCCCTGGCCAAATGAAATCGATGAAATTTCTGAAAATAGAGACCTACCTGAACCTATATTACCGAATATTGGATTACAAGATTTAATAGGGATCGTACGTGTAAAGGCTATACAATCTTTAATTCCGGTTGACTTAGTAAAGTATCCTAAGAATCTAGAGTATAAACAAGCTATTGGTTTGTCAACTTCGGACCGGTTTATATCGTTACTAGCTTTTGATAACCTAGTTTGGTTGTATGACCGTAATAATAACTTGTTAACTTCAATTGTATTAGATCAGCTAACGAGGCAAAATTCTAGATCTATCACAAGTAATTTTGAATTACCTACTTTAATTTGTAACGACAAATTGGGATATTTATTCGGTTTAGTGGGAAATCAACTCACTAATGATTTGAGACTGGTCAAATATACAAACCTGTCGAGAAGTTTTAAGAGTGTTCCCTTTCCAGGGCTAAATGAGGTACAAGTAATTAGTAACGTAGGTGCTGTAAGTGGACAATTTTTCATTAGTTTTAACGGTAGTAATACTATACCTATATCTTATAATATTACTCCAAACGAGTTAAAACCTTTATTAGAGGCACTTCCCGACATTGGTGTTGGTAATATAGAGTGTAGTAGTTTACAAGGCAATAACCAACCTCTAAATGTATCTCCTATAAAGATTGAATTTGTTAATCAGCTTTCCAATTTAAGCCAACCTTTATTTAGTATAACTAACCTAACTTTAACCGGTAATACTCCAACAATAAGAGTAACTCGCCTACAATCAGGATTGTCTAATAAAATTATTGACCTTGCTGCAGATGACTCACATTTAACCTGTTTGAATGATCAAGGTTTTCTAATACCTTTCTTGACAACCTCGCTAACTAGATCAGATGTTTATTCTCAATTAGATCTAAAAGATCTTCTCAATCTACAACATTTAAACGAGAGACTTGTTAAGCACTGTTACTTTGGACAGAGCTATCTAATTGTACTGAGTTCTCTTAATAACTTATATGTACTTGATAAGTATACTTATACTCTACTAAGTAAAATCAGTTTAAGTATACCTGCAGATGATAGTTCGCGTCTACTTTCAATATGTATCTTGAATGAGGAGCTTTATGTTTTAACTGAAAATAGGGTGTATAAGTACAAAATTGAGTTTGAGTTAGATAACTTTGCAATTTTTGAATATGGGTCAGATAAGTACGTCGGTGTAAACAAAACGGAATTGAACAGAAGAGCTTTCAATATCTCGCATATCGGTTGGTATGCTGAAATACTGCCAGGACAATTGCCGAATACCACTTATAGACAAACAGTATTGCTTAATAATGTTGTGTTTAAAAGTGGTGTAAATACAAATAAGTCTGTCTTTTTATCCTCAGAAATAGAAAAATACGAAACAGTATTTATAAGTAATCATGAACCTCAGATTATAAATGAGAATACATATAAACTATTGAAAGTAGCTAAATCTTTCTAGAAGAAGTCTATAAGCACTTATGAACAAAGTAAATCCAAATACGAAGAAAGTTTATAGAGATAGATTTACACCTGTGCAAGATAACCAGGACTGGACACAGGTGCTTTTTAAAGAGGGTGTGTATCTTCAAGGTGCAGAGCTTAATGAGATTCAATCAGTTATAGTTAATCGTTTGGGATCAGTTATTAATAGACTAATACCCGATGGGGCTTTGTTGGCTGGTGGTGAAATAACTGAATTTGTCGATGAAAGTACAGGTTTATCTACTGTAAACATTAGACAGGCGGTTGTAAAGTATTTCTCTACCCTGTTTAGAGTTCCTGCTCGTAACTTAGTCCTACAGGGTTCAGCGGAATCTACTGGTAACTATACAATCGGTGTTTTGTTGACTCGACAGTATTTAACTGCTATACAGAATCCAATTCTGTATCAGGAGGAAGAAGTAGTTCAGGGATTTGGAACGGAGGGTGCAGATCGCGAATTTTGGGATGTACAATGGACATTTAAAATTAATGGTCCAATATTACCTGGATTCACCCAACCTTTAGAAATACAAGATTTAGATACAAATCCAGATAAGTATTTCTTTCCAGTGTACTCTTGGCCAATAACAGATAGCGGAGTAACTAATAGTTACTACGACTTCCGTAGTTATCTAAGTACCGTAATAAATGAAATACATGACTCATTTATAGTATCTGGTTTAGAAATTACCGGTAGCGATAATGCAGGAAAGTTAACTACAACTGGTGGAGGTGATAAGTTTAGGTATCAAGATATAGATTACCTAGAATTTATACTGTCTGAAGGTCTTGCATATGTTAAAGGTAAGCGGGTAAAACTAGACTCTAAGCAATTATTTAAAATACCTCGTGCTTTAGATGAGCGTTATATAGACAGGGATAGAATTGATTTACTGGAAAAGGATGCCTTTCCCAGTAAACCTGCATTTGTTTGTTTAGGTTTAACTTTGGATTCTACAATACCAACATTAGATAGTCTTGCTCCCACTCTAGATACAGATTGTGATGTTCACAGACGAGCTATAAACTTTAGTTTTACATTAGGTCCTGTTGACTTTGTTTTAGACAGCCAAAATCGACCAGTATATCCTAACGCATCTATTACAATTACGATCCATACAGAGGCATTTGAACTCCCTGCAGATAATAATCAAGCAAAGGTAGTACTTAGAGACCTACTTTATGAGGCACTGACTTTATTACCTAATAGAA
>Ga0308409_1001491_pt1 | contig 10831 bp, 13 predicted proteins | sample HotsprSampleMSe4_FD_203469 | JGI IMG/M metagenome (GOLD analysis project Ga0308409, IMG submission 203469) | Hot spring phototrophic mat microbial communities from Mushroom Spring, Yellowstone National Park, Wyoming, United States - 20060912_MSe4 ... | reverse complement strand
GTGGAGCTCAGGTTTGGATTGAGGGGAGAAGAGCCAAAAACATTGCGGGAGATAGGAGAGATCCTAAACATCTCAAGGGAAAGGGTCAGGCAGTTGGAAACAAGGGCTCTAAGAAAACTAAGAAACATGGCAATAAAAAAACACCTAAAAGACTTTCTAAGCGCATGATCCCCTCTCTCTTGCTTTTGGACAAGCCCAGGGGACTTACCTCCTTTCAGTTGGTGGATGCGGTTAAAAAGAGGTTCAAGCTGAACAAGGTGGGACATACGGGCACCTTAGACCCCATTGCCACGGGGCTTTTGATCCTTTTGCTTGAGGAAGCAACCCGCTTTGCGGAGTTCTTTGTTAGGCTTCCAAAAACCTACATCACAAAAGTAGTTCTCGGTGCCATAACGGACACCTACGACGCGGAGGGAAACATCTTAGAAAGAAGGAATGTGAGCGTATCCTGCGAGGATGTGGCAAAAGTTCTGCCCAATTTTACTGGCAGAATTCTTCAAAAGCCCCCACCCTATTCCGCAAAGAAAGTAGGGGGAGTTAGGGCTTACGAGTTGGCGAAAAAAGGTTTGGAAGTGTCCCTAAAGCCCGTGGAGGTGGAGGTTTATAGTGCCAAGCTTTTGGAGTGCAACCTTCCACAGGTGATCCTTGAGTTTGAGGTTTCTGGGGGAACCTACATAAGAAGCTTGGCACACGAGATAGGTTTAGCCCTTGGATGCGGAGCCTATGTTTCTGAGTTGAGAAGGACAAAGGTAGGAGACTTTAACGCCCATATGGCCCTCTCTTATGAGAGGCTAAACAGCCTTGAAGACCTCTGGGGCGTGCTAATTCCCATATGGGAAGCCCTGAGCTTTTTGCCGGCGGTTAGCTTGCGGACAAAAGAAACCAGACTTTTTAGAAACGGTGCAAAGGTAAGGGCAGAGGTAAAGCACTATGGCTATGTTAGGGTATTTTGGGAGGAGGAGTTTCTTGGAGTGGGTCTGTTGGAGGGCGGTTTTTTAAAGCCCTACAGGCTCATGCCTCTAAAGTAGTTCAAAAACCTCCCAAAAAGTGCCTTAACATCAAAACAAAACATTTCTTGACAAGCGTTTGGAAAGCATGGGCTACAACTAAGGTTCAAACTTATCTGAAAAACACTCTTTCCTATAGGTTTCCATACTACTGGGTCCGTAGAACCATAGAAAATAAAGGTTGGCAAACCAAGGTAAGCGGAAAGGTGCGAAAGTCCGCTATCGTTACCCACGAAAAACAGGGCAGACTTCAAAGCTTTGGCAATTTGCAAAGGCTGGGACATCTCCACAAAGTTATTTACATGTGCCTTTAGCCACTGGTCTGCCTCTCCAACTAAATACACACATTGGTAGCCAAGTCCCACAAGGAAGCTCTCAATCTCAAAAAACAACTCAATGGGTGGGTTTTTCTTTGGAGAACCGCTGGATGGGTGCAAAACCACCTTTCCCTTAAAGGGTGAGTTTGGGTCTGCGTCAAGGGGCAGTGTTTGGGAATAATGGGAAGGAAGACCTAAGAGTTTTAGATAGTATTCCAAAACCCACACCCTTTCCTTCGGAAACGGATCTATTCCATCAGTTCCGATTACTATCCTTTTGTCAAAGTCCTTCTGAGTGTGTTCTAAAAATATAAACCCATTGATGCACAAGAGTTTTTCCGCTAAAACCTAAGATTGATGTTTGTTAGCCTGCAGTTCAAGCTTAAGCTAAAGAGGGAAGGTAAGCAAAAACTCATTAGGTTAGCTCCTTTATCCTCTGGAGGGGCGTCCCAATGAAGGATTTTTTGAAAAGCCTCGCTGGGCATTGAAAGGATTATAACCGAGCGTAGTTCCTGTTTATGGATGGGATGGGAGGAATTCCGCAAAAATAGTATAAAATTTTAAACCTCGGCAGAGGCTATGGCTGAAATTTCCCTCGAGGAGAAGGATATTATAAAAGCCCTTAGCAAAAAGCCTCTGCATTTTAACGAGCTTGCCCACCTTTTGTCTTTGGACAAAAAGGGTAGAAAGGCGTTGAAAAAGCTTCTGAAAAAGCTAAAAAAGGAAGGAACCATTATGGTGGATGGCGGAAGGTATAGATTGGCACAGGAGGAGGTGGTGGTAGGCACAGTTTTGGCAAACCCCAACGGCTTTGGTTTTCTTGAGGTAGGAGAAGGTAAAAAGGATATATACATACCACCCTTTGAAATGGAAAGGCTTTTGCACGGAGACAGGGTAAAGGCTAAGGTGGTGGAATTCAAGGGCAAAAAGGAAATAAGGGTGCTAAAGGTTCTAAAGAGAGGCACCAGAGAGTTGGTCTGTTCCATAAAAAAGGAAAAGGGACAGTGTGTGGGAGTTCCCTTGGACCAGAACAGCTTTCACAGGGTCCTTTTGCCAAAGGATGCCTGCAAGGAGTTAAAGGAAGGCACCGTAATATTGGCGGAAATTGTGCGATACCCTTCCAAAGAGAGCCCAATGTTGGGCAAAGTTAAAAAGGTCCTTGGAGACCCGGCAGAAAAGAACCTCATAGTGGATATAATCATCCACAAGTATAAGCTACCTCAGGATTACGAGCCGGAAGTTCTAAAGGAAGCCCAAAATCTCTCCATAGATTGGGAGAAGGAACTCAAGAGCAGAAAGGACTTAAGGGATCATATATGCTTTACCATAGACCCACCAAAGGCAAGGGACTTTGACGATGCGGTCGCCATAGAAAAAACGCCCGAGGGGAACTACCGCCTTTGGGTGCATATAGCGGACGTGTCTTACTTTGTGAAGGAGGGCTCCACCCTTGACAAAAGCGCCTTTGAGAGGGGCTTTACCTTTTATCTGCCCGACAGGGCAATTCACATGCTACCGGAGAGGCTCTCTGCGGACCTTTGCAGTCTAAAGCCCAATGAAGACAAGCTTGCCTTTACCTGTGAGATGGTCTTTAGCCCAAAGGGAGACCTGCTATGGTATGACATCTACGAGAGCGTAATAAGGAGCAAGGCAAGGCTAACATACGACGAAGCCCTGCGACTTATAGTGGGAGACCCAGCCCTTGAGAAGAAGTATCCAGACCTTATAGAACCCCTCAGGCTCATGGAAAACCTATACCGGATTCTCTCTTACAGAAGGTGGGAGAGGGGTAGCATAGACTTTGACCTGCCCGAGGCAGAGTTGATCGTGGATGAGTATGGGGAACCTACCGCCATAGTGCCCTATCAGCGCCACATAGCCCACCGAATTATAGAGCACTTTATGATCTCCGCCAACGAAACGGTGGCAAAGCATCTTGCCAGCATGGGCTACCCCTGCCTTTATAGAGTTCATGAAAAGCCAGACCCCAAAAAGGTGGAAAATCTGTTGGAGATCTTGGAGGGGCTTGGCTACAAAGCCAAAAGGTTTTACCTTGAGCCCAAGTTTTTCCAGAAGATTATAGAGGATTTTGAAGGCAGGGATGAAGAGCACTTGGTTAGATTTTTGACCTTGCGTAGTATGATGAAGGCAAGGTATTCTCCACACAACTTGGGACACTTTGGGCTTGCCAGCGATGGATATGCACACTTTACCTCTCCCATAAGGAGGTATGCGGACCTGGTGGTTCATAGACTTTTGAAGAAAGCCCTCAGAGGAGAAAGCATAGACTACGAGCGGACGGTTAGCTACTTGGAAATGGTGGGAGAGCACCTTTCCCTACAGGAGGAGTTGGCGGAGGATGTGGAAAGGGAAGCCATAGACCGGTTAAAGGTGAGGCTCATGAGGGCACACATAGGGGAGGAGTTTGAGGCCATAATAACGGGCGTGGTATCCTTTGGCTTTTTTGTGGAGCTCAGAGATTACTTGGTAGAGGGTTTGGTCAATGTGGCGTCTTTGGAGGAGGATGAATACATATACGACGAAAAAGCCCATCGGCTTGTGGGCTACAGAACGGGCAAGGTCTATCGCTTGGGAGACAGGGTCAAGGTAAAGCTAATATCGGTGGATGAAGAAAGGGGTAGGCTAAGCTTTGTCTTGGCGGAGGCTCAAAAGCCTTCATAAGCCTTTACATAGAGCTTGTGGACGTCTTCCATACTTGGCTCCACCGGGTTTATGGGAAAGAGTCCCCTTGAGAGCATGTATGTATCTTCTGTTAGCCTCTCTAACTTTTCCCTTTCCACGCCAAGCCCTTTGAGAGAAACCCTCAATCCCACCTTTTCTAAAAGTTCAACAACCGCATCCACAGCCTTTTCGGGCTTTGGTTCGTAGCCCATAATCTCCGCAAAGAGGGCATACTTGTGTGGGTTCCCTTTGTAGTTGAAGGCGGTTATTGCCGGGGCAAGCGCCGCAAGTCCCTCCGCATGGGCTACATTCGGATAGTGGGCGGAAACTGGGTGTTCCATGCCGTGTATTAGGGCTACCCTCTTTTTGTCTATGGCTATGCCCGCCAGCATGGACGCATAGCCCATCCACTCCCTTGCGGTTAGGTTCTCTGGCTCATTAACCGCCACCGGTAGCCACTCTTTGACGATCCTCAGGGCTTTTATCGCTAAATCGTCCGCAAAGGTGTTTTCCACCTTGTTGGTAAAGGATTCAAGAGCATGGACAAAGGCATCCACTCCAGTGATGGCGGTTAGCCTTGGGCTCATGGAAAGGGTCAGGGTTGGGTCTATGAGTGCAACCTTTGGATAGTTCAGGGAGTGGGAGATGACCAGCTTTTCCTTTCTCTTTGGGTTTGATATAACCGAGTATCTGTTTACCTCACTACCCGTGCCCGCAGTGGTTGGTATGCATATTACCGGTCTGTTGAGGTAGGGAATGAGCCTGGGACCTTCTGGATAATTCACATAATCCCATGCGTAGCCCTCGTTGGAGGAAACAATGGAAACCGCTTTGGCGGTGTCTAAGGCACTTCCTCCCCCTAAGCCCACTATGTAGTCTATCTTATTTTCTACCACCAGGGCGCTCGCTTCATTTACCATATGGTCGGTAGGGTTTGGCTCCACCCGGTCGTAAAGGATCACCTCCTCCGCACCCCATCTTTTGAGGGAATGGATAGCCCTCTCTAAAGCTCCGCTCTCTTTGGTGCTGTTTTTACCTGTTATGATTATTGCCCTGTAGCCGTATCTTTTGGCAACCTCTCCTAAGGTATCTAACCTCCCACTTCCAAAGAGGACCTCAACGGGCATGTAAAAATCAAACCTCATGCCTCCGTAATATCTTCCCTCTGAATTTCCATCTCCTCAGGCAGTGTGCCTTCAAAAATGATGGGTGTATAGGTAGGCACTATTCCCTCTTCCTCCGCTTTTTCTGCACAGACCGCATGATATCTGGTCCAAGGTATAGCCAACAGTCTCTCATACTCTATATACTCTCCGCAGTATTCACAAACACCGTAGGTGCCCGCCCGAAGCTTTTGCAGTGCATAGTCTATTTCCCTTATTATGAACATCTCCCTTGCGGAAAGATTATCAAGGACCTCTTGGGTGTAAGTCATTTGGCTCAGGTCCTCTTGGTCCCCCGGCTCCCTTATCTGCTCTCCGATCCTACTCTGCGTATCTTCAATTTTTCTGAACCTTTCCAAGAGCTTTGCCCTTTCTTCTTCAAGCCTTTCTTTTAAAACCTTTAACTGCTCTGGCGTCAGCATATTAAACCTCCTTGTTTTCTGATTATAAAGGATATAATATATATCTCTCACTCTTTTGGAGGTGCAAAAATGAAGAAGGGTATTCATCCTGAATTGAAGCCTACCACCTTTGTGTGTGGTTGTGGGAACACCTTTACACTGCTTTCCACGAAAGGTGGCACTGTGTATCTTGAAGCATGCAACGCTTGCCATCCCTTCTATACGGGCAAGCTGAGGATCAAACCCTTCCTGCTGGAGACCGCAGGAAAGTCCATCGATGCTTCATAAGGACTTAGAGGAAAGGTTAAGGGTATTACACCAAAAATATCTTCAGCTTCAGGCTAAGCTCTCAGACCCAGAGACCCTAAAGGACATAGACCTTTACTCCAAGCTCAGCAAGGAGTTCAAAGAGTTGGAGCCTGCCTACGAGGCATACAACAGATATACAAAGGTAAATAGGGAAATTGAATCTGCCAAGGAGCTTTTGGAAAACAAAGAGTTTGAAGATTTAGCAAAGGAAGAGATCAAAAGGTTAGAGAAAGAAAAGGAGGAGATAGAAAGGGAGATAAAACGGCTTTTGGTTCCAAAGGATGAAAGGGACGCCAAAAATGTTATACTGGAGATCAGGGCTGGGGTTGGTGGCGAAGAGGCTGCCCTTTTTGCTGCCGACTTGCTGAACATGTATCAAAAGTATGCGGAGGAGAAAGGTTGGAAGTTTTCCATACTTAGCGCCCAAAAGACAGGGCTCGGAGGATACAAGGAGGTTATAGCCCTAATTGAGGGTAAGGACGCCTACGCAAAGTTAAAGTATGAAAGTGGGGTTCATAGGGTCCAAAGGGTGCCAAAAACAGAAGCGGGAGGAAGAATACACACCTCCACCGCCACGGTGGCTGTTCTTCCAGAGGCGGACGAGACAGAGGTGCAAATAAACCCGGAGGACCTAAAGATAGAAACCTTTCGTGCCAGTGGTGCGGGTGGGCAGTATGTGAATACCACTGAGACTGCAGTCCGGATCACCCACGTACCTACGGGGATCGTGGTCTCCTGCCAAGACGAGCGTTCCCAATTTCAGAATAAGCTAAAGGCCATGAAAATACTCTACGCAAGGCTAAAGGATTACTACGAGAGGCAAAAAGAAGAAAAGATCGCACAGGAGAGGAGGGAGCAGGTGGGGACTGGAGAAAGGAGCGAAAAGATCAGAACCTACAACTTCCCACAAAACAGGGTTACAGACCATCGCATCAACTACACATCCCATCGCCTTCAGGACATCTTAGAAGGAAAGCTTGATGAGATAATCTCCGCTTTGGAGGAACACGAAATGGAGGAGAAACTGCGCGCCTCACTGCAAGAGGTTTAAAAATAAAAACCCATTGACACACAAGAGTTTTAAAGCTAAAATCTAACTCTGATGTTTGTTAGCCTGCAGTTCAAGCTTGAACTGAAAAAGGAAGACAAAGAAAAACTCATAAAGCTAATGCGTAAGCAATCCTCCACCATCCGAACCGCATACAATATGCTAAAAAAGTTGGAAAAGGAGAAAACAAAAAAACCCACACGCCCAAATATACCAAAGACTAAGACAGCTATTTTCTGACCTGCCGACCAAATATATTGACTCAGCCATGGACAAAGCTAAGCAATATCCCACAGATAAACCAGTGGTGTTTGGAGGCAAAAGACTTTTTGAAAAACTCTGCAAAAACCACCTCACAGCTAAAGCAAGGGAAGGAATTAAAAAGCAGTGGAAAGAACAAAGGCAAGGAACACTTATAAGCATTGGGTCAAGGGCAGAGAAAGGAAACAGATTAACAAGGTTTGAAGACCTAAACGGACAGCTACACCTTAGGATTACCACAGGAAACAGAGAGTTTATTCCTCTGAAGCCCATACTGGTGGAAGGGGTGTGGGATAGGGTGAGGCGTAGGTTAGTCCCTTTATCCGCTGGGGGACGTCCCGATGAGGGATTTTTTAGAACAGCCTCACAGATCTTGGACCTCTTCATCATCCACCTGTTTAAAGTCTCTGTAAAACATACCCACCGCAAAGGGAGATGTGGTAGTGGAGTAATAGCAATAGACTTGGTGTGCATATCTTTTTAACCTCTCTTCCGTCTCTTTGGGGCATACGGGCACTGCCACGATCACCCTTTTTGCCCCTTTTCTTTTCAGATACTCCACGCCCGCCTGTAGGGTCATGCCGGTGGCTACGCCATCGTCAACCACTATAACATCTTTATCTTTAAAATCCCTTATAAGTCCCCTTTCAAACTTCTTCTCCCTTTCCCTTATATTTTTAAGCTCCTCCTGGGCTACTTTTTGGATGATTTGGGGAGTGAGCCCAAAGTATTCAACGGTGCTTTTATCCAAATATATGTTGCCGTCTGGGTCTATGGCACCAAAGGCAAGCTCTGGATTTTCTGGAACGCCTAACTTTCTTACGATCAACACCCCCAAAGGTGCCCCAAGAACTTCCGCAGTTTCCTTTGCTACCACAACTCCTCCCCTTGGGATGCCCAAAACTATATAATTCCCCTCCTTTCCGAGCTTTTCCTTTAACCACTCACCCAGCAAGCGTCCGGCATTCTTTCTGTTGTCAAAAATCATATTCTTTTCAAAATTTATCCCCTTAAAATACTCCTGCCATGGAAACCTACAAGGGCTGTAAGATTCCCAAGGAACTTTACTATGACATAGAGAACCAAGTTTGGTATCGCCTTGAGGAGGATGGCACCGTCAGGGTTGGTGCCACGGATGTAGGGCAAACCCGCGCAGGCAGGATGGTAAATGTTAGGATAAAGCCACCCGGCAAACATGTGCCCAAAGGAAAACCCGTAGCGTCCTTAGAGAGTGGCAAGTGGACTGGTCCCGTGCCCGCGGTCATAGAGGGTGAGGTTGTAGAAATGAACGAAAAGCTCTTTGACCAACCGGACCTAATAAACGACGACCCCTACGGAGAAGGTTGGATCGCAAGGCTAAAGCCCACAAACCTGGAAAGGGACCTAAAGGACCTGCTGACGGGAGACACTGCCCTGCAAAAGATGAAAGAGTACATAGAAAGGGAGGGCGTGGAGTGTAAGGGTTAAGGGCAGTGGAACTTTTCTCTTAGCTTTTTTGCCACGTAGGGATGCACCAAGCCCTCTAAAGTTCCGCAGTAGCTGGCTATGTCCCTTACTATGGTGGAGCTTATGTGTATGTATTCCTGAGAGGGCATCATAAATATGGTTTCCACGCCTGCCAACTTGCTGTTATTGAGGGCAATCTGAAGTTCATACTCAAAGTCCGTAAAAAGCCTAACACCCCTCACTATTATCCTCAGCCCCTCCTTCCTCATAAAATCTACCAAAAGTCCATCAAAGCCCTTAACCTCCACCTTTGGACCTAAGGGTTCAACCATTATTCTAAACATATCTACCCTCTCTTCTAAGTTAAAAAGCAGGTGTTTTCTTGGGCTTTTGGCTATGGCTACTACCACCCTATCAAAGAGCCCACAGCTCCTTTTAACTATGTCAAGATGTCCCAAGTGGGGAGGGTCAAAGGTGCCCGGATATACTACGCTAATCATCCTCCTTCCTCCATATAGATAGGGCAGTATCTCCGTAGGTTTTTACCCTCTCTGCCCCAAAGTTTTGGCTTTTCCTATGTTCAAGGATAAAAAATCCCCCATTGTTTAGTTTTTTGAGGGCTAAGTCAATAAGTTTTTGGTAGTTTTCATAGTCATAAGGAGGGTCAGCAAAGATTATGTCTGGCTTGTCTTCCAAGTGTTCTAAAAACCTTATCACATCTGAGATGATCACTTTTCCCCCTTTTTCCTTTATTGCCTGGGCAAACTTTTTGCTCTTTTCCACAAAAAGCACCTCTGCACCCCTCTCCATAGCCATAAAACCCATCTGACCAGTCCCGGCAAATAGGTCTATAAAGAGCATGCCTTCTATGTCTCCCAATATGTTGAACACTGCCTGCTTTACCATAGATGAAGTGGGTCTGAGGAGTTTTTTTCTGCTTGATTTTTTCATAAAAGTTATTATAATTTCTTTGCTTTGCAAAAGGAGGTTTTTTGCTATGGTTTGGCTTTGGAAGCTTTTAAAAAACCTTGACAAGGAGGAGAAGAAATGGCAAAAGCCCTCGGACTGCATATCTTAGCAGACTTGCACGGCGTTAGCCCTGACCTTATTGACAGGGTGGAGGACATCAAAAACCTTTTAGAGACCGCCGTCAGGGTAGCAGGTCTCACCAAGATCTCCTCCCATTACTACCAGTTCCAACCCCACGGTGCAACGGGCGTGATCCTTCTTGCGGAGTCCCACATATCCATACACACATGGCCCGAGCACGGATTGGCAACGGTAGATGTCTACACCTGTGGGGACCCTTCCAAGGCTTACAAGGCTATGGACTACATAATATCCACCCTGGAGCCTTCTCGGGTTGATAAGCAGGTTCATGAGAGGGGCTTGGTGGGAAGTTCCGAGGGTCAAGAGTTGCGAAGTATCCTGCTGAACATATAAATTTTTATTAGAGGGCTGAGATGTTTAAGTTTACCGAAGAGCAGATAAAAAGATACGCAAGGCATATAATCCTGCCCGAGGTGGGCGGTAAGGGGCAGGAAAAGTTGTTAAATTCCAAGGTGCTTGTGATAGGTGCGGGTGGGTTGGGTTCCCCCGCCATACTGTACCTGGCGGCAGCCGGCGTGGGAACCATTGGCATAGTGGATTTTGATGTGGTGGATTTCTCAAACCTCCAAAGGCAGGTGATCCACAACACCGAGAGGGTAGGCACTCCCAAGGTGGAATCCGCCAAAAAGACCGTGGAAATGCTAAACCCGGATGTGAAGGTGATCGCTTACAACACCCGCATAAGCAAAGAAAACATAATGGATATAATCAAGGATTACGATGTGGTCTTGGATGGCACCGACAACTTCCCAACCCGCTTTCTTATAAACGACGCCTGCTACTTTGCGGGCAAGCCACTGGTTTCCGCCGCCATGCTGAGGTTTGAAGGTCAGGTTTCTGTCTTTGACTACAGAAATAAGGAAAATTCTCCCTGCTACAGATGTCTCTTTCCAGAACCTCCGCCCCCAGGTCTTGTGCCCTCCTGCCAGGAGGCGGGAATTCTCGGAAGTATTGGGGGCATAATGGGTTGCATTCAAGCCACAGAGGCAATAAAGCTGATATTGGGCATTGGAGAGCCATTAGTGGGCAAACTCCTTATCATGGATGCCCTCTCTATGGACTTTAGAAAGGTAAAACTGCGCAAGGA
>Ga0308409_1001479_pt1 | contig 10881 bp, 9 predicted proteins | sample HotsprSampleMSe4_FD_203469 | JGI IMG/M metagenome (GOLD analysis project Ga0308409, IMG submission 203469) | Hot spring phototrophic mat microbial communities from Mushroom Spring, Yellowstone National Park, Wyoming, United States - 20060912_MSe4 ... | reverse complement strand
GCAGCACAGTATCTAATCCAACAACACTCTGAGTATTATACACAACAGATAATTCAACGTGTATCACAACAGACTCCCACATCGCCTTCAACACTAAATCGTAAGTCTGATTAGCTATCTTAAAACCGTAAGAAGTCATCCCCCTAGTCAAACCGACATTACTTCTCTCCAAAAACATAGCAGGTGCAATAATAGCACCATACAAATCAGGGGACTGATTAACAGTAGTACTGAAAACATAACTAACATTAATAAAAGCATTGTTAGGCACATTAGCATCTACCCTATTATTTCTAATAAAATCAATAAGCACTCTAATAGCATCGTTGCTTATCTTATCAGTAAAATAATGATACCTAAGAATTCCAGCCTCATTATAGTATATTTCATACTGCTCTGAGTTATTAGTCCAGCGCCAGGTCTTTAAGTTACCTCCCATATCAGGGATAGTCCTCTCGTCAACAAAAGTCGGGAGTCTTTTAAGCTCATCTACCTTCAAGTTGGGCACGGCCGCTACGGCGGCTACAAAACGACGATTAGTCATGACCTTGTAGCTATCGAAACGCATCAAAAATGGAATATAAATATATGTAATGTAAAAAAATAAACATGTTAGTATATTTAGACATGCGAAAAGGAGACTCTAAAAGAAAAATAGAAGTTAGAGCATTTAGTGGATATACACTGAAGAATAGATATAAAAACAATAATCAACGTGATTTGGTTATTGAACGATTATTTATCAAATCTAACAGGACAAAGAGTGGTTATAGATGGTTTAGTGTGGCTCCAAGAGATCGCAATATATTGTTCCAAATCGCTGATCAGTTAGGGCCAAGAATTGGTAGTACCATAAGGGGTGTTCTATCACCGCTTAATGCCCCTTTCCAAAAACTTATAAGAGTATTATTTGATAGAAAGCTAGTATGGATGGGTAGTCCTAGTGCATTCTGGCAAGCTACAACATATATAGTGAGTATGGTTTATAAACAGTCTTACTCCATACTAACAAGCAAGGGTGGTCTTGACCCTTCCCAAGCTAAACGAATCGCCGTATCAGCAGCTCGTATATTCTGTAACTTTATGCTCACAACTAGACTTACTTACCAACTTGCTAATTATGCGGCGGGCTTAGAACAGCCCGAGGAACTAAGCGAAGAGGAGTTGAGGGAGATTGAAAGAGCAGAAACCGAAGAAGCTCAATCAGGCGAAACATTAGGCGTAGACTCCGCACAACTTAGTATGACAACTAAATACATAGTGAGTGCATTCAGAAGATTAAGACTTCAACAAATACTTGAAGGATTAAGAGGTATGGAATATAGACTTATAGCTTACACTTTTGTTGTAAATAGTAGTGGTGCTGAAAATATAAATTGGGTCAGGTATGCTCGTGGGTCGCATGCTTATACCGAAATCATTCAAGCATTAACGGATATTATAGTAGAAAATGTTGATGAAGTGTTAGGAGCTACGGTATCGGGTGTTGTGGCAGCTGGGGTCGCTGCTCGTAAGAAGAAACAACACCGTTCTTATAGCGAAGATATGGAATACGAAGAGGAACACTTAGATTTTGATGAAGAAGAACAAGATTACTACGGTGATGAAGAATACGATCAATATGAGTACGATGATGATTATGATGAATATGAACATGAATATTACAAAAGTGAAGATGAATACGAAGACTATGATGAATATGAATACGATGCTGAAGATGAATATGATTATGAAGAGTACGAATACGATACCGAAGATGAAGGCGGCGATTTCATAGAGCCTGTTGTAGAGCCTGAAATGACTGATTATGAATTAACAGAGCCTGGTCAAAGTACTATGATAGAGCCGGTAGACGACGAGACTGAGATGGCCGAAGAACTTGTAGAAGCTATAAAGGCCATTGAACCTGCCATGAAATCTTACAGACTAGCCGAGAGATTTCTCCGTACTCGTACCTTCTCTAATAGCGTGACACTGAAGCGGAAATTTTATGATTTCTTACTAAATGAGTTCGTCAATACAAGAGCTTTTAATAAGAAAGAGAAGGAAGAAATGGAAGAAGCAGCAGCCGAGATGGTAGATAAACTTGATGCAATAGCTGAAGACGTTAAGGATATGAAGACTATGTTGGCTAAGGTGATTGAAGCAATGGATGTAGCTACGGAAGGTGGAGATGAAGGGGGTGAAGAGGAATCTAAGGATAGTGAAAGTTCTTGGGAGGACTTTTGGCGTAGTGATGATTCCTATGAATCAGAAGAGGGTGGTGATGAAGAAGAGGTAGATGAAGATGAAGAAAAGGATGATACGGCAGAAAGTGAGGAAGAAGACGAGGGAGAGGGTAAAGAGGGGTATTATGCCAGATTGCGTAAGTATAAGAAGCGCAATCTGCGCATGTCTAAAGAAGCCGCAAAACCTAAGAAGAAACCAAAAGCTAAAGGGATATGACGAGAAAGTTACAATTAAGCCTCCAAGACCTTAGAGAGGCAGAAGAAGAAAAGCTGAAAGCAGAAGAAAGCCTGCGCAAATCTACGCAGGCAGAGGCCTTACGTAGAAAGGCTGAAGAAGAAGAGGAAGAAGAAGTAGAAGAACTGTTACGATTTGATGACGAAGAAGAAAGATCGTACAGTTCCTCTGACGAGTTAGACAGGTTAGTCGCGCAGAGTGTTTCGCGCTACTTTTCAAGAGTACAAACCCCAAAAATTCGTTAAGCTATGAGAGCTAAAGTACTTATAGAAAAAGCACTTAAACAGAAGGCCTTCAGGGGGGCGTTGATACAAAGCTCGCTGAATAATCGCGAGTATGCATCTTATCGCCTCACGGAGTACGAGAAGGCCTACAGCAATCAGGACGTTTACGAGAAGGCTACACTAGAGCGGATGTTCTCTGCTTTACCTGGCACAGCCACCACACGCGGCTTCCCTAACTACGGCGTCGTATTGCAACTAGCGTCGCTGCTCGCGAATGTGTCGTCTTTCAGCGGGTTCCTAACAATTGAAAAGACGATTGAACAGCCTAACTTTGTGCTTCACTTCATGGATTTGATTGGCACTAATGTAAGAGACCGAAATCAGCCCTCGCCTGTCTTCCCAACAGTCGGACCTACAAGGTATGACAATAGTGCATATGGCTTACAAACTTATACTACTCCCTCTACCGCAACGCCATTAGTTATTAATAATACCACATTCTCGACTGCCGCTGGACTACTTGCTAATGCTGCGATACCGCCTATTATGCCATATACTATAAAGATCGTTGTAAAAGCTTATACTGGTGGTAGCTTAGTAGCCACTGAAGTCTTTACGGACAATGGGAATGGGATGTTGGTCAGTTTGGGTGTATCAAGTGGAACAATTACTATAGACCCTGCAACTCCTATACCGCATATTGCCAGATATGGTAACCCTTCATTACCACCGCAATCGACTGGTTGGGATTTCACGATTAACTCTATCCAAATCAATGGCCCTACAGGTTCTCAATTAGTGGCCGAACTTTCATTCGCTTTCAACTACACGGAGCCTATCTACTATCCAGGTCAAGAGCAAGACGAGCGGTTCACGCTTAACCTGACTCGCGTTGTTGCCGTCAATACCAAACCCGCAAAGCTTACCATCGAACTCAATAAGCAAGAATTGGCGGCTATCTCTAAGAGCTTGTCGCAAGACTTGCAACCTGTTATTGTCCAACGTATTGGCGAGATATACAATAAGATGGTAAATCGTTATATTGTCCGCAAATACATGCAGAGATTTGTAACGGATACTGTTAATTATAGCGACTTTGTAATTATTGATGTTGGATCGCCTATCGGAGGGCCTGGTGGTGCAACAACGCCTGATTCGACCTATAACCAGTACATACCAATTTTAGATCGTATGCGTGGCGGGTTTGAAAAAGTACGTCAAGAACTGCATAGAAAAAGCTTCATTGCGAACAAGCCTACAGCTCTCTTATGCAGCCCTAAACTTGCGTACTTCTTAGCTAGATCTATAATGGTAGAACAATCCCTATGGGTAGAAGAAAAGGTTACTTATATCAACGACTTGTTCGGTTATTACATTGGTATTCCGGTTCTAATACATACCGAGCTAGAAGCACTTGATACGGCTTTTGATGCTTGGGCTCGGGGTACAGGTCGCCCTATGGCAAATAGCAGCCTTGACTTTGTAACTGCTGCTGTTGGTTTTGCAGTGGCTATCTTGCCTGATAATAATCTGGCTCCTATGGTGCGTGCTACCTTCCTGCCTCCGACGAATACCCCTACTGTCGCTAACTTTAATAACCCACTTCAAGAAGCTTTCAGCATGTTCTATCAAGAAGAAGTGGATGTAGTGGCGCCTGAGCTGGTTGTGCCGTTTGCTGTGACGAATATGCCTGTATCCTAATAACAAAAACTACTTTTATTTCAAATATACATTTAGGGGAGCTCAAGCTCCCCTATTTTTTATTACAAAACTACGCAGCATTAAACTTATTGTTAGCTCTGGACTGCTCAATTACAAAAGGTTGAGCATCCCGCGTTTACGTTTTTACAAAGTGTATTATGGATTCGTAAAATTCTTTCTTGTTTCTTTCCGTTCTCATAGTCACAGGCCTTATAAGCATATCCACTAAGTCAAATCCTACTGCTTCTCCTATTTTCTCGTAAATATTGTATTTATCATTTACCACAATAAATATATTTGCACCTTTTATCAAGTTTTTATTTATATTGTTAAATACTTGTATCATTGAATCGAGATATTCTTTTATTGCTTTCTGACTTTGTCCTTTGCTGGCCGAGCCTATTTCTAATTCATCAAATCTCGGTAGATTAAATAACTCATATGCATATCTGTGTTGTTCATGGTAATCTATCATGCCGATATAAGGCGGTGATGTAAAGACACCGTCTATTTTGAGGTCGTCAGGTAGCTTAACTATTCTTGCATCACCCTGTATGATTTCCACGAAGGCGTCAGTTCGTATTTTATCAAAAGCTTTCAGTCTCTCTATGGTGTCCAGACTGTAACGCTGAATGAACTTATAGGCTTCTTGAATAGGCGTACAATACTTTTTGTGCTTAATACACCAATATGTGCTTTTAACTGGTTTTTTAGGTCTTGCTAATTCATAATGCGGCACAAGTCTAGCTGAACGAGCTGCTCGTGAAAGAATAACCATCAAAACTTCACTATTTTTATAATCAGGTACAATGCTCCTGTAGAACAGTATTTCTTGCAAAGCTGTTTCTGAAAACCACTCTTTCATGTAAGTGCTATCGGTATATATTTGATTAGCGGTACCAGAGTATATTTTCCGACTAAAATCTTGTAAGCGGGATAAAGCGTCTTTAATATCCTTTCCCACCTCTACAAGATTGTACTTGCCAGTCTTTACCTTTTGTATCAGTACGTTAAAAGGGGCTAATTCTATGCCTACTGAGTTTATACCCAGTACAGCGGACTACTCAACTTTTTTCAGTTGAGCTTCCTGCTTCGTCGCAGGATGGCTTTTTAGGTAGCCCGTTGGGGCTACGGCCATCCACCAGAGCCTGCTCCACAGGCTTCACTTCGGGTCGTCCTAACCCTAGAGGCTTGGTTTTCGCCTACACGAAGTACTATCGAAACATCCAATTAAGGTCTCACCATGATACAGATTACCTCTTTGATTCCGTAAATTCCATCTGTATTATGAATCCGCAAACAAATGGCTAATAAATAAATCTAAATTACTGAACGCCTCTTGGACGGCCGTGTGAATCAGCTCATTGACCCTTTGGTTTGTTCCAAACGTGGAACATTCAATGCTAGCATCTATAATTTCTTCAGATTTGGATAGCAGCAAATAAGCCGCTATATATTTCAATATGTCATCAACTTTATCAATTTTAACACAAGTAAACTGTAACATGTCGCAAATAAGTATAAAATGATAATAAGATATGCGTAATTCGCCTGACTTCAGCCAATTCGTCAAGAGACTTAAAACATCTTGCAGTTCTTCAGCTGTTAAAATTTTTTTTATTTGATACTGCATACTGTAGCCGCTGGCGTCATTATGCGTGGTCATCATAGTATGTAACTTACAGCAGCGCAAGGTCATTAGCTGCCAACGTGAAAATGCGTACTGCGCAACTTTCTCGCGTGCGCAGCCTGCTGCGGTGCATGAAACTCAGCCTTTTACAGTTGACCCGCCGTATATTTTGCCTTACAGCCCTCTTAACAGGTAATTTTTATTTATTAACAAGCCAGCGTTTTCCTTGCGCTTTCGTCGTAATGATTGATATGACGACGCAAGCGCAAGTCAGCGGAACCGAACTCAAAGTTCGGATTGAGAAGGCCCTGAACGAAAAAGGCCTGAAGAAGCTTATCACGAATCTGGAAAAGGAGCTGAATGGGGAGCACAGCTTCCTCCCTCACAATGTGGAAGCACAGATTCGTAAGGAGATTACGAGCGCTGGTGTAGCGGTTTCGCAGCATGGCGGCTGGTACCGTTGCATTGCAGCGTACCTGCTGCTTCCCAAGCTGGAAGACCTTCTGGCCGTCAAAAGCATGAGTGAGGAGAAGAATGTAGCGCCCATCGTGCAGAAGCTCCGTAACGAGGCCCTTCGGGAATCCCTCAGCGCCTTCGGGATTGATGTACCTGCGCGGTACGCTCGGACATCCAGCGTTACTGGTCAGACACGGGTACGCATCCCTCGCGAGCAAAAGCAGCAGCTTGTGGAAAACTTTCTGGACGCGCTGCCTACCTTTGAGGCACTCCAAGATGTGCTGGGCACACTCCCTAAGAACACCAACCTCATGGTCAAGCAGATTCGCAGTCTGGTCAAGCGTTACCTCTCCATCGCTAACCGTCTCCAAAGCGTAGCAGCGCACGAGTAACCGCTCCCCAGTCCAAACAGTAGGAAGCCCTGCCCATCACGGGCAGGGCACTTCTGCTTTAGCCCAATCGCGCAAGGTGAGGAAAGATAGTTACCCGTTCAAGAACTGCTTACCGTTGTACAGTTGAGTAGGCCTCTGATAATTTGATTTAACATAGTATATTTACTCCATGACAGATAGTATATCTACGATGGAGCAAGAAAAATCATTTCAGATTTTCAAGCAAACACTATTGAATAATATCAATCTAAATAGCAGCATATATTATGAGCTGCAAAATCTATCTAACGAATTGAAAGAAAGTATTACAATGTTAAAGCAAATGCAAAATGCAGTTCCTAACATAGAGGAATATGAAGTTAATTACTTGGACGACATAGATAATGAATACGTAAATATAGTAAGCCCAGAAATGTACCAAAAGATAACGGCTTATTATAAAAAGCATAAAAATAAGGTATATAGTTCTAAATATAAAATAGATAGAAAAATACATAATATGTTTATGAGCGTAGGTAAGTATCTTGAAAAAATAAATCACGATTTAGTAGAAAGAAAAAGGAGAAGACTAGAGATAGAGAAGCGTTATTATTCTTTTATTATAGACTTGCGTAATATTAATGTTGATTATTTATCATTTTTATCTAAAACTCTTAAGAAGATTGCCATAAAATTTGGGATACTTGGGACTTCTTTGTTTTATGGCTTGTCGTTTATGTCTGTGTATTCCCCTGAACTACTGGATTGGTTGAAGTTTGTATTTATATTCAATAGAATAAATGACCTTCTATTTATAACGTCTTATGCCATAAGTCCAAACAGAAGGGAAGAAACGGAAAGACTAAAACATCGTCTTATGGAAGTACTAGGTATTTACAGAAACAGAGGTTATAGTCTTTATATCAAGTTTGTATATAAACTATACGATTTATTGAATGCCATAATGTCTTTTATAAAGAACTTAGATTTTTATCTTAGGAGTTCTAGGGATTGGAGAGACTTTTATGAAAATTTGGAGAAGCACATGTTAATGATGGTGGGCATCAGTTACAAATGGTTGGTCAATATTGTTAGTTTTGATTTGGTCGCAGTTGATGAATTCCTTAGAGGTTTGGGAAAATACGAGGAGCTGAATACTTACAGATATAGAATACGGGTCTCCACTAATGCCATAAGTAAGTTACAGCATCATTATGGTGAAAATATTACGATTTATAGGAGCTGGATAAATGTTGAATTGAATTATTCGGGTGGGAAATACTATACTCCGAATAACCCCTTAGATACTAAGTCTATTTTAGATATATCTGGTTTTGATGGTAGTTTGGAGGAGAAGGCTAGTTTTGCTATGGCGGCCATCCTGTTGGGCGACGAAATGGTATTAGACAATATATATGCTACAACCCCACAATCAAGAAATGGTATTATAAGTATAGACCTAAATCAACTAAAGTTGCTCGTATATAGAGACAAATCGTGGCTCGCAAAACTTTTAGACAGAGTCTTAGGTAGAGACAGAAAACACTTGTCAGCCGAAATGATAGGAAAGGAGTTATATGATTCTTATATTATGCTGCTTAATACTAACAATAGTTAATGTATTTATTTCATAAGTACGGTTCTAAATAGGATAGTTAGGTAGTATAGTAGTGATGTTAGAATTATAGTTCCCGTACTTTTATGCGTAAATGTAAAACATAATCTGAGTAAAACTAAATCTGAAAAATGAGATAGTTAGCTATCATTAAATGAAATAAATAGACAAAATGGTTTAAGTGTAATTTGGGGACATGTTGTATAAAAAATAAAGATTTAGTAAATTTATGCGTGAGCAAGTATCTAGACAGGTTGATTGAACATTACAATCAGAAAGCCAAAATATCGAGCAGATACGCTCCTTTAACTACTGGACGAGTTTACTCTGAAGAAAAAAAGGAAGAAAATAAAAAGGAAGACGCTCTTTTTGAGAAAAAGTTAAAAAAGTTAGATGAATTATTAGAAGAATTAGGTGATAACATGAAAAATGCTGGGGAAAATATTGTGAATAGCGCAACAAAACAAGAAGAGTTAGTAAATAAAATTGAAAATGCTTATAGAGCTGCTTTGAGGGTTAGGCACATGAGCCGTAATAAAATAGTTAGCCCCAAAACGTATAAAAAGATAATGTATTATTACAAAAGACATAAAAGACAAAAATATTATAGTAAGTATAAGTTAGATAGCGAACTTCATAATTTTATTATGAGATTAGGGCGTTATTTAGAAAGTTTAGATAAAGATACTAGCAGATGGGATGCAAGAGATTTTGGTTTTGACTATCATTATTATGCTCTACCGTCTATTTCGGTATTGATTAGTGAAGGGCTAAAAGGAGTCTTAGGATATTTATCCACAGCTATTAAGGAAATAGCTCATGCAGTAGAAATTATTTTTCATATAGTAGTAGAAGTATTCCCTAATATTCTGCATTATATACCTGGCTTATCTAGTATTATGCCTCATTTCTTAGCTGCATGTTTAGTAGCTTTTTTCGCTGGTAGTATTTTGATAATAATAGGATATTCTCTACACCCTGAAAGAAAGGTTCTATTCAAAAGACTGAGTGATAAACTAAAAATAAATTTAGGCATAAGAAAAAGTTATATACATTCAGCATATATAATTTATGTCTATAAGTTATACGACTTACTAAGTACAGTGGCATCTTATGTAATAGAGGTCGGTAAGCTTATCAGTAAAGGCAAAAATATTGATGATGAAAAAGTATATAAAGAATTAACAGAGAAAGCCAAAAATAGTACTCACTTTGTAGGTATTATTGATAAATTGTTAGATTTAATAGGTGAAAAATCTAAAATGGAATACTTTGAGAAAATAAAAGACAAGATGGAAACTTTAAAGGAGACAATTGCCGTAGATTTAGAAAGTGTAAAAAAATTGGTTGATAGTATAAGAGAAGGGAAAAATGAAATTAATATTTTGAATTGTAAATTTGCAGTCTCTGTTGAAGCTATGGCTCAGTTGGTTAATTATTATGGTGATAAGTTTAAGGGTGGTGGAGAATGGATTGATGTCACCGTACAATATGCAGGAGGTGCATACCATAAGTCTGCTAATCCATTGAGTAGTATAGATATATCTGGCTTCAATGGCCAACCTAAAGAAATGGCTAACTTTATCGGAGCTGTACTAGCAATATCTGATAAATTAGCAATAGACAAAATAGGTAAACAAGAGTTTAAAACCCCGCTAATAGTTATAGACCTACAAAAATTAAAAATATTATCATACCAAAGTAAGCCATTTATTGATAAGTTACTAGAACCTATAAAGAAAATAGGTTACTGGTTAACCAATAAGAAAAAGGAAAAGTTAGACCCAGATACTATTGGTATTAAGATGTTTGAAGCATACATAAGCCTTAACGTGATAAAATCAATGGAAACGGAAAAGGAAGGGAAAGGGAAAAGAAAGGAAACGCAAGCGGAAGTAAAAGAAGAATAATTGGTAAAGCAAGGTAAGAATAATAGTAATATAAAAAGATGTTAGTATATTTAGTAATGCATAGAAGTCCAGAACAAATAATTAAAATATACAGCAATGTAGAAGAATATGTGACTTATATTATGAATTTGTGTCCAAATGTACATAGTAAAATAAGAGATACTCTATATAGATACAAAAACGAAAGTTACAAAAATGCCATTGATTGATCGTAATCGCCATCGTCATGTTTTGTATTCTTATCTTTCTAATAGTAATGACACATTAGTTCATTCGTCTAGTTTGCGTTACAGGCATAGTATGATTTTAGATGGTGGTTATGTGCCTATGCTTTCAGTTATAGATCGGATGAGCCCTTTTGCATGTAGTGTCATGGTTATAGGGCCTAAGAAGTATTTAGACCCGCAGGAAGGTGTTAAAGTGGATTGTTCGGCTGGTTTTGTAGCTAACATCGTACATGGTTTTCAGGCTAATAAGGATATATTAGACTTCGCACTTGATTATAGGTGGA
>Ga0308409_1001457_pt1 | contig 10976 bp, 15 predicted proteins | sample HotsprSampleMSe4_FD_203469 | JGI IMG/M metagenome (GOLD analysis project Ga0308409, IMG submission 203469) | Hot spring phototrophic mat microbial communities from Mushroom Spring, Yellowstone National Park, Wyoming, United States - 20060912_MSe4 ... | reverse complement strand
CGTAATTTCTCCGGGTTTTCGATGATGGATCGATACTTGCACATCGCGTCTCCCTCCATTTCAGTTCGTATGAAAATAGTATACCATTAAACCTTGATGAAGTCTACTGAAACACGCGGTTTGCGTCGACGGTACAAGCGCGGCGCTCAACGATTTCAGCAATTTCGGCTCGTTGAAGAGCACTGAAACAGGAGAGATCGTCGACGGACGGCGGGGGGGTGACGGGCATTTCAGCAATTTCGGCTCGTTGAAGAGCACTGAAACCGACCTTCGACCGCGACGCCCACTCACGCGCGCTGAATTTCAGCAATTTCGGCTCGTTGAAGAGCACTGAAACGGTCTCCCCTACCTGACTCCGGTCGCGGTCTCCCTCGCCATTTCAGCAATTTCGGCTCGTTGAAGAGCACTGAAACGGCGACGCGGAACCGTATGTCGCTATGGTGACGGTCAGATTTCAGCAATTTCGGCTCGTTGAAGAGCACTGAAACTTACCGCCGCCTCGTTGCTGCGTACAATTTCGCCGACATTTCAGCAATTTCGGCTCGTTGAAGAGCACTGAAACGCTCGAAAATCTGCGGCAGCACGCGCTCGTAGACGATTTCAGCAATTTCGGCTCGTTGAAGAGCACTGAAACGCAAGCGCGCGCGTTGCTGCGGCGCGGCTGTTTCTGTATTTCAGCAATTTCGGCTCGTTGAAGAGCACTGAAACCGCACGAAACCCCAGCCCAACAACGACAATCGCCAACTGATTTCAGCAATTTCGGCTCGTTGAAGAGCACTGAAACACGCATCTTTGCCGCAGTTTTGACCAACTCGCGTTTCGATTTCAGCAATTTCGGCTCGTTGAAGAGCACTGAAACGCGCATGTACCAGACCGCAGCGCCGACGGCACACAGCATTTCAGCAATTTCGGCTCGTTGAAGAGCACTGAAACTCAGCCGCGCGCCAAGGCGCAGGCGTGAACGACGGATTTCAGCAATTTCGGCTCGTTGAAGAGCACTGAAACGCGGTCGATTGCACGCGCTGGGTTGACGTGGATGACGATTTCAGCAATTTCGGCTCGTTGAAGAGCACTGAAACACGACATGTCATCAGCGCCCGGCGGCGGCGTGACGGATTTCAGCAATTTCGGCTCGTTGAAGAGCACTGAAACGCGGATGATCACCCCCTCATCGGTCATCTCCAGCGCGCATTTCAGCAATTTCGGCTCGTTGAAGAGCACTGAAACTCGTCACAACGTCGGACTTTCTTTTATTTATATGAATTTCAGCAATTTCGGCTCGTTGAAGAGCACTGAAACCCTAGTGAACAGCAGCAATAGCCGTCGTCACAACGTATTTCAGCAATTTCGGCTCGTTGAAGAGCACTGAAACGCCTTTGTCGTTGGAAATGAGTTCTTTGAACATCGTCGATTTCAGCAATTTCGGCTCGTTGAAGAGCACTGAAACTTCCCGGCGCGGCGTTGACGGTAATGCCGCCGACGTATTTCAGCAATTTCGGCTCGTTGAAGAGCACTGAAACTTCTCTGTAATTGATTTACTGCCGACTACCTCGCCAGATTTCAGCAATTTCGGCTCGTTGAAGAGCACTGAAACCCGCAACCGTCATCATTCTCACGTGGGCGCTGCGCGATTTCAGCAATTTCGGCTCGTTGAAGAGCACTGAAACATCGCGCCGAAGAGCGCGTTCCAGACGTAATCGAGATTTCAGCAATTTCGGCTCGTTGAAGAGCACTGAAACTCCGTCGCGCACCGACCAGCCGCCGGGCTTGGTAAGATTTCAGCAATTTCGGCTCGTTGAAGAGCACTGAAACGTCGGTCTGGCGCGGAAACTGCACTGCGCACAGAACGATTTCAGCAATTTCGGCTCGTTGAAGAGCACTGAAACGCGCTCGGCGGGCTGCGGTTGGTCGAAGGCGGGGTGTATTTCAGCAATTTCGGCTCGTTGAAGAGCACTGAAACCCGTCACAACACTCGCTCTTCTTTTCTTTCTATACGATTTCAGCAATTTCGGCTCGTTGAAGAGCACTGAAACTCAGCACGTTCAATACCAGTGGTACGCTTCTGTCACAATTTCAGCAATTTCGGCTCGTTGAAGAGCACTGAAACGTTCGACCGATGGAATATCGATCCTCGTTTTGTAGTATTTCAGCAATTTCGGCTCGTTGAAGAGCACTGAAACACAGTACGCGCCGGAGGCGCGCGTACTGAAGGTGACGATTTCAGCAATTTCGGCTCGTTGAAGAGCACTGAAACTTTCGAGGGTGAAGACGGGCGATGGTTCGTCCAGCATAATTTCAGCAATTTCGGCTCGTTGAAGAGCACTGAAACTTATCGTTTCCGCAATCTGCGGCTGTCCGTCCCAACATTTCAGCAATTTCGGCTCGTTGAAGAGCACTGAAACAAAGAGCGAACAAAGACCGCGTATAAAGCGTACTTTATTTCAGCAATTTCGGCTCGTTGAAGAGCACTGAAACGGAGCGCTACGCGGATTTCGTTGTGGCGATCATTCGATTTCAGCAATTTCGGCTCGTTGAAGAGCACTGAAACTCACGAAGAAACACAACGCCGCGACGCCTGCGGGAACGATTTCAGCAATTTCGGCTCGTTGAAGAGCACTGAAACCGAATTTCCCGCTTGACAACCGGTGCGGGGTGTGGATTTCAGCAATTTCGGCTCGTTGAAGAGCACTGAAACTCCGGTGGGAGATGGAGTGCGCGGGGGTCATCCCTCGATTTCAGCAATTTCGGCTCGTTGAAGAGCACTGAAACCGCTGCCGCCACTGCTCCTTATTCGACGCCGCGGGCATTTCAGCAATTTCGGCTCGTTGAAGAGCACTGAAACTCGCTGTCCGGCGCATACGCCAATGTCAGCATTTATATTTCAGCAATTTCGGCTCGTTGAAGAGCACTGAAACGCGATACTGCGCGTAGACGCGATTTGGCGCTTTCGAATTTCAGCAATTTCGGCTCGTTGAAGAGCACTGAAACTCTGGTACCGCTCCGCCGCGAGCAATGCGCGGGCTTATTTCAGCAATTTCGGCTCGTTGAAGAGCACTGAAACGCGGGCGGCGCGGGCGTCACAACAGTCAAGGCTGTATTTCAGCAATTTCGGCTCGTTGAAGAGCACTGAAACCTGCAACATCCGAACGTCGCGCTGCGCCAACTTCGATTTCAGCAATTTCGGCTCGTTGAAGAGCACTGAAACGCGAAATGGAGGAGATGCGCTTTGAGGTCGACCGCGATTTCAGCAATTTCGGCTCGTTGAAGAGCACTGAAACAGCGGGGAAGCGTTTGTCGGCGGTTCAAGCGACCACATTTCAGCAATTTCGGCTCGTTGAAGAGCACTGAAACCTGAACTGCTACCGACCCTTAGCCTTGCCAAGCGGATTTCAGCAATTTCGGCTCGTTGAAGAGCACTGAAACCCTCGACCAGCATCCGCGCCAGCAGATGCGATTTCCCATTTCAGCAATTTCGGCTCGTTGAAGAGCACTGAAACAGCGGCGCTGCGGGATCACGCAGCAGATACGCTGCAATTTCAGCAATTTCGGCTCGTTGAAGAGCACTGAAACCGTATAAAGCGTACTTTGCGTACCTCAAGCGCAATAGGATTTCAGCAATTTCGGCTCGTTGAAGAGCACTGAAACAGCGTGATGACGCGATCCGCTACGACGACATCCCACATTTCAGCAATTTCGGCTCGTTGAAGAGCACTGAAACTCAGCGCCGTCACAACATATCATTCTCTTTTATTTCATTTCAGCAATTTCGGCTCGTTGAAGAGCACTGAAACCCTGACAACAGACTAACAACGGGGTCGTGGGGTTTTTTATTTCAGCAATTTCGGCTCGTTGAAGAGCACTGAAACTGAGCGTAACCTTACGCAAGAGCATTTGGCAAGCGATTTCAGCAATTTCGGCTCGTTGAAGAGCACTGAAACACGCCCAGCGCCCGCGGTGGACGCGCGCTTGCGGCAATTTCAGCAATTTCGGCTCGTTGAAGAGCACTGAAACCGCGCGCGCGGGTGAGGATCGTCAGAAGGATAAACGATTTCAGCAATTTCGGCTCGTTGAAGAGCACTGAAACGGCAAAATCATAGTTGCCCCACCATCGCCCCATTACGAATTTCAGCAATTTCGGCTCGTTGAAGAGCACTGAAACAAGTGCGTTGCGCAAACGCGAGAATATCCGCGCCGTGCATTTCAGCAATTTCGGCTCGTTGAAGAGCACTGAAACCTCCGCGCGCAGCGCCGCAAGGTGCTGCGCCACGCGATTTCAGCAATTTCGGCTCGTTGAAGAGCACTGAAACCGTCTGTTTCGTACTGCGCAAGCGTGCCCAGTCCTATTTCAGCAATTTCGGCTCGTTGAAGAGCACTGAAACACTTTCCCAAGTCCGGCTTCTTCGCAATATACTTTTCATATTTCAGCAATTTCGGCTCGTTGAAGAGCACTGAAACACCGACGCGGAACGGTCGCGGTTTGAACAGTGGCATTTCAGCAATTTCGGCTCGTTGAAGAGCACTGAAACCGATACTGCCCGTAGACGCGGTTCGGCGCTTTCGAATTTCAGCAATTTCGGCTCGTTGAAGAGCACTGAAACTCTTGACAACCGCGCCGAATTGCGGTATACTACAAGATTTCAGCAATTTCGGCTCGTTGAAGAGCACTGAAACTCTTTTTCGGCGATAAGAACGGTAAAATCGCCGTTTAATTTCAGCAATTTCGGCTCGTTGAAGAGCACTGAAACCCTTAAAAGCGAAGGAGCGATCCGGCGAACCGGAACATTTCAGCAATTTCGGCTCGTTGAAGAGCACTGAAACCTCAAGTATTGGTTCTCAAGTTCCGGGCAGAGGGTGATTTCAGCAATTTCGGCTCGTTGAAGAGCACTGAAACCGCTGTCGGTGTTGCGCGGGTTGTTTGAAGCGGGAAATTTCAGCAATTTCGGCTCGTTGAAGAGCACTGAAACAGTGGTTGACAGAGGCGGCGAAGTGCTACAATCGGATTTCAGCAATTTCGGCTCGTTGAAGAGCACTGAAACTTCCACGACGTATACGAGGATTTCCCCTTCGTCTTCGGTGATTTCAGCAATTTCGGCTCGTTGAAGAGCACTGAAACCGAACGCGCCGCGCTGCGCGTCGGCGGCTTTTCCAATTTCAGCAATTTCGGCTCGTTGAAGAGCACTGAAACCTATTTGTGCTCGTTTTCGGAGACGACGTTCCGACGATTTCAGCAATTTCGGCTCGTTGAAGAGCACTGAAACCGTCGGAGCAGTTCGCCGAATACCTCGGCGTTGAGCATTTCAGCAATTTCGGCTCGTTGAAGAGCACTGAAACGATAATCACCGCCAGCGCCGCCTGCACCTCTGACGGCAATTTCAGCAATTTCGGCTCGTTGAAGAGCACTGAAACTCCCACCGTCCCCGCGCGCCGGGGACGAAAGCAAAATTTCAGCAATTTCGGCTCGTTGAAGAGCACTGAAACGTTGTCAATAGGCAATTTCGAGATTTTCGCCGCGATTATTTCAGCAATTTCGGCTCGTTGAAGAGCACTGAAACTGATGAGACTCACCGATGCCTGATGTCCACCGTTCGAATTTCAGCAATTTCGGCTCGTTGAAGAGCACTGAAACTCGGTGTACGGCACGTATTTTTATGGTCGTTTTGGATTTCAGCAATTTCGGCTCGTTGAAGAGCACTGAAACCTCCGGATCGTCTTCGTACTCGCGTTCGACTTCACATTTCAGCAATTTCGGCTCGTTGAAGAGCACTGAAACTCTGAACGGGCACCACCGGCATTCCTCAGTCCCCCAAATTTCAGCAATTTCGGCTCGTTGAAGAGCACTGAAACTCGCACCAGCGCCGCCTCGATCAGCATCCTAGCCAGATTTCAGCAATTTCGGCTCGTTGAAGAGCACTGAAACTACACCAGAGACCGACTGCCGGAACTCGTTGCGAAACATTTCAGCAATTTCGGCTCGTTGAAGAGCACTGAAACCGTCTGCGATGTGAATGCCGGGAAACGGCGTCGCCTATTTCAGCAATTTCGGCTCGTTGAAGAGCACTGAAACTGGGAGATCGTCACGCGGCGCGGGTCGCTGGTGGCGATTTCAGCAATTTCGGCTCGTTGAAGAGCACTGAAACACGGTGATTTGCAGCGTTTCGACGGCGGCGTTGAACATTTCAGCAATTTCGGCTCGTTGAAGAGCACTGAAACGCGAGAACCGCTCTGCCGCGTCGGTCGAGCAGCGCATTTCAGCAATTTCGGCTCGTTGAAGAGCACTGAAACCCGCACCAACGCGGCGGAATTGGCGCTGCCGGTGCTATTTCAGCAATTTCGGCTCGTTGAAGAGCACTGAAACGGAATTGCTTGAGCAACTCAGATTGACTACGGGCGATTTCAGCAATTTCGGCTCGTTGAAGAGCACTGAAACTCCAACCGCTCTTGCGGTTCTTCAGCGCGAACGTGACATTTCAGCAATTTCGGCTCGTTGAAGAGCACTGAAACCGCGCCGGTTGTCAAGAGCCAAACTCGTCGAATTTTATTTCAGCAATTTCGGCTCGTTGAAGAGCACTGAAACTGAGATTTGGCGCATCAACCACGGCGATTGGATCGCATTTCAGCAATTTCGGCTCGTTGAAGAGCACTGAAACAGTATGGCCGATAGCGGCTACACGACGTTGCTTGAATTTCAGCAATTTCGGCTCGTTGAAGAGCACTGAAACTTGACAACCGCGCATCGACGCGGTATGATGTCAGATTTCAGCAATTTCGGCTCGTTGAAGAGCACTGAAACGAATGAGGACGAGCGGCATCACCAGCGTGCCGGTCGATTTCAGCAATTTCGGCTCGTTGAAGAGCACTGAAACCAAACAGTGCGTTGTAGAGACCGCTCATATTCGAAACATTTCAGCAATTTCGGCTCGTTGAAGAGCACTGAAACGCGCGTCTTTACGCGGGCGTCGTTGAGGAGACGTTGCATTTCAGCAATTTCGGCTCGTTGAAGAGCACTGAAACGAAGAGTTCGTATCCTTCACGCGGATTATTCATCAAATTTCAGCAATTTCGGCTCGTTGAAGAGCACTGAAACTCCGCGAGCGTAAGCGAGCGGCGGCGCGGTCGGCGGCATTTCAGCAATTTCGGCTCGTTGAAGAGCACTGAAACGCGAAGTACGCGACGTACTCGCGCGTAGCGGGCGAATTTCAGCAATTTCGGCTCGTTGAAGAGCACTGAAACGTGCGCTGATTCGTCCGCGTCGCGGCGCCGCCGTCCATTTCAGCAATTTCGGCTCGTTGAAGAGCACTGAAACCGTCGATGTTTGCCGAATTGTCCTGAAGTAAATTGAATTTCAGCAATTTCGGCTCGTTGAAGAGCACTGAAACTGCCAAACTCGTACTCTCATTTCTGACCTCCTATAAAATTTCAGCAATTTCGGCTCGTTGAAGAGCACTGAAACCTCGATCCGATCCGATACGTACCGCACAACAATTCTGATTTCAGCAATTTCGGCTCGTTGAAGAGCACTGAAACGCGACGGATCGTTTATGCTGAAGCGCCAGTGCACCATTTCAGCAATTTCGGCTCGTTGAAGAGCACTGAAACGCGCAGTGAACGTCTTGCGCGTCATCTGCTCAATAACCGATTTCAGCAATTTCGGCTCGTTGAAGAGCACTGAAACAATAGCGACGTCACCTGATGCGTCTGCTCTGCCTCTATTTCAGCAATTTCGGCTCGTTGAAGAGCACTGAAACCGCGGCAGTCGTCCCCCCGCGCGATTTCGCGCGGGATTTCAGCAATTTCGGCTCGTTGAAGAGCACTGAAACCCGACGAGATCACGCTCCAGAATTGGAACGCGGGGATTTCAGCAATTTCGGCTCGTTGAAGAGCACTGAAACGCCGCATTCGCGTGAGGAAACTATGCTCGTCGCAATATTTCAGCAATTTCGGCTCGTTGAAGAGCACTGAAACCGCAGTCGCTCGGACAGCGCAGCGACGTATTCGGAAATTTCAGCAATTTCGGCTCGTTGAAGAGCACTGAAACGCACATCACCGGCGTTCGGTTGCTGATCGAACTGCGACATTTCAGCAATTTCGGCTCGTTGAAGAGCACTGAAACGTTCATCGAGACAGAGATGCTGCTGGCAACGCTGGTTTCAGCAATTTCGGCTCGTTGAAGAGCACTGAAACCCTTCGTGAATGTCGGGCGCAAGCAACGCCTGAAGTTTCAGCAATTTCGGCTCGTTGAAGAGCACTGAAACACTCGCGCGCACTGACGGTTTTGATGTCCACCACCGTTTCAGCAATTTCGGCTCGTTGAAGAGCACTGAAACCCGCCTCCGACGCTCTGCGTTTATTCGACGCTCCAGTTTCAGCAATTTCGGCTCGTTGAAGAGCACTGAAACCGCGGGCTGGTCGGGTTCGTTCGGCGCGCGAACAATATTTCAGCAATTTCGGCTCGTTGAAGAGCACTGAAACACAGCCGCACCACGCCCATCATAAACCGCATCACCACAAATTTCAGCAATTTCGGCTCGTTGAAGAGCACTGAAACCTGATATTGATCACGATTGCGCTGATGGTTATGGTGGTTTCAGCAATTTCGGCTCGTTGAAGAGCACTGAAACTCGCCGCGAAGGTAGATGTTTTCAAGTTCGGGACAGTTTCAGCAATTTCGGCTCGTTGAAGAGCACTGAAACGTTCAGCGCAGACCGCAACCACTTCACACTGTTCGCGTTTCAGCAATTTCGGCTCGTTGAAGAGCACTGAAACGCGCGCAGGGCAGGGAGCGACGCGGGATAGGTCACATTTCAGCAATTTCGGCTCGTTGAAGAGCACTGAAACATGCTCCTGACGCAGCCACTGCCGGAATTGCGCAACGTTTTCAGCAATTTCGGCTCGTTGAAGAGCACTGAAACTGATTGAGCACCAGGCGCTCGAGCGCGCGCGGGAGTTTCAGCAATTTCGGCTCGTTGAAGAGCACTGAAACCCAGGCCGTCCATCAGGTCATCGACGAGCGATCCCTATTTCAGCAATTTCGGCTCGTTGAAGAGCACTGAAACAGGCCCCTGCGTTACGAACATCTGGTAATCATACGCGATTTCAGCAATTTCGGCTCGTTGAAGAGCACTGAAACTCATCAACGTACAACCGGACGGTTGGGCGACCGGACATTTCAGCAATTTCGGCTCGTTGAAGAGCACTGAAACGGAAGTCGCCAAAACGCTGCTGACAAAGGCATACGGATTTCAGCAATTTCGGCTCGTTGAAGAGCACTGAAACCGTTTTCTGTCTGATAGACGTAGTAGGTTCGTCCGGATTTCAGCAATTTCGGCTCGTTGAAGAGCACTGAAACCCGATTCCGGCGCGCCGGCGGCGCTGGCGCAGATCGATTTCAGCAATTTCGGCTCGTTGAAGAGCACTGAAACACAAACTCGACCGCATTGTATGCGCCGTCTCCGTCCCAAATTTCAGCAATTTCGGCTCGTTGAAGAGCACTGAAACACGGTCGTGGCGGCGCTGACCATCGTCGATCCGGCGGATTTCAGCAATTTCGGCTCGTTGAAGAGCACTGAAACGGGTTCTTTGCGCTGGCGGTCGTGGACGTGCTGATGATTTCAGCAATTTCGGCTCGTTGAAGAGCACTGAAACACCTTCGCAGTATTTCGTTCATCGGTATACCTCGAATTTCAGCAATTTCGGCTCGTTGAAGAGCACTGAAACTCACGTACAGTTTTCTCGATGTGACGGGCAGTAAAATTTCAGCAATTTCGGCTCGTTGAAGAGCACTGAAACTTTAGTTCGCGTCGAAACTGGAGACGGTACTGCGGATTGATTTCAGCAATTTCGGCTCGTTGAAGAGCACTGAAACGCGCGCGATACATAGCCACGCGCACCTATCGGGTATATTTCAGCAATTTCGGCTCGTTGAAGAGCACTGAAACCCTGACGGTGATGATCTCTCCTGGAACGGCTCGTTTGATTTCAGCAATTTCGGCTCGTTGAAGAGCACTGAAACTTCGGCGTCCGTCGGTCGTTGCGCGAACATCCAGACGGATTTCAGCAATTTCGGCTCGTTGAAGAGCACTGAAACTCGCGGTTTCGGCGAACGCTCAGACGGGAGTTCTTCCATTTCAGCAATTTCGGCTCGTTGAAGAGCACTGAAACAGACAACGCGCCGGCCACGTCGCGCCTGCACGAACCAATTTCAGCAATTTCGGCTCGTTGAAGAGCACTGAAACCCTTAATACGGACCACCTCGGCGCAACCGCCGTACGATTTCAGCAATTTCGGCTCGTTGAAGAGCACTGAAACTGACAGGGAGGGCGCGTGCAGCAATGTCACAGATAATTTCAGCAATTTCGGCTCGTTGAAGAGCACTGAAACCTACTACCGGGTAGCGCTGGCCGTGTGTGCACCACAATTTCAGCAATTTCGGCTCGTTGAAGAGCACTGAAACGAGTTGCATGGGATTCGTGATGCGTTTCCGGATTTCAATTTCAGCAATTTCGGCTCGTTGAAGAGCACTGAAACTCACCGATCCGAAGCGCGGGCTGGTCGGGTTTGTTCGATTTCAGCAATTTCGGCTCGTTGAAGAGCACTGAAACGCCGGTTTCGCAAGCGCAACAACTCTCGATCCGCTTCGATTTCAGCAATTTCGGCTCGTTGAAGAGCACTGAAACGCGCGCGTTCGACGGATCGAATCGTTAGGGCACACTGTGCAATTTCAGCAATTTCGGCTCGTTGAAGAGCACTGAAACTAGAGCACTACTCCGCAAGTGATTGCACAAGATCAAACAGATTTCAGCAATTTCGGCTCGTTGAAGAGCACTGAAACGGCATCCGCCGCCACGCGGCGACCGCGCGGGCGATGTATTTCAGCAATTTCGGCTCGTTGAAGAGCACTGAAACGGCGTTTCGGATCGCGCCGGTTCGCGGCGCTGGTTGATTTCAGCAATTTCGGCTCGTTGAAGAGCACTGAAACC
>Ga0308409_1001456_pt1 | contig 10978 bp, 9 predicted proteins | sample HotsprSampleMSe4_FD_203469 | JGI IMG/M metagenome (GOLD analysis project Ga0308409, IMG submission 203469) | Hot spring phototrophic mat microbial communities from Mushroom Spring, Yellowstone National Park, Wyoming, United States - 20060912_MSe4 ... | reverse complement strand
TGACCTGCCATTTAAAGGAGTAAAAGAAGCTCTTTTTATCTTAAATGAAATCAAAAAAGAAATAAAAAATATTGAAGTCGTCTATGTCAACAGTAGCGGGAAACCAGAAAAAAACTGGCCTTTCGATTATTATTTTGAAAAAGTACCAATTAATAAAATGAAAAATATTTACTCTTCTTGTGATTTTTTGTTAAAATTATCAAAAGTTGAAGGATTCCCAGGCCCACCACTTGAAATTATCGCCTGCGGAGGAATCCCAATAGTTTTGAAGACTAAAGGGGTAGAGGAGTATTTGGAAAATGGGGTTAATGGGCTTATTTTGGAAAAGATAGATAAAGAGGAAATTAAAAGAATAATATTAAACAAGTGGAAAACAATTAAAAACCAACAGAAAATAGAAAAATTCTCATGGGAAAAAATAATTTTAAAGTTAAGCAAATTTTATTCTTCTGAAAAATTGAAAAATGAAAAAAATTAAATTTTATTTATATTATTTATTGGGAAATATATTAAATTTAATTGACTTGAAAATAAAAAAAAACAACATTAGTAAAAATCCAAAAGTTAGTATTATAATCACCAATTATAACTACGGTAAATTTTTAGAAAAAGCCATAAGATCATCCTTAAATCAAACTTATAAGAATAAAGAAATAATCTTAGTCGATGATAATTCTAATGATAAATTAACTAAAAAAAAATTAAAAGAAATAAAAAATAAATATAAAAATAAAATAAAATTTATCTTTTTAAAAAAAAATGTTAAATTACCAAAGGCAAGAAATTTAGGAATAAAAGAGTCTACTGGAGAATTAATATGTTGTTTAGATGCAGATGATTATCTCGATAAAAAATATTTAGAAAAATCTATCCCATTATTTAAAAAATATAAAAATGTTGGAATTGTCTATAGTTGGACTAAAATATTTGGTAAAATAACCTCTAATTGGCAACCATTAAATGCCAATTTATTGTTAATAAAAAAAGCCAATTGTATTTCAGTATCAGCAGTATTTTTGAAAAGAATTTGGGAAAAAATTGGTGGTTTTAATGAAAAAATGACTGAGGGATACGAAGATTGGGAATTTTGGTATAGAGCTCTTAAACAAGGATGGAGAACAAAATTAATAAAAGAATTCCTTTTTTATCATAGAATCCATTCAAAAAATATGGTTTATGAAAGTGATAAAAAAAAGAAAAGTTTAATTAAAAAAATTTTTTATGAAACAAGTTGAAGAAAGATACAAACCAAAAATTGCCTCAGAAAATTTAATCGAATCATTATTTCATTTGCATCGGTATTTAATTGCATCAAGATTTGTTAAGAATAAAATCGTTTTAGATGCTGCTTCTGGTGAAGGATATGGCAGTTTTATACTATCAAAAAATGCTAGAAAAGTTTTTGGAGTAGATATAGACGAAAAAACAATTCTAGAAGCAAAAAAGAAGTATAAAAATGAAAAAATCTATTTTCTTAATGCTAATGTAACTAATCTTCCTTTTACAGAGAATTTTTTTGATGTTATAATTTCTTTTGAAACAATAGAACACTTATCTAAAGAAGACGGAATAAAGTTTTTAGAACAAATTAAAAAAATATTAAAAAAAGACGGAATTCTTATTCTCTCCACTCCAAATAAGGAACGCACACTTTTTTCTTCTTATAAAAACATATATCATATTTATGAATATTATGAAAGCGAAATCGTTGAAATATTAAAAAAATATTTTAAAAATGTAAAAATTTATAATCAAGAAATTAACCTTTTCTCTCTAATCTATGATAAAGATACAAAAAAAACATCTTTATTGAATTTAAAACTAGAAAATGAAAATCAACCTTTTTTTATTACAAAAGAACAAATAAATTTACCTCTTTATAAGATATATATCTGCTCTAATAAAACAATCAGAATCAATTTTGAATCTACGTGTCATGATATTAAAAGATATTTTTTAAATAACTTTTATAATGAATTAAACTTTTATGAAAAATTATTAAAATCATCTGAAGAAGAAATTAATAGATTAAATTATGAATTAAACTTTTATGAAAAATTATTAAAATCATCTGAAGAAGAAATTAATAGATTAAATTATGAATTAAAATACATTAAAGATGAAAAAATAAATTTAGAAAAAGTTTTAAACAACATTTTAAATGCGAAATGGTTTAAAATTTCTTATTTTTTTTATCTAAAAATTAAAAAATTAATAACATTCAAATTATGAATTACTGGCTTTGTACTACCGAATATCCACCCTTTTTTGGCGGAGGAATAAGCACCTATTGTAAAAATACAGTTGATCTTTTCCTTAAATATAAAAATAACATCACGGTAATTGTCTTTGACCCTAATCTTAATTCTCAATCAAACATCCAAATTATTAACAAAAAAAATAATTTAAGAATAGTAAGATTCAATATAACCTTTAATTCTTTTTATCAAAATATGGGTTTTAATCAAAATTTATCATATAGATTTTCGGAAGTAATAGAACTTCTTATTAAAAAAGACAAAAGAATTCCTGATGTTATTGAATTTCAAGACTATCTAGGAATTGGTTATTATAGTCTTATAAGAAAATATTCTTTAGAAGATCCTTTTTCAAAAATAAAATTTATTACTACCATCCATAGTCCAATATTTTTATTAAAGGAAGTAAATTTAGAAAATATATATAAATTTCCTGAATTTTGGATTGGGGAAATGGAAAAATTTCAAATTAAGGCTTCTGATGGCGTAATTTTTCCCTCAATATTTATTAAAAATCAAATACTTAACAGATTAAAAATTCAAAATTATAAAGTCACAAGAAATCCTATATCTATTCCAAAATTAAATCAAAACAATAAAACTGACATAGACAAAAAAGAAAGATTAATTTATTTTGGTAGATTAGAATACAGAAAAGGAATATATCAATTTTTAAAAATTTTAAAAAAAATAGACTTACTTAGAAATTTAAAAATAGACTTATTTAGTAGAGATACTTTTTTCCCAGTTAAAAATATTTCAATAAAAAAACTAATTGAAAAAGAGTTTTCATTTTATATTCAAAATGAAAATATTCGCATCTTTGATTCTATTCCCCCCAAAAATCTCATAGAAAAAATGTTTTTCTATAAGGCTGTTGTTTTACCTTCAGTATTTGAGTCTTTGCCCTATGCTGTTTTAGAATCAATGTTATTTAAAAAGTGTGTTCTTACAACGCCTTACGGCGGACAAGGAGAACTAATAGAAAACGGAAAAAATGGATTTATCTTTGATTTAACCGAAGAAAGAGTATTTCAAACTTTTAAAAATTTTTTATCATTAGACAACAAAGAAATAAAAAAAATAGGAGAAAATGCTTATCAAACTGTTTTAAAAAATTTTGATAATAAAAAGATTTATGAAGAAAAAATTAATTTTATCAAAAATATTAATAGAAAATTGATTAATTACTTTCCTTTTTATTCAAATGATTTTAATAAAGTGAATATTAAATTAGAAAAAAATCCACTTTTATCTATAATAATACCTTATTACAACGCTCATCAATATATCGAAGAAACAATAAAAAGTATTCTAAAATCTTTTTATAAAAATAAAGAAATAATTATTGTTGATGATGGCTCGGATAATTACTATTCAATAAAAAAACTAAGAGAAATCAAAAATAAATATCCTCAAGTTAAAATTGTCCATAAAGAAAATGGGGGGTTGGCTAGTGCTAGAAACTTTGGCGCCTTTCATGCTAGTGGTAAAATCATAGCTTTTTTAGATGCTGATGACAAAATACACAAAGAATATTATTCATCTGCTATCAAGATATTAAAAAATTATAAAAATGTAGCTTTTGTATATTCTTGGACAAATTATATTGAAAAAAATAATGGATATTATATTACCTATGCAACAGAATTCCCATATAGCCTGATTCATAATCCAACAACTAGTGGTTCTTTAGTTATTTATAAAGAAATTTTTGAAAAGTTTGGTAAAAATGATGAAAGATTTATCTTTGGAATGGAAGATTATGATATGATTATAAATTTATTAGAAAATAATTTTGGAGGTATTAGTATTCCAAAAGCCTTATTTTATTATCGCGTAAGAGATGACTCTATGGCAAGACAATTTAATTATTTTAATCTTAACTATCTTTATAGTCTTCTTTTCAAAAAACATAAAAATCTGTACCAAAAATATATTGTTGAAGCGTTAAATTTAATAAACAGCAATGGACCAGCTTATACCTTTGATAATCCGTCTTGGGAAACCACAACCGCCTCTAAACTGATAAACAAAAAAGAAATTGATTTAGAAAATAACAACTCAATAGAACCAATAATTAATCCAGCTTTTAAACAAAAAATTAAAATAATTATAAATAAATTCCCAATAATAAAAAAATTAATTTATAAAATAACTGAAAAAATAAAATGAAATCTTTCATTTTTTTAAATATTCTTATTTTTATCATAACTCTTGTACTAAAGTTCCCTGGAATCTTTAGTGTTGATAGTTTGGTAGTTATAGAACAAATAATAAATAACAAATTCGACAACTATCATCCGGCTTTTTTAACGATTATTTTTTCTTTTATTTATAAAATATTTCCTTTCCCTTTAATCTTATTATTATTTCAATATGGAATATTTCTTTATTTCATATATTATTACAACAAACTTTTGTGCAAATTAAAAATTAGCTATCCCAAAAGAATTTTATTAAATTTTTTTATAATTTTTAATCCTGTAAATTTAATTTATAACTTAACTTTTTGGAAAGATATTATTTTTACTAATTCTTTATTTTTATTTCAGTTAACAATTTTAGAGTTGATTTTTTATAAAAAAATATCAATGAATAAATTCTTTTTTATTTTAATAACAATATTAATTGCTACTTCTAGACATAATGGTTTTTTTATATTTATAAGTCTATTTTTTTATTTAATTTTAATAAAATCAAAAAAAATGAGAAGTTTGATAAGAAAAAATTTATTAACTTCTTTGATAATCTATATTTTAATAAACACTATTTTTATGAATTCATTTAATGTTAAAAAAATAGAAAAATATAACACTTTGATTCCTCTAATTCATAGCGTATTTGGTGTTATCGCTAATAATGGTAATATCTCTGAAAAAGATATTGTTCTATTTAGTAGAATAGTTGATAGATTTGATCCAAAAACTTCTTTTGTTTGTCACACGTCTAATTACTTTGTTTTTAATCCATACTTTAATAAAAATTATATTACAAATAACTTCAGTAAAGTTTTTTTTAGGTCAATTTATATTATAATAAATAATCCTCAAATAACTATAGGAAATATTATATGTAAAGGATTGAGCATGATCGGAACTAAAACACATTTTATTTTATTATTAAATAGCGATAAAAGCAATTTTATTATTAATAAACCATTAATAAATAATATCTTTTTAATTCGTTTAGAAAAATTTTTTGATTCTTATATTATTTATTCCTTAATTAATCCTTTAACTAAAATTATCTTTTGGAAAGCAATTATTCCATTAACAATTAGTGTTTTTTTAATTTTTTATTTTAAAAAAATTAGACTTAAATTATTTATTTTATTTTTACCCTTATTTTTAAATTTTCTAATTTTAATACTAATAGCACCCGCCAGCGATTATAGATATGTTTATTATTTTCAAATAATTTACTATTTACTACCACTAATTTTTTTAATAAATAAAAATTATGAAAAAAAATAACATTATTATCATCGGTTGTGGGTTTTATGGTTGTGAAATTGCGCTGTTTTTAAAAAGAAAAGGATATAAAAATATTTTGATTTTGGAAAAAGAAAATGAACTTTTAACTAAAGCTTCGTATATCAATCAAGCCCGGGTTCATAATGGTTATCATTATCCACGAGACTTTTTAACTGCCTACAGATCTCATGAAAATTATTATCGCTTTAAAAAAGACTATCAATTCGCTATCTATGACTCTTTTGTCAAAATATACGCCATTGCTAAAATAAATTCAAAAACCAACTCATTTCAATTTGAAAAATTTATAAAAAAGGTTGGTTCTCCAATAAAAAAAGCATCGAAAAAATATCGCGATTTATTCAATCCAGTTTTGATCGAAGAAGTTTATGAAACAGAAGAGTCGGCTTTTGATGCTAAAAAATTAAGAGATTATTTTAAAAAAAAATTAAAAGAAAAAAAAATTCCTGTTATTTTCAATACTTTTGTTAAAAAAATTAAAAAAGAAAATAATCAATTTGTATTAGAAACAAACAAAAAAAAATATTTTGCTGATTATGTTATTAATTGTACTTATTCTGGGATAAATTATCTATTAAAAAACTCAGGCTTACCGATTTTACCTCTAAAACAAGAAATCACTGAAACTGTGCTGATAAAACCACCACCCGAAATTAAAGGACTGGGAATCACAGTAATGGATGGGCCGTTTTTTTCTACTATGCCATTCCCAGCTGAAGATTGTTATTCATTAACCCATGTTCGCTATACCCCTCATTCCTTTTGGACAGATATAGAAAATTATCAAGATCTACATCAAGTAGAAAAAACCTATAAACCAAAATCAAATTTTTTATTTATGATCAAAGATGCTTCCCGTTACCTTTCTTGCTTTGCTAAGGCAAATTACATTAAATCGCTTTATACCTTAAAAACTTTACTCCTTCAAAAGGAAGAAGATGATGGTAGACCAATTTTATTTAAAAACGATTACCATCTTAAAAATTTTTTCGTAATTTTAGGCGGGAAAATTGACAATATCTACGATATTTTAGTAAGATTAGACAATTTTTTTTAACTTTTGGGGTTATAAAATCTTAAAACCACCTTAATTAAACTCCAAAAAATATCGATCATACTTTTAAAATTAATTTTTGTTGGAATTTTTCCTTTAGGATATTTCCTTGTGACAGGAATTTCTTTAACTCTATAACCCAGTTGATTAGCTCTTAAGGTAAGATAAAATAACAACTCATAATTTTTAAAAACATCACGAAATGGACTGACTCGCTTATCTAATAAATATCTTGCACTATAAGCTCTAAAACCATTAGTCGTATCAGTAAACCAAAAACCTGAAAAAATACTTAAAAGTGGTGCATGAATAAAACGATTAGCAATAAGTCTTATTAAAGGTGTATTAATCGCTTTTCCTCCTTTAACAAATCTTGATCCTTGCAAATAATCAAAACCTTGTTCTAAACCTTTAATAAATTTTAAAATATCCTTAGGATCATCTTTACCATTGCCATCAATAGTAATAATTCCTTCATATTCCTCTTTTAAAGCATAAGAATAACCCATTCTTAACTGAGCGCCTAACTTCCCAACATCTTCTTTGATTAATAAAGTTCTAACTTTCAATTTTTTAAGTAATTTAGGATCAGTTGAACCATCACTACTTCCGCCATCAGCCACAATGACATCAACTGGTAAAGATATTTTTTTAATATGTTTTAATTCATTAATGAATTTTTCACCTTCGTTAATAACTGGTATACAAAGGCAGTATTTATTTTTTTTATTTGAAAATTCAATTTTTTTGTGTTTTGGAATTTGCCAATTATTAAAATCAACCATAAATTTCTTTTACAAATTTTAAAGCGTTTTCTATTGTTAATAAATTATTGTCAGACTGCGCTTTCATCTCTATCGAGCAGTAAAAAGAATATTTATTTTTTTTCAATATAGAAGCAATTTTTAAATGATTAACATTCTTTTTACCAACTGGGCCTAAATAAGGTTCACTAATATGAAAATGGGATAAGTAGGGGAGTGATCTTTTGATATTTTTTTCTAAGTCTTCGTTATTTAAAGTTAAAATGCCAGAATCTAAATTAAGACGTAAATTTTTATGATTAACATATTCTATAAAATCTAAAGCTTCGTCGGTGTTCATTATAAAATCAGCTCCATATTGTTTTGGATTAGGCTCTAAGGCGATTATAATATTATTGTCTTTCCCAAGTTCTGCTAATTTATAGAAAAAATCTGAAGCTTTTTTTTTAGCTTCTGAAAAAGAAAGATTTTTTTTTAACCGATTTTTTGGTGAACCAAAAACAACAATTTTTATTCCAAGATTGTTGCCAATCTCAAAAACTTTTTTTAAATAATCCAAAATTTTTTTTTGATTATTTGAAAATATATTAAAATCATCTTTACCAAAAAGAAGAGATTGAAAACCAATAATATCTATCCCATTTTTCTTCCAAAACTCTTTTACCTCTTTTATCTCAAAAGAAGACGTGTTTTCAATATCTTCAAATAAAATAGTTGGCGCTGCCTCAATTGCTTTATAACCGTAAAGTTTAAGCAATTTTACTATTTTTTCATATTCTTCTTTTTTCCATGCTATATTTGAAATGGAAAGCTTCATAATTTACTTTTTTCAATTTCAATAAAATTTTTAATCTCTTCTAATATTTCATCTTTTTTATATAAATAATCACCAGTCTTACTAAAAAACTCAGAATATAATGTTTTCATATCATAAAAAACTTTTTTTAAATTTTTATTTCCTTCTATTTTTTTACCTAAAACATATTTCCCAATCTCTTGAACTGAAATTGGCTCGGTAGCAAAGTTAATAAGAGGAATCTTATTTTTAATTACGATTTTTAAATCACTTCCTATATTTTTTAAATTATAAAATTGAAAAATGCTTTCAGGATGGACAAAATCATTATATTGATCATGAATAATGTCAAAAATTAAATTTTTTTTAATACCAAAGCCAAACAAACCAGGTAATCTAACTATTGAATAAAGAGAAAAATTTTTTCTTATAAATTCTTCAGCTAAAAATCTATTTTGTCCATATGGTTGGGCTTTTTTATAATCTATATACGTTTTTTCATCAACATCTGAAGGATTGGGATAAACATCAACCGTAGAAATCAAAACTAAATATTTTATTTTAGCGGTGATTAATAAATTCAAAAGTTTTTCAATATTTTGCCAATCTTCTTTTGGTTTTTGATTGGCTAGCCATTTAACAGCTGATACACCGGCACTGATTACTAAATCATATTTTTTTTCTTTTATTTCCTCAATATTCTTTGAATTGTAAACATCATTAAATTCTAATTGATTGTAAATATTCCCACCAACAAAACCGGTATAACCAATAAGAGCAGTTTTCATATTTACTAATTTTCTTCAGTAATATTTAATTCATTACTTGATAAATAAATTGAGTGATCTATTTCTTTTTCAATAAAATAAAGAGGTTCATTTCTTACTTCTTCTAATATTCTTAAAATATATTCTGACAAAATAGTTAATATTAAAAATAACATAAAAAACATAGTTCCCATTACAACAGTTGTACTAATCCAACCTTCTATCACATTTTTTTTAACCAAAGTTACCAAAAAAACATAAATAATAAAAATTAAACTTAAAAAACTGGCAAGAGCAGAAAAGAAAGAAACTAATCTTAATGGTTTAACTGAATTAGAAACAATAATATCAATACCCTCAATAAAAAAATTTATGAATTTATTTTTATTAAATTCCTTTAAAAATAGCTTACTTAATTTAGTTTTGAGGTTAATTATCTTTAAACCTAGATAATCCTGTAAGTAAAGAAAATTTCTATTTTTTCTTCTTATTTGTGTTATAGAATTAACTGCTTTTCGACTTAAACCCAATGTTCCTGTTAGATTGTTAAAAATTTGGTGAGAAGAAAAAACATTAGTAAATTTAATAAATATTCTCAGTAATAACTTAATTTTATTAAAATCATCTTTGTTCTCGATATTAACAATATCATATCCAGCATGTAAATAATTGATTATTTTTTTAGCAGTTTTTTCGTCATCATTCAAGTAGTTTAAAACTAAAACTCCATCACCAATGCAATTATCTAACGCAGCAATTAAAGCAGTATCATAATCATATTTTTTTGTTAAAGTAATAATTCTTATATTTGATATTTTGTTTTTTAAAGAATATACGTTTTGTTTTTCTTTTTGATTTAGTCCATTATCAATTATTAAAAACTCATATCTTTTATTTTTTAATAATTTCTTACTAATATTTTTTATTTTTTCTAAAAAAATATCAGTATTATTGTCAGCAATAAAAATTATTGATAATAAATTAAGTTTTTGTTTTTGCATAAAGAGAATTATACCACTGCCTTAAAAAAATCAAAAACAAAAATCACTCTTCTCAATCACTTTCTCCTCATTATACGCTGGTATGACAATAAATATTTTTGCCATAGGGTTTTTAAAAATATTCTTAATTTTGTGTCATTTTTATTTCAACAAATTTAGTGTTTCTTCTTTTAGTTGTCTATAAAAGTGACAATAATGTTCTGGTAAAAATTGATTAAGATCTCTTTTAAGTTCTTTTTCATCATATTCTTCAACTATTTTAACTAATTTCTGAAAACTAAATTTCAATCCGGGATAGTATTTAAATTTTAGATTAATCAATTTCTCATCAATCTCTGTTTTTTTTGTTAAAAGAAACCATAAATCAAAAAGGTCTCGCGGTTTTCCTCGATAAAATAAAGCTCTGATTTTTTCAGCTAAAATTTCTTCTTTTGATAAAGAAACGACTAAAGGATAGGGGGTGATTGGATAATCAAATGGGATAATTAATTTTACCTCTTTTGTTTTTGGTTTTTCCCTAAAAGAAAAATCTATTCTTATTGATGTTTTTTGTTTTAAATTAAAAGGATAAAAAAATAATTTATAAGAAAAGACAAGATTTTCAAATTTATCTAATATTTTTTCTTTTTTATAATCAATATTAGCATTATTTTTAAGAAAATCTAAAATCTTAAGCAAAAGTTTTTCAGTTTCTTCTTTTTTTAAAATGCTCGTAAAATCTAAATCTTCAGAAAAACGAAAAGAATGATAAAGAAAACGAATAGCAGTTCCTCCTTTAAAATAAATTTTTTCAGAATAAGACTCTTGATATAAAAGTTGAAGAAAAATTAAATGCCAATAT
>Ga0308409_1001454_pt1 | contig 10981 bp, 7 predicted proteins | sample HotsprSampleMSe4_FD_203469 | JGI IMG/M metagenome (GOLD analysis project Ga0308409, IMG submission 203469) | Hot spring phototrophic mat microbial communities from Mushroom Spring, Yellowstone National Park, Wyoming, United States - 20060912_MSe4 ... | reverse complement strand
GCTCTGGCTCGGCTGGTCGCTCTGGCCGTTTCTCGCCTCCGTGGGCCCGGTCGGTTACACCCTCGTCTCGGCGCGGTTCCCCGCCTCGGAGACAGGGCGTGTCTCGACGGCGATCAACGCGGTGATGCTCGCGGTGGTGTTCGCCGAGCAGCAGGGGATCGGCGTGATCCTCGACCTCTGGCCGCGCACTGAAGCCGGTGGGTGGGACCCGCGGGGATACGCGGTGGCGCTTGCTCTGTCTGCGCTGCTTCAGGCCGGCGGGCTTGCGTGGCTGCTTCTCAGGCGGGAGGAGCGGGCGCCCTGAGGTGCCAGTCAGTCACGTTCTGGAAGGCGTGGCCAAGGCGGAACAGGGTCGGCTCGTCGAACGGGCGGCCGACGATCTGGTGCCCTGCCGGCAGGCCGTTGCGTGTGAAGCCGGAGGGAAGCGAGAGCGCGGGCAGGCCCAGATAGTTGAACAGCCGCGTGTTGCGCGGGATCGTGGCCTGCCAGCGCGCCCCGGTGGGAGCGCCGGCGTCGCTCTCGGCGATGGTCGGAACCGGGTCGAGAAGAACGGGCGCGAACAGGGCGTCGCAGCGGCTGAACACGGTGCGGCAGAAGGCCTCCGTGAGAGGTTTGCGCGCCCGAAGCGCATCGAGATAGGTTGCGGCCGGAATGGCGAGGCCGGTCTCGAGCCGCGTGCGGACGGCTTGCGTGTAGTCGTCGGCATGGTCGCGGAGCTGGGCGGCGTGCAGGGCGGCCGACTCGGCGAGGATGATCGTGCCCACGAGCGTGCGGATCTCGGCAAGCCCGGGCGCCTCAACCTCAACCACCGTCGCTCCCGCGGCCCGCCAGGCGGCGAGCGCGTCCTCGAGGATCACGCGCACCTCCTCGTGCACGCCCTCCCACAGGAAGCCGCGCGCGACGCCGATCACGAGACCCCGCGCGCCGCCCTCGATCGTGGCGAGGAAGTCGGGCGCGGGGCGTGCGGCGCAATCGGGATCGAGCGGGTCGGCGCCCGCGATCGCCTGCGTGACCAGCGCGACATCGTGCGCCGAGACGGCGAGCGGGCCGACCGTGTCGAGGCTTGCCGAGAGCGGCATCGCGCCGTGTCGTGAGACGAGGCCCCAGGTTGGCTTCAGACCCGTGATGCCGCAGATCGCCGCCGGCAGGCGGATCGAGCCGCCCGTGTCGGAGCCGAGCGCGGCAAGGGTGGCGCGTGCGGCGACGGCAGCGCCTGATCCTGACGACGACCCGCCGGTGATGTGCGCCGGGTTCCAGGGGTTGCGGACGTGCCCCGTGTGGTCGTTGTGGCCGGTCGGGTTGAAGGCGAACTCGGCCATGTTGAGCCAGGCGACCTGGACGGCGCCCGCGGCATCGAGGCAGGCGAGGGCCGTCGAGGTCGTCGCCGGCACATGGCCACGGCGCAGCTTCGCGCCGCATTCCGAGAGCTCGCTTGCGCGGTAGAACATGTCCTTGTGCGCCATCGGCACGCCGGCGAGCGGGCCGACGGGCTCGCCGCGCGCGATCGCCGCATCGATCCGCTCGGCCGCAGCAAGCGCCGCCTCGCGCCTCGGCCGCGCGACGGCGTTGAGGTGCGGCTGCCAGCGCTCGAGGGCGGCGAGAGAGGCCTCGGCTGCGGCGACGGCGCTGATCTCGCGTTTCCGGATCGCCTCCGCGAGCCTGCCGATGCCGAGGCCCAGGATTCCCGCCGAGGTCATGCCGCCCCCGCCTGTTCGCCGCATGGCCACCGCACTATAAGGGCAGCACGTTACGACCATAAGCCAGGGAACACGACCACGATGGCGCATCTCGAAGCACGGCCTGCGGAGGGCGCGCGCGCCGGCGGCGCACGGTTGGCTGGGCGGCCGGGAGGGCGGCTGCTTGCCGACGCGCTGCGCGCCCAAGGGGTGACGCACGTGTTCCAGGTTGCCGGCGAGAGTTTCCTCGGCCTGCTCGACGGGCTTTACGAGAACCGATCGCATATCAGAACGATCACCTGCCGGTTCGAGGGTGCTGCGGTGAACATGGCCGAGGCGCACGGCAAGCTCACCGGCCGGCCGGGGGTGGCGATCGTCACGCGGGGCCCCGGTGCCTGCCACGGGTCGATCGGCATCCACATCGCGCAGCAGGACAGCACGCCGCTCGTGCTCCTCGTCGGCCAGATCCCGCGCGGCGACACCGACCGCGATGCGTTCCAGGAGATCGACTATCGCCGGTTCTTCGGCGGCATCGCGAAATGGGTGACGCAGATCGACGACGCTGCGCGCATCCCCGAGCTTATGCACCACGCCTTCCAGGTCGCCCTGTCGGGCCGGCCCGGCCCCGTCGTGGTCGCGATCCCCGAGGACATGCAGACCGACATCGCCGACGTTCCTGACCCGAGGCCGGCGGTGGCACCGCGCATTCTGCCCGACCCGGCGGCGATGGCGGAGCTGAAGCGCCTGCTTGCCCGCGCGCGGCGACCGCTCGTGATCCTCGGCCAGGGCGCGCACTGGACGGCCGAGGGCAAGGCAGACCTCGCGGCGTGGCTGATGGCGAACGAGCTTCCCGCCGCCGTCGGCTTCCGGCGCCAAGCGATCCTCGACAACACGCTCCCCGTATTTGCGGGCGATCTCGGCAATGGCGGCGACCCTGCCCTGTTCGCCAAGGCGCGCGAGGCCGATCTCGTCATCGCTGTGGGGTCGCGCTTGGGCGAGCCGGTGACGCAGGGCTACACGGTGTTCACGCCGCCAAAACTCGAGGTGCCGCTCGTGCACGTGATGCCCGATGGCGGAGAGCTCGGCCGCGTCTACCAGGCCGATCTGCCGATCCAGTCCGACCTCAACGCCTTCGCTGCAGCGGCGCGCGCGACCGTCACGGTCGAGCCCGCTTGGCGCGCCTGGACGCGCGAGATCCGCGCCAACCGGCTCAAGTGGTCGGGAGAGGTTCCCGCCTACGAGGGGCGACTCAACCTCGGCGCGGCTATGAAACAGCTCGAGGCGATGCTTCCCCCCGATGCAATCGTGACCACCGATGCCGGCAATTTCTCCGGCTGGGGCGTGCGATTCATCAACTACGGCGCCGGACAAGTCCTGATCGGACCCTGCTGCGGCGCGATGGGATATTCGGTGCCGGCGGGGATCGCGGCGAAGCTTCTCTTCCCGGAACGGACCGTCATCAGCATGGTCGGCGATGGCGGGTTCCTGATGAACGGCCAGGAGATCGCGACCGCCTTCCACCACGGCGTCAACCCCGTGATCCTGGTGTTCAACAACCAAATGTATGGCACGATCCGGATGCATCAGGAGCGCGACTATCCCGGCCGCGTCTCCGGCACGGCGCTGACCAACCCGGATTTCGCGAAGTTCATCGAGGCCTATGGCGGCCACGGCGAAGTGGTGCAGGAGACGGCAGAGTTCGCCCCGGCGATGGAGCGTGCTCTCGCTTCCGGAAAGCCCGCGCTCGTCGAGCTCCGCATGAACCCCGACCAGATCACGACGCGCACGACGCTGACCGCCATGCGCGCCGCCGCGAAACCGCAGGCCAAGCCGGCCCGGCCCAACAAGAAACCGGCGAAGCGAGCCGCGACTGCGCGCGGCCGCGCCGCTAAGCCCGCCGCCAAGCCCAAGAAGCGCTAAAGCAGGGTCGAGACGGCACCGGCGACCGCCCCCGCGGCGAGAAGCAGAAGCGGGTGCACGGTCGTCATGGCCGAGACCACCGCGACAGAGGCGACCACGAGCAGAATGAGGCCTCCCGCCCCGAGGCTCGACGTGATCAGGACGCCCGATGAGGCGACGAGCGCAACCGAGAGGGGCAGGAGCGCGGCACGGAGCAGCGTCTGCCGCGCGGGGGGGATGCGCGCGGCCCAGGAGCAGACGGCGAGCACCGAGATCACGCTCGTCGGGCCGACGAAGGCCGCCATGGCGGCGAGCCCTCCCACCCAGCCGCCGAGCCTCCCCCCCATGACTTCCCAGCCGATCAGCGCCACGATCATCGCGTTCGGCCCGGGCGCGAACTGGCTGATGGCGTAGAGCTCGGCGAACCGCGCGGGCTCGAGCCAGCCGTTCGACACAACAGCGATCCGATAGATCTCCGGCACGATCGCGATCGCCCCGCCGACCGCGAGCAGCGACAGGCCCAAGGAGACGGCCATCACGTGCAGCAAGAGCATAAATCTGGCCGGAGCCTCCCGAACGCGCCGTGCAGGGCGAGCGAGAGCGGGATGGCCGCAAGAAGCACGAGCGCAAGCGGCAGGCGAAGCAGCGCGACCGCTCCGAACACGCCGGCGAAGACGAGGAGGCCGAGCGGGCTGCTGCGGATCGGCTCACCCATGCGCCACGCGGTTCCGAGCAGGAGCCCCGCCGCCGCTGCCGCCATGCCGAGAAGCGCACCCTGCATCGCGGGAAGATGCGTAAGCGCTCGCAAGCGTGGCGAGCAGCATCGCGATCAGCACCGGCACGACGACCATTCCGGCGACGGCGGCGGCAGCCCCGCGCGCGCCGCCATGGCGATCGCCGAAGGCGGCAGCGAGGTTGATCACGTTCGGCCCGGGCAGGATCTGCCCGAGCGCAAGCAGCTCGGCGAACTCCGGGCCGGTGAGCAGGCGCCGGCGCTCGACGAGCTCGCGCCGGGCGAAGGGGAGCGTGCCGCCGAAGCTCTGCACCGAGATGCTCAGAAAGAGAAGGAAGATCTCCCGCGGTGCAAGCGGCGCCGGCCTCTGACCGTCCAGTTCCATCTCAGCGGCCGACGGCATAGCCCTGCATGCCGCGCGGATTGGCCCCCGCCTTCAGAAGCCCGTTCTCGAGCCGCGCCGCCGAAAGCCTTCCCTCGCTCCACGGACCGCCGACCTCGACGTCATGGCCGCAGCGGGCGAGCGCCTCCGCGACCTCCGGCCCGAACCGCTCCTCGATCACCACCCGCCCTGGCCGTGCCGGCCGTGGCCAGAACGAGGACGGCCAGTGCTCGCAGTGGAAGGCGGGAGCGTCGATCGCCTGCTGGATGTCGAGCCGGTGGTGGATCATCCGCAACAGGAAGGCGAGCGACCACTGGTCCTGCTGTTCGCCGCCGGGCGTGCCGTAGGCCATCCAGGCCCTCCCGTCCTTCAGCGCCATCGAGGGCGACAGCGTCGTACGCGGCCGCTTCCCAGGGGCAAGCCCGTTCGGATGATCCTCGCGGAGCCAGAACATCTGCCCGCGCGTGCCGAGCGGAACGCCGAGCTCCGGGATCACCGGGCTTGACTGCAGCCAGCCACCCGAGGGCGTGGCAGAGACCATGTTGCCGTGACGGTCGATCACGTCGACATGGCAGGTGTCACCGCCGATCGCACCGAGGCGTGCGACCGTTGGCTCGCCCGCGCCGGTGTTGGAGCCGTAGCTCGCGGCATCGCGGTGCCGCGCCGCGTGATCGACCCACGGGGTGACACGGCCGGGCACCCTGCCTGGGCGAAGCTCAAACGAGGCGGTCTCGCCGATGAGCCGCCGGCGATGGTCGTTATAGTCGTCGGAGAGCAGATGCGCGAGCGGAACATCGACGAAGTCCGGGTCGCCATACCAGGCCTCGCGGTCGGCGAAGGCGAGCTTCTGCGCCTCGATGATGCAATGGAGAAAGTGGGGGTCGAGCGGTGAGGTGGCATCGAGGTCGAAACCCTTGAGCAGGGCGAGCGTCTGGAGATAGGCGGGCCCCTGGCTCCACGGCCCGCACTTGAGCACCGTCACCCCGCGATACGTGTAGGCGAGCGGCTCCTCGTAGCGCGCCTGCCAGCGTGCGAGGTCGTCGGCGGTGAGCAGCCCGCGATGAGTTCGGCCGGAGACGTCGAGCACGTCCGTTCCGCGACAGAACCGGTCGATCGCCTCCGCCACGAAGCCGCGATACCAGGCGCGACGCGCGGCCTCGATCTGCGCCACGCGATCAGCGCCCGCCGACTCGCCCTCGCGCAGGACCCGCTCGTAGGTCTCGGCAAGCGCTGTGTTGCGGAACAGCGTGCCCGGCTCTGGCACTTCGCCGCCCGGAAGGAACACCGCGGCCGAGCTGGTCCAGGCAGCGGTGAAGAGCGGCTGCATGGTGCTGATCGTGGCGCTGATCCGCGGCACCACCGGAACGCCGTGGCGTGCGTAGGAGATCGCGGGCGCGAGCGCCTCGCGCAGGCTGATCGTTCCCCAGTCGCGCAGCATGAGCATCCACGCATCGAAGGCGCCGGGAACGACAGCGGGCAGAAGGCCGGTGCCCGGGATCAGCTCGTGGCCGAGCTCGTCGCGCAGCTTCGCGATTGTCGCGGCTGCGGGGGCAGGCCCCTGGCCGCAGATCACGCTCTGTCGGTTCTCGGCGGCGCTGTGGAGCAGGATCGGCACATCTCCGAGGGGCCCGTTGAGGTGCGGCTCCGCCACCTGAAGCACGAAGCCCGCGGCGACGGCGGCATCGAAGGCGTTGCCGCCGCGCTCGAGCACGCCCATGCCGGCGGCGGAGGCGAGCCAATGGGTGGAGGCGACGACGCCGAACGTGCCGAGGATCTCGGGGCGGGTGGTGAAGGTCGGGGACCAGCTCATCGGTGTTCTCCGTGCGCGCCCGGCCCCTATAGTGCGCGCCCTCCTCCCTGGCCAGGGGAAGGGCGGTTTGACGCCGCTCGTGCGCGCGCCTAGCGTCCGGCTGTCTTCGGGAGCGTTCCGCGGGAATGGAGACCCTCGATCTCTCGCCCGTCGTCTCGGACGAGGTGACGTGCACCACGTGCTACATGTGCGCCTGCCGCTGCGGGATACGGGTTCATCTCCGCAACGGCCAGGTCCGCTACATCGAGGGCAACCCGGACCATCCGGTCAATCGCGGCGTGCTCTGCGCGAAGGGCTCGGCCGGGATCATGAACCATCTCTCGCCGGCGCGTCTGAGGAAGCCGCTCAAGCGCGTGGGCCCGCGCGGCGAGGGCGCGTTCGAGGAGATCGGGTGGGAGGAGGCGCTCGGCCTCGCGCAGTCCTGGCTTTCCGAGGTGCGCGCGAAGGACCCGGCACGGCTTGCCTTCTTCACAGGGCGTGACCAGAGCCAGGCGCTCACCGGCTGGTGGGCGCAGGCCTTCGGCACGCCGAACTTCGCCGCGCATGGCGGGTTCTGCTCGGTGAACATGGCGGCCGCCGGCCTCTACACCCTCGGCGGCAGTTTCTGGGAGTTCGGCGAGCCGGATTTCGAGCGCACGAAGCTGTTCCTGATGTTCGGCGTCGCCGAGGACCATGACAGCAACCCGATCAAGCTGGGGCTTGCGCGGCTGAAGGCGCGCGGGGCGCGGTTCGTCTCGGTCAACCCGGTGCGCACGGGCTACTCCGCGATCGCCGACACCTGGCTTCCGATCCGCCCCGGCACCGACGGCGCGCTCGTGCTCGCCCTGATCCACGAGCTGTTCCGGACCCGCAAGATCGACCTCGCCTTCCTGCGCGCCTGGACCAATTCGCCCTGGCTCACGATCGATGCGCCGGGAACGGCCGAGCACGGCCTATTCGCGCGCGGGGAGGACGGCAGGCCGCTGGTGGCGGACGGCGACGGCCGCCTGCACGCCTGGGACGCGCCGGACGTGTCGCCCTCTCTGACCGCCTCCGTGACGCTCACCGACGGCCGCCGCGCGCGGCCCGTGTTCGTCACGATGGCGGAGCGGTACCTCGACCCCGCGCTCGCGCCTGAGCGCGCCGCGGCCGTGACGGGTATCGATGCGGGGCGGATCCGCGCGCTCGCGGCGGAGATCGCGCGCGTCGCCTTCGAGGAGGCAATTACCGTCGAGACGCCCTGGACGGACTGGCGCGGCGTCCGGCACGAGCGCTTCGTCGGAAGGCCCGTGGCGTTCCACGCGATGCGCGGCATCAGCGCGCACGCCAATGGCTTCCAGACCTGCCGCGCTCTGCATCTGTTGCAGATGCTGCTCGGCGCCGTCGATTGCCCCGGCGCCTGGCGCTACAAGTCGCCCTATCCGCGGCCCACGCCGCCGCCGATCCTGCCGGGGGGCAAGCTCGGCGAGGTCGCGCCCGGTGCGCCTCTTCCACGCCCGCCGCTCGGCTTCCCGACGGGGCCGGACGACCTCCTCGTCGACGCGACGGGGAGGCCGCTCAGGATCGACAAGGCCTATTCCTGGGAGGCGCCGCTCGCCGCGCACGGGATGATGCATCTCGTGATTCGGAACGCCTGGGCGGGCGACCCCTACCCGATCGATGTGCTGTTCCTGTACATGGCGAACATGGCCTGGAACTCGGCCATGAACAGCGCTGGAACGGTGCGGATGCTCACCGATACGAACCCGGACGGGTCATACCGCATCCCCCGCATCATCTACGCCGATGCCTATGCGTCGGAGACGGTCGCCTACGCCGATCTCGTCCTGCCTGACACCACCTATCTCGAGCGCTACGACGCGATTTCCCTCCTCGACCGGCCGATCGGCAGCGCCGAGGGGCCGGCCGATGCGATCCGCCACCCCGTCGTGGCGCCCGACCGGGACGTGCGCCCTTTCCAGGATGTGCTGCTTGACCTCGGCGCGCGTCTCGGCCTGCCCGGCATGGTGCGCGAGGACGGCACGCCGCGCTACCCGGGCGGCTACGCCGACTACATCGTCAACCACGAGCGTGCCCCGGGGATTGGCCCGCTCGCCGGCTGGCGGGGAGAGGACGGACGCAAGGAGGGGCGCGGGGAGCCGAACCCGCGCCAGCTCGAGCGCTACATCGAGAACGGCGGCTTCTGGAAGATGCGCCTTCCCGAGCAGGCGCTGTTCATGAAGTTCGCCAACCGCGCCTATCTCGAACACGCCGTGGCGATGGGGTTCCTCGCGCGGCCGGAGCCTGTCGTTCTGCAGGCCTATCTCGAGCCGCTGCAGCGGTTCCGCCTCGCCGCAATGGGCCATGGCGACCGCCAGCCGCCCGACCACCTGCGGGGGCGGATCATCGCCTGCCTCGACCCACTGCCGGTGTGGTACCCGCCCTTCGAGGGCGAGGCGGTGGAGGAGGCCGACTTCCCGCTGCGGGCGGTGACGCAGCGCCCGGCCGCGATGTACCACGCCTGGGGAAGCCAGAACGCGTGGCTGAGGCAGATCCACGGCGAGAACCGGCTCTATATGCACCGCGGCACCGCCTCCCGCCTCGGCATCGCCGACGACGACTGGGTTCACGTGACGAGCCATCACGGGCGGATCACCGTGCAGGTGCGGCTGATGGATGGGGTCGAACCCGGAACGGTCTGGACCTGGAACGCGATCGGCAAGCGCGCCGGCGCCTGGGCGCTCGACCCGCGGGCACCGGAGGCGACGCGCGGCTTCCTGCTCAACCATCTGATCAGCGAGCATCTTCCTGGCGGGGAGGGAGAGGCGCGGCTGAACGCCGACCCGGTGACCGGCCAGGCCGCGTGGTACGACCTCCGGGTGCGCGTGGAGAAGGCGGAAACAGGCCGTTCCGTGACCGAACCGGCGCTGCCGCCGCTCGCGCCCCCGCCCGGAATCGCCGCGCCGAAGGGGCCGCTCCGCTTCGGCGCCGCTTTCGGACGTTCGCCTGAGAACCGGGCCAAGGGGCGATGACGAGCCTTCCCGACACCCAGCCCGCGAAACGGCTCGGTCTTGTGATCGACCTCGACACCTGTGTGGGCTGCCATGCCTGCGCGGTGAACTGCAAAGAGTGGAACACGGGCGGCCATTCCGCTCCGCTCACCGACCTCGACCCCTACGGCGCCGATCCGAGAGGGGTGTGGTTCAACCGGGTGCACAGTTTCGAGGCGGGCGAGGGGGAACGGGGAAGAACGGTGCACTTCCCACGCTCCTGCCTGCACTGCGACGAGCCCGCCTGCGTTACCGTCTGCCCCACCGGGGCGAGCTACAAGCGCGCCGAGGACGGGATCGTGCTCGTCAACCCCGACACCTGCATCGGCTGCAAGCTCTGCTCCTGGGCCTGCCCCTATGGTGCGCGGGAGTATGACGAGGACGAGGGCGTGATGAAGAAATGCACGCTCTGCATCGACCGGATTTACAACGAGACCCTTCCGGAGGCGGAGCGCGTTCCCGCCTGCGTCTCCACCTGCCCGGCCCAGGCGCGCCACTTCGGCGACCTTGCCGACCCAGCGAGCGCCGTCTCGCGCCTCGTGGCCGAGCGCGGCGGCGTCGACCTGATGCCCGAGCTCGGCTACCGGCCGGTGAACAAGTACCTTCCGCCGCGGCCGCGCGCTGGGCTCGCTCCGGCCGGCGACGACAGGAGTCCCGAAACCACGCTTTCGGGATTTCTGGGCTGGGTGGATCGGATCCTCTCGCGGTGAAATGAACCCTGCCCCCTCCGTCATCGTCTTCACCGTCGGTTCCGGCGCGGGCTACGGGCTTCTCGCCGCGCTCGGGGTGCTCGCGGCGTTCGGGCTGCTTCCGCCCGGGCCGGGCTTCGCGGTCGCGTCGTTCGGCCTCGCGCTCGGTCTTGTCACGGCCGGGCTTGCCTCCTCGGCGCTTCATCTCGGCCACCCAGAGCGGGCGTGGCGCGCCTTCAGCCAGTGGCGCTCCTCCTGGCTCTCGCGCGAGGCGGTGCTGGCCGCAGCGACCTATCCGCCGGCGCTTCTGCTTGCCTTCCTGTCCGCCTCGGGAGGCAGCGGTGCTGCGCTCGCGGCGCTCGGCGTGCTCACCGCATGCCTCGCCGCGGCAACCGTGGTCTGCACCGGGATGATCTACCGTTCGCTCAAGCCGATCCACGCCTGGGCGAACCGGCTGACCGTTCCGGGATATCTGATCATCGGCGCCGCGACCGGGCTCACCCTCGCCTTCGCCGTGCTCGCTGCCTTCCGTGCCCCGGCGGCGTGGGGCGCGGGGGCGGCGGCGCTCGCGGCGCTGGCCGGGGGCTTCCTGCACAAGCGCGCCTATTGGCGGTTCCTCGACACAACCTCGGGGCCCGCCACGCCCGAATCGGCTACGGGGCTTGGCGGCATCGGCCGCGTGCGCCTCATCGACCCGCCGCATACGGGAAGGAACTTCGTGATGCGGGAGATGGGGTTCGTCGTCGCCCGCAAGCATGCCGAGGTCCTGCGGCGGATCGCACTC
>Ga0308409_1001448_pt1 | contig 11007 bp, 8 predicted proteins | sample HotsprSampleMSe4_FD_203469 | JGI IMG/M metagenome (GOLD analysis project Ga0308409, IMG submission 203469) | Hot spring phototrophic mat microbial communities from Mushroom Spring, Yellowstone National Park, Wyoming, United States - 20060912_MSe4 ... | reverse complement strand
CTGGTTAAACCCGGCTACTACCTGCCCTAAGATTGGGTTGGTCTGAGGCTGCCTCCTGTTTAGGAGGCAGCTTTTATCGCTGGGTCATGCGGTAGACAGTGCCGCGGTGATCAATCACGTATAGCTCGCCTTGCTCATCTTCACCGAAAGAGCTGATGTTGAGCTCGGTTTTGAGAACTTCCCGGCTTTGCCAGCGGTCGCCCTGGGGCACAGCAGCCCAGATGCGGCCACTCACGTAATCGGCATAGAAGTAAGCTCCCCTAAAGGCCGGCATGGCGTTGCCTCGGTAGCGGTAGCCCCCAGTGACGGAGCGACCCTGGTCGTGGGTATAGGTCAGCACAGGCATGATCAGCCCTTCGCGTCTGCAGTTTTGCGGGGGGTTGAAGCAACGGTCGCCCTCCATGATGCGCCAGCCGTAGTTCTCCCCTCCCTTGCTGCTGGCGGGTTGAAGGTTTACCTCCTCCACGGCGTTCTGACCTACATCGGCAATCCACATGTCGCCGGTCTGCCGGTCGAAGCTAAAGCGCCAGGGGTTGCGCCAACCGTATGACCAGATCTCGCTGCGACGTCCTGCCAGCACGGGGTTGTCGGGAGGAATCGCATATGCCCTGTTGCCCTCACTGCGGTTTACATCAATGCGCAAGATCTTCCCCAGCAAGGTATCGAGCCGCTGTCCGGCGTTGAGGGGATCGCCCCCCGAGCCCCCGTCGCCTACGCCAATGTACAGCATGCCGTCTGGGCCGAAGGCGATCATGCCGCCGTTGTGGTTGGCATAAGGTTGTTCGATGGTGAGGAGAATTTGGGCGGAGTCAGCCTCGGCACGGTTGCCGTTGGCGCGGTAGCGCGCAATTACAGTGTGGCCGTTGCGGTTGGTGTAGTTGATGAAAAAGAGTCTGTTTTGGCGGAAGTCGGGGTGGAAGGCCAGCCCCAACAGGCCTCGCTCACCACAGCAAGAGACCAGGTTGCTCACATCCAGAAAGGGCTCGGCCAGCAGCTGTCCACCCTGCCAGATGCGGATGGTGCCGCCTTGCTCGACGATAAAAAGGCGCCCACTTCCATCGGGCGAATAGGTCAGAAAGAGCGGACGGTTTAGATTGTTGGCGATTGGAACCAGCTGGATGGATTGAGCAACGGCCAGACCCGACCAAAGCAAGATAAAGCCCAGCATCTTTTGCATGGGCATATTGTAGCCAGCTTTTCTGAGGCTGGTGTGTCGCCCTCCTGAATAGCGGCTGCAGTGGGGGTCAGCTGCCCCCCGGTTTTGTGGGCCAAGAAGAGCGTGGAGCTATGGTTTTCTCTGGATGTCTGTCCACCGGGTTCTTCCGCATGACCTGAGTTTGACAAGGCAGTATAGAATAACAAGGCGATTGCTATAGAGGAGGAATCATGCGGCGGAGAGATGTGCTCAGAGCAGGCTTAATCGGTGGCGCGGCCCTGGCTGGACTAACCCGGGCCCAGGGCGGAAACTTTACCATGACCATCGTTCACATCAACGACACCCACGCCCGCCTCGAGCCCACCGGCGGTCTGACCCTGGGGGGACAGCCCAACCAGCGCCTTGGTGGCTTTGCGCGGGTGATTTCCTTTTTCGACCGCTTACGCAGCACGGCCACCAATCCCTTGTTTTTGCATGCGGGTGACGTATTTCAGGGCACCCTCTACTTCAATCAGTACCAGGGGCTGGCCGATCGGCACCTTTTGCACCGCATGGGCATCCGGGCTATGGCTCCCGGCAACCACGAGTACAACTTGGGGCCCGATGGCCTGGCCAACTTTTTGAACGGGGTGCGCTTCCCGGTGGTCTCGGCCAATACCGACGTCTCGAGGGAGCCCAAGCTGGCGGGGCGCATCAGACCCTACGCGATCGTTAATGTGGGAGGGCAGCAGGTGGGCATCATTGGCCTCACCACCCCCGAAACTACTATCCTCTCAAACCCCGGCCCCAACGTTCGCTTCACCGACCCGGTTGCGGCCACCCAGCAAGCTGTGGTAGAGCTCTTGGCTCGAGGCGTGAAGTACATTGTGGTGCTCTCCCACCTGGGCTATCTGCAAGACCAGGAGCTGGCCCGCAGGGTGACGGGTGTGCAGGTGATTGTAGGCGGCCACAGCCACACCCTGCTGGGCCAGACCCCTTTCCCAGAGCTGCGTCCGGGCGGGGCCTACCCCACCATCGTCAAGAACCCCGAGAACAAAGATGTGCTGGTGGTACAGGCCTGGGAGTGGGCTAAGGTGGTGGGCCGCCTGCAGGTTACCTTCAATGACCGGGGTGAGCTGGTGGCCCACCAGGGCCAAGTAATCCCCATGACCGCCAACCTGCCCGAAGACCGTTTTGCCCTCGACGCCATCGCTGCCTATAGCCTGCCCATCGCGGCGCTGCGGGCCCAGGTGGTCTCCAGGGCAGCCGTAGCCCTCAACGGTGAACGCAGCGACGTGCGCCGCCGCGAGACCAACCTGGCTAACCTGATCGCCGACGCGATGCTTTGGAAAACCCGTCAAGCCGGTGCCACCATTGCGCTGCAAAACGGCGGGGGGATTCGGGCCAGCATACCGGTGGGCAACATCTCGGTAGGACAGGTGTTTGAAGTGTTGCCTTTCGGCAACACCCTGACGGTGCTCGAGCTCAAAGGCAGCGAAATTTTGGCTGCGCTGGAAAACGGTGTTTCCCAGTGGGAGCAGACCGCAGGCCGCTTCCTGTCAGGGGTGGCAGGCATCCGCTATACCTTCGATATGGCCCGTCCGGCAGGAAGCCGGGTCACCCAGGTTCAGGTTCAGACCCCCACGGGCTTCCAGCCTCTTGACCCCAACGCCACCTACCGCGTGGTAACCAACAGCTTCATCGCTGCTGGCGGTGATGGTTTTGCCGTGCTGCGGGACGCTCGGGGTTTCCGGATGGACACGGGCTTCAGCGATGCGGAAGTGCTTATCGAGTACCTGCGTACCCAGCCCTCCTGGGAGCCGCGCCTGGAGAACCGCATTACCATTCTCAATGAGCCCCGCGGTCAGCGCTGGGAAGGACCCTTCTACGTGGATAGCTTCCTGCGGGTAGGGGCCTAAGCCCCTTTGCCGATCAAGCAACGGGATTCCAGGCCCGCTGCCCAGAAGGACAAGGTGGCCGGAAAACCGCTGTTGCGCCGGTTGACGTTCGTGGGTTGTGATGCGCAAACTTTTGTCACAACACTTTCGCCCTTAAGCTGGCGGGGTGATGCAGGGGTTATATCCGGGCCTGCTGGCCCTGCTGCGCGAGTTGGTGGGCAGCCCCAGCCAGGAAGCCTTACTCACAGCCGCTCTAGATGGGGCATTGCGCTTGATTCCAGGGGCTCAGGCCGGCTCGAGCCTGCTGCGCGAGGGGACGTGTACCGTCTCGTGGCCGTGCGGGGGCACCATACCGCCCCCGCCCCACCGGTCCATAGCTTGAGCTTGCAAGACGGGCTGTGTTGGTACGGAGGTAGCCTGCAGGAGGCCTTGCAGGCCCGCCCTAAGCTGCTCTGGATACAGCCTGAGTTCAGCGGACTTTTAGAGCAGGATCGCCATCCCCTGTGGCGCATCCATTGGTCGCTCAACATCCCGGTCCCCCTGGGGGATAGGATAGGGTGGAGGCTTGGCTGCTTCTGGATCGCCTCGAGCCCACCCCCTTTCCAGAGGAGGCCCTGGCCTTGGCCCGGGAGCTCGGGCTGAGCCTGGGCGTGGTATTGCAGGTGCTCAAGGAGCGGGAAAAAACCCAGGCGCGCCTCGAGCACGAAGAAAACCTGGCCCGTGTGCTGGGGGTGCTGTCCACCTTTCGCGAGGCCGATACCCTTTGGGAGTCGCTGCCCCATCTGCTCTTAGAAATTTTGGGGGAGGGGCGCGTGCTGGCCCTGCGCCGCGTGGAGGATCGGCTCACCCTCTGCGCCGCAGCGAACTGGGAAGTAACGGGCTTTTGGGCGGCTCAGGCAGAAGGGGTGCTGCGGCAGGCTTTGGAGGAACGCCGGGTGCGGATGGTGCGCTTGGAAGATCTGCGGCTGTGTTCTCGGCTTTTCTCTGCTTCCGAGGGGTATGCGGCTGTAGTCCCCCTTCTGGACGCCCATGGCGAGGGTTTTGGGGTACTGGTGGCTTGTGTGCCGGCCTCCTTTGAGCCGGAGGATACGGCGGTGCTGGAGGCCTTTGGCCGTGGGGTGGGGCAGGTGTTGGCCCGCCTGGAAGCCCAGACGGATCAGCAACGCGAGCTGGCCCGCCTACAGGCCTTGACCCTGGCCAGCCAGCGCCTCACGGCAGCGCAAACCACCGAGGAGTTGCTGCAGCTCATCGTTAGAGAGGCGCTAGGGCAGACCAAGGCTTCCACCAGTCTGGTAACGCTTTACCGGCCCAAGGAGGACATGCTCGAGGTGGTGGCGGCGGCGGGCCACGCCGCCGAGAAGGCGGCGGGCACCCGGCATAAGCGGGGCCAGGGGCTGGCTTGGCGGGTGCTGGAGCAGCGTAGCCCACTGTACCTGCCCGATGTTTCCCTTGAACCCGACGCTGTGTTTACCTCGGGCCATCGGGTCAGGGCAGCCTACCTGGGGGTGCCGATGGGCGACCCCGAGGGTCAGATGGTGGGGGTGTTGTCGGTGGACACCGCCGGGGCAGGAGGAGAGTTGCGGCCGCAGGACCGCTACGCCCTGGAGGCACTGGCTAAGGTGGCCGGGGTGATGTTTTCGCGCCTGCAGGCCCTCGAGCGGGCCCGGCGCGAGACCGAGCGCTACCATCGGCTGGTGCAGATGTCCGCCGAGCTGGAAAGCCTGGATGAGCCGGCCTGCATGGCCCAGCGGGCTTTGGAGACACTGATCGACCTTACGGGGCTTTCGGCGGGCGGTCTTTACCGATTAGAACTCAAAGACGCCAGTAAGGGTTTGGGCTTGATGCAACTCGTTCGCGGGTATGAGCGGCACGGAGAGGGCTGCTTCCAGCGATTTGCTAGCTTGCCGGTGGCGCTGGGTAGCGGTTTCATGGGCAAAGCCCTGGCCACAGGCAAAATCCAGCACATTGAGGACTACCAAACCTGGGATGGGGCCTGGCCTTCGCCTATGGCTCACAAACTCAGAACCTTGCTCACGGTGCCCTTGTTTTTGCGGGGAGCACCGTATGGAACCCTTACCCTGGCCAGCTTTGGCCATAGGGCTCACATCTCCGAAGAGCACCTGGCGCTGTTGGAAGCGGTTGCGCGGCGGCTCGAGCGGGCGCTGGAGCGGGCGGCGCACCTCGAGGAGATCACCCGTACACGTGAGGATGTGCTGCGGGCTTTGGGGCTGGGCCTGGAGCTGCGCGATCTGGAAACCCGAGGCCACACCGACCGGGTGGTGGCCCTGACCGAGGCCTTGGGGCAGCGCCTGGCCTTTCCCGACCTTGCGGGGCTGCGCATAGGGGCTTACCTGCACGATCTGGGCAAGCTGGCCATTCCCGATGCTATCTTGCTCAAACCCGGCGCACTTACCGATGCCGAGCGATGGATCATGCAAAGCCACTGCGATATTGGCTTCGACATGCCGGAGAACCTGGGTTTCTTGCCCCAGACGGCCCGCAATATCGTGCGCTACCACCACGAGCGGCTGGACGGATCGGTCTATCCGCTTGGCCTGAAGGGCGACGAGATTCCCTTCGAGGCACGCCTTTTCGCGGTGGTGGACGTCTACGACGCGCTGATTCACGCCCGCCCTTACAAGGCCGCCTGGAGCCAGCAGGAAGCCTTGCGCGAGCTGCGCAAGCAGGCCGGCAAGACCCTTGAGGCCTCTGTCGTGCAGGCCTTTATCGAGTTGGTGGGGGGTTGTGGGGAAGTTGAAAAGTGAGCTGGGGGGCTATGGGCTGAGTGCCCCTTACTTCGTCGAACGGAAAATGCGGAGGTGCTATACTCTGGCGGTTGGTGCAGGCCAACCGCTTCTTAAGGAGGACAAAGTTGCAGCGACTGGTAACTTCGGAATCGGTGACGGAAGGTCACCCCGACAAGCTCGCCGACCGTATTTCGGATGCGGTGCTGGACGCGATTCTGGCTAAGGACGCGGAGGCCCGGGTGGCCTGTGAAACCCTGGTGACCACGGGCTTGGTGATGGTGGCGGGTGAGATTACTACCGACAGCTACGTGGACATCCCCCGCCTGGTACGCCGGACCGTGCTCGAGGTGGGCTATACCCGGGCTAAATATGGCTTTGACGGCGATACTTGTGCGGTGCTAACTGCCATAGATGAGCAGTCGCCGGACATTGCAGGCGGGGTCAACGAGTCGTGGGAGTGGCGGGTGCTTGGCTCTAGGGATAAGTACGACCAGATTGGTGCGGGCGATCAAGGGCTGATGTTTGGCTATGCCACCGACGAAACCCCTGAGTTGATGCCACTGCCCATCTGGCTGGCCCACCGCCTGACCCGTCGCCTGGCCGAGGCTCGTAAAACCGGGGAAATTCCCTATTTGCGCCCTGATGGCAAGGCCCAGGTTACAGTGGTCTACGAGGGACAGAAACCCCTGTACGTGCGTACTGCCTTGGTTTCCGCTCAGCATTCCGAAGAGGTAGAAGCCGAACAAATTCACCATGACATTCGTACCAAGGTCATTGAGAAGGCCATCCCTGAGCAGTACCTGAGTAAGGAAACCCAGTACCTGGTCAACCCATCGGGGAAGTTTGTGATCGGTGGACCGCACGGTGACACCGGCCTTACCGGGCGAAAAATCATCGTGGATACCTACGGCGGAGCGGTTCCTCATGGGGGCGGGGCCTTTAGCGGTAAAGATCCCACCAAAGTAGACCGCTCGGCGGCCTACTACGCCCGCTACATCGCCAAGAACATCGTGGCAGCCGGCTTGGCCCGGCTGGCCCTGATCGAGCTGGCCTATGCCATCGGCAAGGCCCGTCCGGTAGGGATGCGGGTTGAGACTTTTGGTACCGGTATAGTGCCCGACGAGAAGATCACCGAGGTGGCGCAAAAGGTCTTCGACGCCCGTCCACGGGCCATTATCGAAAGCCTAGACCTGAGGCGTCCTATCTACACCCCCACCTCGGCCTATGGGCACTTTGGCCGCGAGGGCTTCCCTTGGGAGAACACCGACAAGGTTGAAGTGCTGCGCAAGCTGCTGCTCTAAGGCTTTGGCAATGTGTTCGAACGGCCTGTGGGGCCGTTCTTTTTGCCTGGTGTTGGGGTTTTGTATACTGTATACACTTTATGACCTGCTTTCAGCGGCCCTATACGGTACGGGAGGCAGCTTACGTGCACCTGCGGGGGGCTATTCTGGCGGGTTCCTTACTGCCAGGAGCACGCATTTCCGAACCGGGGCTGGCGCAAAAGCTTGGCATTAGCCGCACGCCCGTACGCGAGGCCTTGCAGCGTCTGGCTCAAGAAGGACTGGTCGAGCTGTTGCCAGGTAGGGGCGCCCGGGTGCGCGTGCTTTCGGGGGACGAGGTGCGCGAGGTCTATGAGGTGTGGGCCTTGCTGGAGGGCGAAGCAGCCGCCCTGTCTGCCCAAAATGCCACAGAAGCCGAGCTTGACTGGCTGGAACGGCTACTTCTGGAGCTGGACACCCTACCCGCCCAGGCCTACGGTCAGCAGATGCAGCTGGACTTCAACTTTCACACCGCTTTGGTCGAGGCTGCCCACAACAAAACCCTGGTGCGCATCTACACCGACTTGCGCTCGAGCCTAACCCTCATCCGCTCCTTTCAGCAAACCCTTTCCCAGCAGCCAAGAACCCGCCAGCAGCACTGGGCCATCCTGTCAGCTTTGAGGGCCCACAACCCTGTACTAGCCAGGCAGGCCGCGCAAGCCCGCGTGCTTTACCGCGACCTGGTCGTGCAGAGCCTCCAGGCGCAGCTTCGTTCGGCAAAGGAGCCCACATGAACTTCCATCAAAGTTACCGCTCGTTTGTGCTGGGCATGGCCCAGAATCCCCGCATCAAAAATCTGATTCTGACCCGTGGACGCAACTTTGCCCGCCGCTTTATCGCGGGAGATACCCTTGAGGAGGCCTTGCAGGCTGTAGAGGCCCTCGAGCGCGAGCGGATACACGCCATCCTGGACTTGCTGGGCGAGATGGTTACCTCTGAGGCCGAGGCGCGAAGATTTCAAAACCAGCTGTTGCAGCTGGTGCGGGCCCTGGGGGCTCTTCCATACCCCCGCTATGTGGCTGTTAAGCTCACCCAGCTAGGCCTGGACCTCTCCGAGGATCTGGCCTATTCTCTCATGCACGAGATCCTGAATGAAGCCCGTAAGGCAGAGTGTTTTGTGCGGATCGATATGGAGGATAGCTCCCGGGTGGATGCAACCCTGCGGGTCTACCGGCGCCTGCACCAGGCCGGTTTTGAAAACCTGGGGGTGGTGCTGCAGAGCTATCTTAAGCGCACCGAAAAGGACCTGCAAAGCCTGATACCGCTCAAAACGCCGGTGCGCGTTGTGAAGGGCGCTTACAAAGAGCCACCCGAGGTGGCCTTTCAGGACAAGCGCATAATTGATGGGCAGTTTTTGCTGCTGTGCAAGAAGGCGCTAGAAAACGGTCTTTACACCGCGATCGCCAGCCACGACCCCCAGATCATCCAGGAGATGAAGCGCTGGACGGCGCAGATGGGCATCGGGCCTGAGCGCTTTGAGTTTCAACTGCTTTATGGGGTGCGCCGCAACGAGCAGAAAAAGTTGGCCGCTGAGGGCTATACTGTGCGGGCTTATGTTCCTTACGGCACCGACTGGTATCCCTACTTTTCGCGCCGCATCGCCGAGCGGCCTGAAAACCTTCTCTTTGTCGTGCGGAGTGTGATTCAAGGCTAGCTATGCGGGCGATCTGCGCGGCTTCGGGTCCATCTGCTGAGGCTGTTTTTCCTGGTCTCACCGTGCAGTGAACGTTTGTGCCCTTCCGGCTGGCTGGCCCGTGGGCACCTGCGAAGTTAGCTGTAGGAAAGGAGCCATCATGACCACAGAACCCTACCGCCCCGAACCCATCGAAACCTTCCAGAGCCCTGAAGCCTTCGAGGCCATGCGCAAGGCCCTGGCTGAGGTACGCTCCCAGTTTGGCCGCCACTACCCGCTCATCATCGGGGGTGAGCGGGTTCACACCCAGGACAGCATTACCTCCATCAACCCCTCCAACCCGGCAGAAATTGTCGGGACGAGTGCCAGGGCCGGCACCGCCGAGGCTGAGGCTGCTTTGGACGCGGCCTGGCGGGCTTTCAGAACCTGGCGCGACTGGCCCCAGGAGCACCGCAGCCGCCTTTTACTGAAGGCCGCCCAAATCATGAAACGCCGCCAGCGGGAGCTCGAGGCCTGGCTGGTCTACGAGATCGGCAAGAACTGGGTGGAGGCCGCCGCCGATGTGGCCGAGGCCATTGATTTTATGCGTTATTACGCCCTCTCGGCCCTCAAGTACAAAGATGGCGCCCCGGTGGTGCCCTATCCGGGCGAGGACAACGAGGCCTTTTACATCCCGCTGGGGGTGGGGGTGGTGATCGCCCCCTGGAACTTCCCCCTGGCTATCCTGACCGGCATGACCGTGGCTCCCATCGTGGTAGGCAACTGTGTGGTCTGTAAGCCTGCTGAAGATACTGTGGTGATCGCAGCCAAGCTCTTTGAGGTCTTGGAGGAGGCCGGTCTTCCACCGGGGGTGGCCAACTACTTGCCGGGGCTGGGCAGCGAGGTGGGAGCCTACCTGGTACAGCATCCCCGCACGCGCTTTATCAACTTCACCGGTTCCCTCGAGGTCGGCTTACAGATCAACGAAAGCGCGGCCCGCCTCTCGCCAGGGCAGCTCTGGATCAAGCGGGTTTTTCTGGAGCTGGGCGGCAAGGACGCCTTGATTGTTGACGAGAGCGCCGACCTGGCGTTAGCAGCCCAGGCCACCGTGCAGAGCGCCTTTGGCTTCCAGGGGCAGAAGTGCTCGGCGGCCTCGCGGCTGGTGGTGGTAGATGGGATCTACGATCTGCTGATGGAGCAGGTGTTGGATCGGACTGAAAGCCTGATTGTGGGGCCTGCCGAGGAGAACCCCGACATGGGGCCGGTGGCCAGTGCCCAGCAAGAAAAGAAGGTGTTGTCCTACATCGAGATCGGTCAGCAGGAAGGCAGGCTGATCCTGGGAGGGCGGCGGCTCGAGGGAAGCGGCTACTTTATCGCGCCTACTGTTTTCGAAAACGTTTCCCCTGATGCCCGCATTGCCCAGGAAGAGATTTTTGGCCCGGTGCTCTCGGTGATCCGCGTACCCGATTTCGACGCCGCGCTGGAAGTGGCCAACGGTACCCGGTATGGCTTGACGGGGGGGGTTTTTTCACGCAAACGTGAACACCTCGAGCGGGCCCGGCGCGAGTTCCATGTGGGCAACCTCTACTTCAACCGCAAGATCACTGGGGCGCTGGTGGGGGTACAACCCTTTGGCGGCTTCAACCTCTCAGGCACTGATACCAAAGCCGGGGGACCCGATTACCTGCTCAACTTTCTGCAGATGAAGAGCGTGACTGAGCGCTTTTAAAACTCCTCATCTACCTCGAAGAGCCGCCTGGCCCACAGGCTCACAGGCTTGTGGTGTTCGCGCACGATCTGAGCCACCTGGGGCTCGAGGATGCGCATAGCACCGTACTCGGGGTGGTGCTGGTGAATCTGCCAGGCTCCCCGCAGCCCCTTGCTGAGGGGTTCAATAGGGACATCTAGGCGGATAAGTCCGGTAAGGATGCGTTCGAGGGGACGGTAGGGCCGCCGGGCCTTACCGCAATCGTGCAGGAGGGCCGCCCGCACAGCGAAGCCAGGGGCATCGGGATAGCGTTCCAGCAAGCGTTTGGCCACCTGTACGGCGTGCTCTCGGTCGCGTACGTCCATAGCTTTATATAGATGGACCTCCTCGGGGCTAAGCTCGGTCAGGGCCCAGGTGTCGTCTGGTTCCGCTCGAGCTGGGATAAACGCCTTATAAAGACGCCTTAGTCGCTGCCACACCACTTTTACATACCCTCGTATGCTACTTGACCTTGCCCCCAGGGATGTGAAAAAAGAGGGGGTGCTATGCATCGCGACCGAGAGCACCCCCTTTACTATCTTGAGGCAG
>Ga0308409_1001447_pt1 | contig 11012 bp, 13 predicted proteins | sample HotsprSampleMSe4_FD_203469 | JGI IMG/M metagenome (GOLD analysis project Ga0308409, IMG submission 203469) | Hot spring phototrophic mat microbial communities from Mushroom Spring, Yellowstone National Park, Wyoming, United States - 20060912_MSe4 ... | reverse complement strand
AGCTGGACATGGCGTCCCGTAGGAACGCCATTCCAGGGACTCAGGCCGTTGCAGCCTTGCGCAACCGTGACGGAATGAGGCGGCTGGAACACAAGGTATGAGGCCGGGTTGCGGCGGTTCTGAGCAAGCCTGACGCGGTTTGTTACGATTTGGCATTGCGCGCGCCGAGTGTGGGAACTAGTGTGGGAACCGGAGTGAGGTTCCCACATGCCCAATCTCGACAACCGCACCATCCTCGCGGCGCAGCCCAAGGCGAAGCCCTACCGCCTGTTCAACGGCAAGGGACTGTTCCTCGTGGTGAAGCCCTCCGGCGCGAAGGCCTGGATGCTGCGCGTTCAAGTGGCCGGAAAGCGGCATGACGTGGGGCTTGGCGGCGATCCCGCCGTCAGTCTCAAGGAAGCCCGCGAGAAGGCCGAAACGATGCGGAAGCAAGCCCGCGCCGGGATCGACCCAATCGAGGAACGCGAGGCCGCCCGACGCGAGCGCGAGGCCGCGCGCAAGGCCCTGGAGGAAGCCCAAGCCTGCACCTTCCGCGCCGTGGCCGAAGCCTGCATCCAGTCCCAAGCGCCCGGCTGGAAGGACCGCAAGACCGCCGTCATGTGGCGCAACAGCCTCGAACGCTGGGCCTATCCCGAGATCGGCGACATGCCCGTTGCCGCTATCGACAAGCATGCCGTCATGCGCGCGATATCGGCGGTCTGGCGCGAGCGGCCCGCCACCGCGAGGAAGGTTCTCCGCCGCATTGGCGCGGTGCTGCGCTACGCCGCCGCGCATGGCTGGCGCGCGAATGACAACCCGGCCGATGCGCGGATGCTGCGGAACATGGGCCTGCCCGCGCTGCCCGGAGGCCGCAACCTGCCGTCCCTGTCCTGGGCGCGCATCCCCTTGTTCTGGGTCGCGCTCGACAACGTGGAAGGCATGGGCGCTGCCGCGCTGCGCTTCGCCATCCTGACGGCGCTGCGCTCCGGCGAGGTGCGCAAGGCGCGGTGGAACTGGATCAGTTTCGAGGGTCCCGTTCCAGTGTTGACGGTTCCGGGCGAGGCGATGAAGGGGAAGCGCTCGGCCGAGGTGTTGCCGCACCGCGTGCCGCTTGCGCCCGCCGCGCTGGAAGTCCTGGCGCGGGCCTACCGCGAGGCGACCGGCCTGCCATGCACGGTGGCCGAGTTGCCCAAGCGCGCGGCGCTGGCGGGCGAAGCGCTGATCTTCCCGAGTGCGACACGCCGCACGCCGATCAGTGACATGACCATGAGCGCCGTCATGCGTCGGATGAACGCCGACTGCCCGCGTGGCGCACCACCACCGTGGCGCGACGCCGATGGCCGCGAGGCCGTGCCGCACGGCATGCGGTCGAGCTTCAGCACATGGGTTGATGACGGCCACCCCGCCGAGCGCGAGGCGGCGGAGAGGGCGCTAGGCTCAGGACCTATTGATCGTTTGGAGCGACGCGGGCAGATGTGATTCTGGATGTGTCGGGGGTGCTGCCCTGGCCAATCCGACACCGCCCTTTCTGCTGACGCTGGCGCAGATGCGGCGCCTATCCCCGCACTTCCCGCGGTCGCACGGGATTGCACGGGTGGATGATGGCCGCGTGCTGAGCAGCACCATCTACGTGTTCCGCCAAGGCCTCTGGTGGCGCGATGCGCCGGCCGCCTATGGCCCGCACAAGACGCTCTACAACCGCTTCGTCCGCTGGAGTGTTCGACCGCATCTTCGCTGCCCTGGCGGCCGAGGCCGGCCCGCCGTCACGGCTGATGATCGATGCCACGCATCTGAAGGCGCATCGCACCGCCGCCAGCCTGCTCAAAAAGGGGCTTTGCCCCGCTGCATTGGCCGCACTAAGGGCGGGCTGAACTCGAAGCTCCACGCCGTCTGCGACGGTCGCGTCCCTGTTGGTGGTGTAGGTGCTGGGGGTGGTCATCGGCGGACGCCGGTAGGGTTGGGTTGCGAGAGCCACCCCTGACCTGAGGATCCCCGATGACCGACGCGATGATGAGCCTTCGTGCCCAGGTGGAGAAGGCCCCGGACGCCGACCTCCTGCGCGAGATGATCGGCTTTGCTGCCGAGCGGCTGATGGAGTTGGAGATTGGCGGCCTGACCGGCGCCGGCTACGGCGAGAAGAGCGCCGAGCGGCTGGTGCAGCGCAACGGCTACCGCGAGCGTGACTGGCAGACGCGCGCGGGCACGGTGGAACTGCGCATTCCTCGCTTGCGCCGAGGGTCCTACTTCCCCGGCTTCCTCGAGCCGCGCCGGATGGCGGAGAAGGCGCTGACCGCGGTGATCCAGGAGGCGTACATCCAAGGCGCCGCGACGCGCTCGGTCGACGATCTGGTGAAGGCGCTCGGCATGAGCGGCATCTTCGGGCTCCCATCGCGGCTTACCGCGATGGGGTCCCGTCAAGAGCCAGGTGAGCCGGCTCTGCGAAGAGATCGACGAGCGGGTGAAGGCGTTCCTGGATCGTCCGATCGAAGGCGACTGGCCCTATCTCTGGATCGACGCGACCTACGTGAAACTGCGCCAGCAGGCGCGCATCGTCTCGGTGGCGGTGATCGTCGCGGTCGGCGTCAACGGCGACGGCCGGCGCGAGGTTCTGGGCATGGATATCGGCCCGTCCGAGGCGGAGACGTTCTGGACCGCGTTCCTGCGCAAGCTCGCCCGACGCGGCCTGCGCGGCGTCAAGCTGGTCATCTCCGACGCGCATAAAGGCCTGAAGGCGGCAATCGCCAAGGTGTTGAGTGCGACCTGGCAACGATGCCGCGTGGGGCTGTTGAAAAACCTCCCGGCCTCTGATTCGATCTCGCAGCGATGCGATGAGGTGGGAGCATGCTGGGGCGACGCGGACCGGAGCAGTACGAGTTCTTCGCTGGCTCTCTGCGTGAGCTGATTCCTGACGAGCATGTGCTCGCCCGCGTTGATCGCGTGCTCGATCTGATACCAAATCCCATTGATCAGAACCGATGTGCCCAGTCCCGCAGTCCGATGGACATGATGCGCCCGGGCTGATCGACGAGGCGGTTCCAGGCATGGCAGCAGTGATCGACGATGTCGTCGTGGTCGCGGAACACGCGGTTAGACAGCCAGTTGTACCGCCCTTCGGGCGTTGCCTTCGGCTCGCGCATGAACTGCCAGACGTTCTCCATGACGTTGAGCTCGGGGCATTTCGGCGGCAGCGGCAGCAGGGTGATGTTGTCTGGCACGGCGACATCGCCGGAGAGATGCCAGCCGGCCTGGTCCAGCAGCAGCACGGCGTGCTTGCCGGGGCTGACCATGTCGCTGATCTCGGCCAGGTGCAGGTTCATCCCCGCGGTGTTGCACAAGGGCAGGACCAGGGCGGCGCCCTTGCCGTCCTGCGGGCAGACGGCACCGAAGATGTAGGTCGACGCGTAGCGCTGGTCCTGCGGTGCGCAAGGGCGGGTGCCGCGCCGCGCCCAGCGCCGGGTGATGCCGTTCTTCTGGCCGACGCGGGCTTCGTCGGCGAACCAGATCTCTATCGCGTCGAGACCGAGGCCCTGGTCCCGCGCGATGCCCGCCAGCGTGGCGGGAAGGTTTTTTTAAATGTCTCGATGGCGCCGATCGCCTGGGCGTGGTGCTTCGGCCGGGCCGAAAGCTTGCGGTAGCCCATCGCGCGCAAGGTCCGGCTCAGCGTCTGCTTCGAGACCGACACCCTGAACTCTTCCCACAGCCACTGGCCGAGGTCGACCAGCCGCCAGCGCACCACCCCGTGGATCGCCGGGATCGGTCCCTGGTCGATCCGTGCGGCCAAGGCCTTGCGGTGCTCGTCGGTCAGCCGCGGCCTCGCGCCGGGCGCCTTGCGGTCACGCAGCCCGTCGGGTCCCTCGGCGTTGAACCGCACAACCCAGTCCCGCACGATCTGCAGGGTGACATTGCCAAGGCGCGCTGCCTCCGAGCGCGTGCCGCCGTCGTAGACCGCCGCCAGCGCCAGGAGCCGACGGGCCTGCGCGGCATCCTTCGAGCGCCGCGCCAGCGCGCGCAGCGCAGGTGCATCGTAGTCGGGGCGGAGGGGAAGCGGCTGACCCATGGCGAGGCTCCATTGCTCGCCCCGTTGAATCAGATCCCGCCCGCGTCGGGGAATCCCTCTCGTGAGTCTCGTTCAGAAAGACTTGGTATGAGCTGGCTGCGTGACGAGGTGGCTGGGCTGTACAGCGCCGAGGCCGGTCGTCCCAGCACCGATCCGGAAGCGGCGGTCAGGCTGATGCTGGCCGGCTTCCTGCTCGGCCTCGTTCATGACCGCCGTCTGATGCGCGAGGCGGCGGTGAACCTGGCGATCCGCTGGTTCGCGCGCTTCGGCCTGACCGAGCCCCTGCCGGACCATTCCTCGCTCACGCGCATCCGCCAGCGCTGGGGCGCGGCGCGCTTTCGCCGCATCTTCGAGCGCACGGTGACGGCGTGCGTGGCGGCCGGGATCGCGAAAGGCGAGGTGGTGCATCTCGACGCCACGCTGATCCGCGCCGATGTCAGCTGGGAGGCGCTCGCGCAACGTTGGGTCGCAACGCTGGAAGCCGAGAACGAGCCGGTCGATCAGGCCGCGCGCGAAGGCAAGCAGACGGGCAGGTACAAGAAGGTCTGCACCACCGATCCTGACGCGACGATGGCGACCACCGGCCGCCGCCAGCGGCTCGAGCCGGCATACAAGCAGCACACCGCCGTGTGCGACCAGGCCGGCGTGATCGTCGACGGGGAGGCGACGACGGGTGAGCTCAACGAGGGCGGCGAGCTCGTGCCCGCGATCGAGCGCGTCGAGGCGGTGACCAGCACGGCCGTCGCGGTCGCCAGCGCCGATGCCGGCTACGCCTATGCCAAGGTCTACGGCGCGCTCAAACGGCGCGGCATCACGGCGGTCATCCCGCCGAAGGCTGAGCCGATCCGATCGCCGGTGCCGATGCGGCGCTTCCGCTACGATGCCCGCCACGACCGCCTCACCTGCCCACGCGGCAAGACGCTGAAGGCCGATCGGCGCGTGAAGCATCGCCGCTTCTTCACTGCGCGGGCGAAGGATTGCCGGCGCTGCGACCTGGCCCGCCTCTGCCGCTCGGGCGGGCGCGTCAACAAGGCGGTGGTGGTCGGTGACGACTATCCCGCGCTGCTGCGCGCTCGGCGTCGGCGCGAGAGGTGGAGCGATCACGACAAGGCCGTCTATGCCCGCCACCGCTGGCGCGTCGAGGGCGTGCATGGCGAAGCGAAGACCCGCCACGGCCTGGCGCGCGCGGTGCGCCGCGGCCTGGCCAATATCAGGATCCAGGTCTACCTGACGGCCGCCGCCATCAACCTCAAGCGTCTGGCGGCCGCCATCGCGGCCATGCTCTATGCGCTCGCCGTGGCTCTCATCGCGGAGGTCGAGATCGCGCCGCGGGCGAGACGCGCCAACACGGGATTCGCATCGGCCTGACTTGAGTTCTTCAACAGCCCCCGCGTGCACTTCATGCGCAACGCTTTGGCCCATGCCGGCAGGAGTGGCAGACGCGTCGTCTCCGCCTTCATCGCCACCGCGTTTGCCCAGAACGACGCGGCAGCCGCCACGATGCAGTGGCGCCGCGTCGCCGACCAGTTGCGACCCAAGCTGCCGAAGCTCGCCGCGCTGATGGACGAGGCCGAGAGCGATGTGCTCGCCTACATGAGCTTCCCGCCGCAGCACCGCGCCAAGCTGCACAGCACCAATCCGCTCGAACGCCTGAACGGTGAGATCAAGCGACGCACCGAGGTGGTCGGCATCTTCCCCAACGAAGCGGCCATCACACGCCTCATCGGCGCCATCCTGCTCGAACCGAACGACGAATGGGCCGTCCAGCGCGCACGCTACATCACCCTGGAAAGCATCAGCCCCGTCGGCGATGATGCACCCGTCAGCCTCCCCGCAATGGCAGGCTGACCAGCCCGGCCACGCCGGCAACCGCGGCAGCTCACCGCCAGCTACACCACGACACGGGACACGACCGTCTGCGACGGTCAGGGGCGCCCCGTGGTCCTGCTGCTCACCGAGGGCCAGGCGAGTGACCACCGCGGCGCTGCGCTGATGCTCCCGAGGCTCCCGCCCGCGCGTGAGCTGATCGCAGACCGGGGGTACGACAGCGCCCGCTTCAGGGCCGAACTCGCAGCGCGTGGCATCGCCGCCTGCATCCCCTCGACGCGCTCGCGCAAGCAGCCCATCCCGCACGACCCAACGCTCTACCGACAACGCCACCGCATCGAGAACATGTTCGGCCGCCTCAAGGACTGGCGGCGCATCGCCATGCGCTAAGACCGATGCGCTCACACCTTCCTCGCAGCCATCACCCTCGCCGCAACCGTCACCTTCTGGCTCAATCAGTGAGTCCTGAGCCTCGGCCTTGCGCAGCCCGGCCTCGAGCGCTGCCCGGGCCGGTGGCGCGAGCTGATCCCAAAAGCGCGGGTTGACATAGACCTTGGGTGAACACGCCGAAGAAGGGCCTGACGGTGCCGAAGCGCTGCACCTCGTGGAAGCGGCGCGAGACGAAGGCCGAGACATCGGTCAGCCCAGCATCGAGCACGCCGGACTGCGGCGCGCCCACGACCCCCGGCGCCGGTGTGGCGGCAGGAGCGGCGGCGACGGCGCGGAGCCCCGTTTCGATCAGCGGGTTGATGCCTCGGATCCTGAGCCCCCGGAAATCGGCGAGGGTGAGGATCGGGCGGCGGCCCGAGGTGAAGATCGACATCCGCGTGGTGAAGAGCCGAGCGACCGAGCGCACGCCGCGCCGCGCCGTGCCGCGTCGAGGAAACGCGCCGCCTCGGAGCCCGGGAATTCCTCGATCCGGCCGAGCTCAGTGAAGAGGAACGGGATGGTCGGCGCCCTCGTCTTCGGGATGGTGTTGCCCCAGGTGAAGTTGGTCGCCACCGCCGCCTCGAAGGCGCCGCGCGCGACGCCGGGGACGTTCTCGGCCACGCGCGCGAGCCGTTCGGCGGGGAACACCTCGACCTCGATCCCGGCGCGGCGTGCGGTGGCGTCCTCGGCGAAGGCGGCGAGCATGCGGGCGATGTGATGGTCAAGGGGATACTGGTGCGAGAGCCGCATCCTCGCCGGCTGCGCGCGCAGTGCGGGAGGGGCAGCAAGCATGGCGGAAGCTGCGGCGGGGGACGTCATGTCCGTGCGGCGTGCGAGTCGCATCCTTCCCTCCCTGACCGTTGCTCGGGCTTACGGCAGGCATGCGCATGGGTCAACGCTCGCGGGCGCTCCGTTCGCGCGATTGCGGTTGACAGGCCAATGCCAAGCGCATAGGTGATCCATCGCGGGCAATTTCCATTGCTCCGCAGCAAGGATCGTGACACGCGCAATGGGCGACGGAAGCAGAGGTCGATCGACGGCTCCCACCCCGGCGCGGCACTGGATGGTCTGAGCCGGGTCTCTGACCCGCCGCTCCTCCGTCAGTGCAGCCTCGGGCAGGGCCGGCAGACCGAGGAGATGGCGGGATGACTGCAGCGACACGAATCGTTGCGTTCGACGGTGGCGCGCCCGAAGCGCCTGCTGCCGCGCACCCGCACTCGCCCCGCGCCAGCGAGGGAGGTGGCCATGGACGACGGCAGTAGTAGTCGCAGGGGCCGCCCGCGCTGCCAGGGGCGGCCCCGCCACCTACACGACAGACAGAGACACCGCAGCCGCCCGGGGCGCAGCGCCTGACACGCGCGTCTCCGCCGGCGGCTGCCGCCAGACCGGACCGGAGACGACACGATGGACCTCAGGCTGCAGAGCGCTGCTCTTGCCTCGCTTCTGACCCGCGGCGACGAGATCTCTGCGCGCACCGCCCTCGCCGCCCACCACCCAGCTAATCTTGCCGCGATCCTGCCGACCCTGCCGCTCGATCTGCGGCTTCGGGCGCTGGCTTCGCTTCCGGTCGAACGCCAGGCGCAGGTGTTCGGCTATCTCGCGCCGGCCGACCAGCTCGCGCTTGCGCGGGCGCTGAGCCGCAAAGACCTCGGCGCGATGTTCGCCGCCATGGCGCACGACGAGCGTGCCGACCTCTTCAAGCGCCTGAGCGAGGAGGAGCGCGAGGCGCTGCTGCCCGGGCTTGCCCAGGCAGAGCGGGAGGACATACGCAAGCTCGCCTCCTACCCGGAGGACCGTGTCGGCGCGGTCATGACCTCGGACTATGCGACGCTCTCGCCGGAGCTCTCCGCGCGCGAGGCGATCGAGCAGCTCCGCCGCGAGGCGCCTAACCGCGAGACCATCTACGAGAGCTACGTTATCGACGAGTCGCGCACGCTCTTGGGTGTGGTCTCGCTGCGCGACCTGATCACCGCGGCTCCGGAAGCGAAGGTCAGCGAGATCATGCGGCGCGAGGTGGTGAAGGTCTCGGCGGAGGCGCCGCGCGCCGAGGCGGTGCGGCTCATCCGCGAATACGACCTGATCGCACTGCCGGTGGTCAATGGCGGGGAGAAGCTCGTCGGCATCGTCACCGCCGACGACGCGATGGATGTGGCCGACCTCGAGGAGAGCCGCCGCATCCAGATCTTCGGCGGCACCTCCGCGCTCGGGGGGCCGGACATCGACCTGATGAACTCGCCGCTCAGCCGGATTTTCACCGCGCGCTTCTTCTGGCTCGCGCTTCTCACCGTGTTCGGGCTCGCAACGAGCCATCTCGTCGCCGCGCAGTCGGAGATGCTCGAAAAGGTGCTCATCCTCTCCGCCTTCATCGCACCGATCATCGACATGGGCGGCAACACGGGAAGCCAGACGGCGACGATGGTGATCCGTGCGATGGCGCTCGGCCAGATCAGCCTCCGCTTCGCCGATTTCTGGCGTGTGTTCAGGCGCGACCTGCCGGTCGCGCTCGCGCTCGGCCTCGGCATCGCCGCGCTCGAGGCGGTGCTCGCCTTCACCACCAAAAGCATCGGCTGGGAGGTTGTCGCCGTCGTCGGTCTGTCGATGCTCTCCTGCACGGTGGCGGGAAGCCTGTTCGGCCTCGTGCTTCCCTTCGCTGCGCGCGCGATCAGGCAGGACCCGGCGACGCTGAGCGCGCCCGTCATCACCTCAATCATGGATATGCTGGGCGTGCTGATCTATTTCGGAATCGCCTGGATCTTCCTCGGCCATCTCTTCGTCGAGTGAGACGACGCGGCGCCGGGTCTCGGCCCGGCGCCGCCTCCCGTCACGCTCCAGAACCGGAGACGACAATCATGCGACTTCTGGCACCGCTTGCGCTCGCAGCCGCCCTCGCACCCGCCTTCACCCCGGGGGCGCTCGCCCAGGGCGGCCCCTACCGCGTCGATGACGCCGCCATCGCCGCGCCCGGGACCTTCAAGCTGGAATCCTACGGCGCGTTCTCAGTGAACCGCTCGCGCGAGCGCGCCTACACCGTCACCCCCGGAGCCACCTTCGCCGGACTGCCCTTCGTCGAGTTCAGCCTCGGCCTCGAGCGGGCCGGGGAGGCGCGCGGCGACGACTCGGACAAGCTCCGCTTCTGGTCGAGCGTCATCTCGCCGCAGGCGAAGGTCGCCCTTCTGCCGATCGAGCGCCATGGCATCGGGCTCGCGCTCAAGACGGGCTTCTCCTACCGCACCGCGCTGCAGCGCCCCGAACCCGACCCCGACGCTCCGGCCCGCCTCCGCCGCCTCGACCTGCCCTTCGCGACCGCGATCGTCTCGGTCGCGCCGATCGAGAGCGTGACGGTGAGCGCCAATCTCGGCGTCGAATACGACCGCACGGAGACCCGCGCGGCGCCGACCTGGGGTCTCGGCGCCGCCTGGGAGGCGATCGAGTCGCTGTCGTTGATCGGCGCCGTCTCGGGCTCCGACCGCGGCCGGGCCGCGCTGCAGGCCGGGCTTCGCAAGACCGTGCTCGACGGCAGGCTCGACCTCGACGTCGCGCTCGGCCGCAACCTCTCCGACGAGCGCGCCACCTGGATCATTGCCGGCTTCGCCGCGCGGTTCTGAACCGGGGGACGGATCGATGGGGTGTTCGGAACGATGTCCGCCGCCCTGCGCGCGCGCTGCGTCCGGGTCGTCAGCGCGTTTCGCCTCGCCCTTGCGCTCGCGCTGATCGATCTCCTCGCGGCGCTCCTGCAGCGCCGTCTCGTCGGTGCGGGCGGCGCCTGGCCCTGGGTTCGCCTCGCGACGAGGCTTGCCGGCCTGCCGCTTCGGCGAGGCCCGTCGCATTGCGCGCACCGGCGCGGCGGGCGATGAACGCGGCTTTCGCCTCTTGAGGGAGACCGGGCATGATCGAGATCCACGAGGCGGCGCTCAGGCTCGCTGTGGCGGTGACCGCGGGCGCGCTGATCGGTGCCGAGCGGCAATGGCGGCAGAGGATGGCGGGCTTGCGCACCAACGCTCTGGTCGCGCTCGGCGCCTGCTGCTTCACCCTGTTCGGGCTGGTCACGCCCGGCGATGCGAGCCCGACCCGCGTGGCCGCACAGGTCGTCTCCGGCATCGGCTTCCTCGGCGCCGGCGTGATCCTGCGCGAGGGGTTCAACATCCGCGGCCTCAACACCGCCGCCACGCTCTGGTGCTCGGCCGCGATCGGCGTCTTCGCCGGAGCAGGCGCGCCCGCTCTCGCCGCCGTCGCGACACTGATCATCATCGGGGTCAATCTCGGCCTGCGCCCGCTCGTGCGCCTGATCGACCGCCAGCCGACCGCCGGCGCCGAGGTCGACCGGCACTACCGCGTCACGCTCACCTGCAAGGCGAGCAAGGAGGCGCATATCCGCGCGCTGCTCTTGCAGGCCGTGGCGTCGGCGGACGTGAAGCTGCAGCGCCTCGAGAGCGGCGACGAGCCGGCATCGGGCGACGCTCCTGCCGAGCGGGTGACGGTGACGGCGGACCTCGTCGCCTCAGGCCCGAGCGAGACATGGCTTGAGGCCACCGTGGGAAGGCTCTGCCTCGAACCGTCCGTGACCCGCGCCGGATGGTCAGAAGTGAAGACGGGCTAGGCTCCGGACCCATAATGTGTTCATAAAGTTCTTTGAGCGACGCGGGCTGGTGTGATTCGGGGTGGTTCCCTTGGCGGTGATGGAGGGGAACCGGGATGAGCGATCTGTGTCTCTCTGAGCGAG
>Ga0308409_1001444_pt1 | contig 11024 bp, 11 predicted proteins | sample HotsprSampleMSe4_FD_203469 | JGI IMG/M metagenome (GOLD analysis project Ga0308409, IMG submission 203469) | Hot spring phototrophic mat microbial communities from Mushroom Spring, Yellowstone National Park, Wyoming, United States - 20060912_MSe4 ... | reverse complement strand
CACTACCTTTTACACTAATTTCCACTCTCCCAATCTCTATTAATCTCTATAAATTTCTATTTATCTCTACTTATCTCAATTTATCTCTATTTATCTCCATCAATCTCTATTTATCTCAATGTATATCTTTTTTATAAAAGTTTAACGTTGAAGGTTTCACTTTCATATCACAATCGTTTCTACCACAACCAAAGGTTTTCTTCCTTTTTCTTGATAGAAAAGATCCTCAAGACTATCAATAATTACTCTTTTTATCTCATTGGGGTGGAAATGATGGCGGGGTTTGGTTAGTATTTCAATAAGATCTTTGGCTTTTTGGTAAAGTTTTTTTTCTTCTTTTTCAAAAACAAATCCCCGGGAAATAATCTTTGGGGCGGTTAAAAGTCGTCCTTGATTATCAAAGATTAAAAAAACAATTACCATCCCTTCGGTTGCTAAAGTTTTTCGATCACGAAGAACAATGTTTCCAACATCGCCAACCCCATAGGCATCAACATAGATATTTTTTGTCTCAATTTTTTCTCCCAAAAATGCTTTATTTTCAAAAAACCAAACACTTTCTCCTTCTTTCAAAAGAAAAACTAAGTCTTTGTCAAAGCCAAGATCAGCAACAATCTTTTGGTACTGTTTTTGATGACGAACGGTACCTCCAATTGGGATAAAGTATTTTGGCTTAGTAAAACGAATTAAAAATTTTAAATCTTCTTGATTACCATGGCCAGAGGAATGAAGTTGTTCCCCGATTTCTGAGTAGATAACCTCGGCTCCTTTTTCAATTAAGTCTTCAATTAAGGTATAAACATCGTTTTCGTTGCCGGGAATAGGATCGGAGGAAAAAATCACCTTATCGCCTGGGGTAATTTTGATATTGGGATTTTGATCCATTGAAAGTTTGGCCAAAGCCGAATCATACTGACCTTGAGAACCAGCAACGATAAGACAAAGTTTTTGCGGAGGTAATCTTTTTGCCTCTTCTTCTTTAGTTAAAAAAGAAGGCGGAATTGGTAAGTATCCGTTTTCAATCGCCAATCTGGTATTTTCTTTCATTGATCGACCTAAAAAAACAATTTTTCGGTTGAATTTTACGGCTGCCTCAACACACTGACGAATCCTTGAAATATTGGAGGAAAAGGTGGTCATTATAAACTTACCTTTTGTTTTTCGCATCTCATCTTCAAAAGTTTTCCCAACCACCTTTTCTGATAAGGTTAAACCTTCTCTTTCTGCTCCTAAACAATCAGATAAAAGACACAAAACACCTTCCTTTCCCGCTTGAGTGATTTTTTCAAATTCTGGAGGGGAACCATAAGGAGGGGTAAGATCGAGTTTAAAGTCTTGACCATGGTAGAAGTTGCCAACCGGCGTTTTGATAAAAAGATGAAGGGTATCGGGAATTGAGTGAGTCATTTTGATAAATAAAACTTCAAAATCTCCAAAGCGATAGGTTTTTGTAGGGTTTACTTGATTAATTTTGATGGAGATTCCGTGCTCTTTAAGTTTATTTTCTGAAAAAATGGCGGTTAATTTGCTGGCAAAGACCGGTGGTTGACCTAAAGCGGCGTAGTGAAAAGGTAAGGCTGAGGTATGATCTTCGTGACCGTGAGAAAGAATTATTGCTTTGATTTTGTCTTTTTTGTCTTCAAGATAGGAAATATCAGGAATCACAAAATCAATCCCCAGTTCTTTTTCGGCCGGGAAACCAATGCCACAATCAACGATTAAGATATCTTTTAGTTTATCGTTTCGATAAAGTTCATAAACATGCATGTTTTTAGTAACATCCCCCACTCCCCCCAAAGCCAAATACCTTATTTTAAAATTTAACATAAAAGTGGTTTTAAATAATAATTTGGTTATAATTATTATAAACCATGAAGATTGATAAAAAAACAATAAAAAATAAGTTAAAGCAAGTTTTGGATCCAGAACTTGGAATTTCGATTGTTGATTTGGGTCTTATTTATGAGATTAAGATTGAAAAAGAAAAAGTGAAAATTGTTATGACTTTAACTACAATTGGTTGTCCACTTTTTTCTTTGATTGAAGAAGAAATAAAAAATAGATTAAAAGAGTTGGGGTTAAAGAAAGAAGAGATTGAGTTAGAGTTGACTTTTGATCCACCATGGACCATTGAAAGAATGTCAAACGAGGCAAGAGCGATGTTGGGGATATAAAAAGAGTGTAACGTATAACGTGTTGCGTGTAACTTTAAATATAAAATTTAAATTTTTTTATTTTTTATGACAAAAGCAACTTTTTCTTATGGAAAAAGAAAGATTTGGGATGATTTATGGGAGTTGGGAGAGTCAACGGTAAAAACAACGACTCAAGAACTTAGACAAACTTTTAGTCCGCTTAAGATTTTGGAAGGAATTGTGGGGGGAGGAAATGAAAGCCCTTTGATTGAGAAAAATGATAAAAATGAGTTAAATGAGTTAAAAGGAAAGCAAAATAGTAATCCTTTAGATATTGAAAAATTAAGAAAGAAATATCAAGAGCAAGATAAAAAAAAAGAAGAAGCGTTGCGGCAACGACTGTTTCAGCTTGTAAAACGAGGTGAAGAAGAAGTTCTTCAAACACAAAAACAACAAGAGGCAGAAAAACAAAGAATGGAAGCTTATCAAGAACAAAAGAAACGTAAAGAAGAAGAAAGAAAAAGACAAGAGGCATTGGTTGAGGTACCAAAAGGAAAAATAAGAAGAAGTATTTTTTCACCCAAAAAAGTGGTTCAAAGACAGCAAGCGGAAGTAAAGCCAGCGGCAGGGAAACAGTAAGATAGAGATAGATAGAGATAAATAGAGATAAATAGAGATACGTAGAGATAAATGGAGATTGGGAGAGTGAAAATTAGTGTAAAAAGTAGTGTAAAAATAGTGTAAAAGTTGTTAATATTTGTCATTCCCGCAAAAGCGGGAATCTATATAATTTTGACAATATTATTGTCATTCCTGCGAAAGCAGGAATCTATATAGTCATACCTTAAAAAGAGGTTGAAATTTTATAGATTCCTGATTAAATCAGGAATGACAATTATATAGATTCCTAGTCTAAAGAATAAATGACAAAAAAAAGTTTAATGTTTAATGTTACATTTTTAAAATATTAGATATTAAGTGTTAGAAGTTAGAAGTTAGATGTTAGATGTTTGGTGTTTGGTGTTTGGTGTTAGAAGTTAGGTGTTAGGTGTTAGATGTTAGGTGCTAGGTGTTAGAAGTTAGGTGTTTGGTGGTGTTGTGAGTCCGGGGAGACTCGAACTCCCAACCGACGCCTTAAGAGGGCGCTGCTCTACCAGTTGAGCTACGGACCCTGCGCCCAGAGGGACTCGAACCCCCAACCTAATGGTCCGAAGCCATTCGCTCTGTCCAATTGAGCTATGGGCGCTTTGGTATTATAATTATATAATGATTTTTTACTTTTTATATCTTTCTTTAGTTTTTTTCATTTTAATCTTTTTATTTTTTTTGTCTTTTTATTTGATTTCTCTTCTTTACTCTTCTTTTATGGGTTCTCCCTATGTGCCAACCAAAGAGAAACAGGTAAATTTGATTTTAAAAGAACTTCAACCCAAAAAAGGAAAAGTCTTTTTTGAGCTTGGTTGTGGTGATGGAAGAATGGTAAGAAAAGCGGCTAAAGACTTTGGGGTTTTGGGTTTTGGCTTTGATGTCAATCCCCTTCTTTGTTTTTGGGCTAGGTTTTTGGCAAAAAAAGAAGGTTTAAAAAACGTTGTTATTGAAAGAAAAAATATTTTAGATCTTTCTTATAGAAATGTTGACTATGTTTATCTTTTTCTTTTGCCTAAGATTATCAAAAAATTGCAAAAAAAGTTAGAAGAAGAACTGCCCAAAAAAGCTGTCGTTGTCTCCCATGGATTTGCGATTTTAGGTTGGGAGAAAAAGCTTTTTAAAAAGATTGATGAGAAACCATTTCCTACCTATTTTTATCGAATGTAGATTTTTATTCCGCACTACCCAAAGTGACCATTAAAGTTTTTATCTCACCATTTCGCCAGATTTTTAAGGTAACCATTTCCCCTACTTTTTTTTCCAAAATTAAATTGGCCAAAGAATTTTCTTTTTCACCTTTAACTTTTTTTCCGGCAAACTCAATAATAATATCCTCAACTTCAATCCCGGCTTTTTCCGCCGGCGAGTTTTCCACCACCTCAACCACATACGCTCCCTCAACCACATCATTTAATAAAGCGGTTTGCCGATCAATCATTTGATAGCGAACACCCAAAAACGGTCTTTCAAAATTACCGCCTTGTTTTTGAAACTTTTCAATTAGTGATTTAACAACATTTGATGGAATAGCAAAGCCGATATTTTGACCTTCTTGAGCAATTGCAGTATTGACGCCTATTACTTCGCCTTTACTATTTAAAAGTGGTCCTCCAGAATTACCAGGATTAATCGCTGCATCAGTTTGAATGACGTTATCCAATTTTTCCACATATCCTTCAAATGGTGAACCAGCGGTAATTCCGCGTCCTAAACCAGAAATAATTCCCGAGGTTACGGTATTGGTAAATTCACCCAGTGGTGTCCCAATTGCAATCACTAATTGTCCTAATTTTAGATTATTAGAATCACCTAAAGTTAATGTTTTAAGATTAGAGGCGTTAATTTTTAAAATTGCTAGGTCATTTAATGGGTCGCGATAAATTTTTTCCACATTATACTTTTTTTTATCATAAGTTAATACCTGATAAGAAGCTTCGGTATCAGAAACAACGTGTTTGTTGGTAATAATTAATCCCCCCGAATCAACAATAAAGCCGCTTCCGATATTTTGTTCAATTTTTTTCTTTTGCCCGGGGATGCGCCTAAAAGGAGAAAAAGGATTAAATGGATCAATTTCAAAAAAACCCCCAGAAACGGTGGTTTTTTTAATACCAATGGTGACAACGGCCGGCAAACTTTTTTCAACCACTGAGGTGATAACCGACTCTTCAAAGACTATCACCTGCTTTTCATTGGTTTTTGGAGGGTTGGGAGAACTAATTTCTTTTTTTGGTAAAAATTGAGAAAAATTGGGAAGAGTTAACAGTTTAGTTTTTTGACCAATAGCCAAAAGGAAAATTAAGAAAGCCAAAAGAATAATTAAACGTTTCATAAGATTTATTTTAACAAAATTTCAATTGCTTTATCAAGTTGTTTATCATCACTTCGAGTAGGCGTGTTACCTTCTTTTACCTGATTTTCTACTTTGATTTCTGGGTCAATTCCTTTACTATTAATCCAATCGCCATTAGGCAAAATCCATTTGGCAACAGTTACATGAAGACCGGCGCCTTCTTTTAAATCCAAAGCCTCTTGGACTGAGCCTTTACCAAAGGTTTTTTCACCAATAAGTTTTGCTCTTTTATGATCGCGTAGGGCACCTGCTAAAATTTCTGAGGCAGAGGCCGATCCTTTATTGACCAACACCACCAAAGGAATCTCCAAAAGTTCACCTTGACGAATCACTTTATACTCTTTATTGGTAATTGTTTTTGATTCCTGGCGAACCACGATCTTTCTCATTGGCAGAAATTCAGAAGCAAGATAGACGGCTCCTTCAAGGTAGCCACCTGGATTGTCACGAAGATCCAAAACCATTCCCTTAACTTCTTTTTTCATCCATTTTTCTTTGATCTCAAAAACGGCCTTGTCCCATTCATCGATGGTGTTTTCGCCAAATTGATTGACTTTTAAAATGGCAATGTTTTTTTCGTAAGAAATTTCAATTGAGGGAACGTTGATTTGAGCGCGGGTGATTTCCACTTCAATCTCTTTTCCTTCTCTTTCTAAGGTGAGTTTTACCTTGGTTCCCTTTGGGCCGCGGATTTTTGAGACGGCGTAAGTAAGACTCCAGCCTTTAGTTGGTTGGCCATCAACTTTGTTGATAAAATCACCGGCTTTAACTCCCGCTTTTTCGGCGGGTGAGTTTTTTAAAGGGGAAACGACAATCACCCGGTTATCTTTCATCCCAAGCTGGGCGCCAATTCCTTCAAATTTTCCTTGAAGATCATCTTTGCTTTGTTTGTTTTCTTCAGGGGTTAAAAAAAAGGTGTAAGGGTCATCAAGCGAGGAAACCATTCCTTTGATCGCCCCATAAAACATTTTTTTTGGATCAAGCTTTTTTTTGTCGATAAACTTTTGCTCCACTTTTTCCCAAGTGTCCCAAAACAAAGAAAAATCTAAGTTTTTTTCTGCGGCTTTGTTTTCGATGTTTATAATATTGTAGGTTGGTCGTTCTATCTTTTTTTGGTTGGCATGATATTCGCCTAGTTTATAGCCAGTGCTAAAAATAAGGATAAAAAAAGAAAGAATAAAAAGAAGATCGGTAATTTTTTTGGTTAAAGAAAATTTGTTTGGTAGTTGATTATTCATAAAAAATCATTTTAGTAGAATTTTTGTCGATAAAGCAAGACCAATTTTTTTTAATTTTTTTAATGTCGTCTAAATTTTTAAATTGAAAAGTGGGTAAAGTGGTTTCTTTAGGCAGTTTTTTTATCGTTAAAAACCCTTTAGCTCCCAAAGCTTCAAGTTTTGTTTGGAAAATAGAGTTTATTTCTTCAGCAATGATTAGTCTTTCTTCTACGTTCTGAGAATTGACTTCGTTTTCGTTTTCGAAAATAAAAATTTTTCCCCCAAAGATCTCTTTTTTTTCTTCTTTTACTTCAATTTCTTCCTTTTTTTCAATTTTTATCTTTATTCCCTCTTTTTCAATTTTCTCTACCTGCCCAAAAACAGGCGAAAAAAAGACGCTTTTTTTATCGTCATTTTCTTCGGTTTCAATGATTAAAAGTCCTTTTTGATGATCGATTTCTTTCAAAACTCCATCCCACTGACTTTTTATTTTTTTACTTGATAAAAATCCTTTTTTTGAGGCTAAAATATCACCTTTTTTTATCTTTTCCCCAATAAATTTTTTAAGATAAGAAAAGATATTTTGGGGAGAAATATTAAGCTCCTTTTGAAGATCAATTTTCACCGTTTTTTGATTTTTTACTTCAAAAAGCTTAGTCTCAAAATCCACCTTTTGGCCGGCTTTTACTAAGATTTTTCCATTTTGAGGAATGGTTAAAAAGATATTCATAAAGTTAAGTATAATTTAAAAAAGAAAACCATTCAATATAAACTTTACTTGCAAATTTTTTTATGTTATAATGAGATTCTTATGAAAACCAACATTCATCCTTCTTATTATGAGGAAGCAGTAGTTAATTGTAGTTGTGGAAATACGTTTACCACTGGTTCAACAAAAAAAGAGATTCATGTTGAGGTGTGCTATAAGTGTCATCCCTTTTATACCGGAAAGCATCGCTATTTAGATGTTAAAGGAAGAGTGGAGTCTTTCCAAAAAAAGCAAGAATTAGCAAAAGAATATCAAGCCAAACAGTCAAGTAAGAAAAACGAAGAAAAAAAAGAATATCAACCAAAAACTTTAAAAGAACTTTTGGAAGCTTTGTGATATAATTATAATTTTCCCAAGACCCGGGTTGCTGTTTTAATTTATAAAACAGCGTAAAAAACGTTAATATTCCCGGCGAGGAAAAAACTTATGGTCAGTCTCAAGAAAATCGAAAAAGCCAAAAATCTTGCCAAAATTCTTACTGATAAAAAAAATTTTTCCCTTATCAAATTTACCAATATCCCCCATCAAAAGCTTGAGACATTAAGAAAAAAATTAAAGGAAAAGCAAGCGGGGCTTGCCGTTATCAAAAACGCTTTTTTTGAAAAAGCAGTCGAAAGTTTAACTTCTTTGAATGAAAATTTTAGTCAAATAAAAGAAAAATTTTTTCCCTTAAAAGAAAACTCGGCTCTTCTTACCTTTGATGGTGATTGGAATGAAGCACTTTCTTCTTTTTATAAATTTGCTCAAGAAGAGAAAACCCTCTTTTTTAAATTTGGTTTTTTGGATGGGGTGTTGTACTCGGATAAAGAGTTGATAAAAATTTCTCAACTTCCCTCCAAAAGTCAACTTTTGGCAAAAATTGTTGGTGCTTTAAAATCTCCATCTTTTCGTCTTTATTATGCGTTTAAATTTCCTGCCTTTAGATTAGTAACAGTTATTAGTGAACTTTCAAAGAAGAAGGGAGGTGAAAAAAATGGCTGAAGAGGTAAAACTTTCAGAAAAATTACAAAAATTAGCCACAGAAATTGAAGGACTGACCGCTTTGGAGATGGCTGAACTGGCAAAATACTTAGAAGAAAAGTTTGGTGTTTCGGCAATGGCGGCAATGCCAGTGGCGGCGGCTTCTCAAGCAGCCTCTTCTTCTTCTGAGACCAAAGCTGAAGAAAAGTCAGCCTTTACCGTGGTTTTAACTGATGCCGGTGCTAATAAATTAAATGTGATTAAAGCGGTAAGAGAGCTTCTTCCCAATCTTAGTTTGATGGATGCGAAAAAAGCAGTTGAGAGCTTGCCGTTTGAAGTTTTAAAAGAAGTGAAAAAAGAACAGGCTGAGGAAGCAAAAAAGAAACTGGAGACAGCGGGGGCTAAAGTGGAGTTAAAATAACCTAAGTAAATTCAGTCACCTAAGTCACTTAAGATATCTATGGACAATCAAAAAAAATCTTCTTATGGTGCCGAGTCAATTGTTGTTTTAGAAGGACTAGAGCCGGTAAGGAAACGGCCAGGGATGTATATTGGAACAACGTCGCAGATGGGAGTCAATCAATGTTTAAATGAGATTGTTGATAATGCTATTGATGAGGCTTTAGCTGGTTTTTGTCGCAATATTAAGGTAGTGATTGAAGAAAATAACTATCTAACCGTTTTTGATGATGGGCGAGGAATTCCGGTTGAGGTGATACCAAAGTATGGCGTTTCGGCGCTTGAAATTGTAATGACAAAACTTCATGCTGGTGGAAAATTTACATCAGGCGCCTATAAAGTCTCTGGTGGTCTTCATGGAGTGGGCGCTTCCGTGGTTAATGCTTTATCGTCTCATTTAATTGTTGAAGTGGCACGTGATGGTAGCCTTTATCGTCAAGAGTATCAACGGGGTGTTCCCCTTTATCCGGTAAAAAAAGTTGACCAATCAATTTTGGGCTTTACTAATCCTTCTGGTACCGCCGTTTCTTTTTTACCGGATTTGGAAATATTTAAAGAAAGCATTGAGTTAAATTACTTTGCTTTTAAAAAACAAATTAAAGAACGGGCTTATTTAATCAGTAAAGTTTATTTTCGGATTGAAAACAAAAAGGAAAAAGAAAGACTTGCTTTTTATTTTGATGGTGGGATTGTTTCTTTAGTCCGCGATTTAAATCGAGGGAGAAAGGTTTTATTTGATGAACCAATTTTTATTAAAAAACAAATTGACGATAAAGAGATTCAAGTGGCACTTCAATACACCGATTCTATTAATGAAAACATTCACTCGTTTGTTAATGTAATTAATACCGTTGAGGGTGGAACTCACTTAACTGGTTTTCGAACAGCGTTGACTAAGGCGATTAACAGTTATGCCAAAAAAGAACTGGGAGAGAAAAATGGTGAAGAGACATTTATTGGTGATGATGTGAAAGAGGGGTTAACGGCGGTTGTCTATGTAAAAATGCCTTCAGCCAATCTTCAGTTTGAAGGACAGACCAAAGCTAAACTTGGCAATTCTGAAGTGCAAACATTGGTTCAACAAACAGTCTTTGAAAATTTAACTACCTTTTTTGAAGAAAATCCAAAAGTTGCCAAAACCATTTTGGAAAAAGTCTTTTTGGCCCAAAAAGCGAGACTTGCGGCCAAAGCGGCCAAAGAGGCGGTCCTTCGCAAAGGGGCTTTGGAAGGGGTTTCTCTTCCTGGAAAGTTGGCTGATTGCCAGGAAAAAGATCCTTCTCTTTCTGAACTTTTTATCGTTGAGGGTGACTCTGCGGGTGGGAGTGCCAAACAAGGACGGGATCGCAAAACTCAGGCGATTTTACCACTTCGGGGAAAGATTTTAAATACCGAAAGAGCTTATTTAGATAAAGTTTTATCATTTAAAGAGTTGAAAGATTTGGTTGTGGCTTTGGGGATGGGGATTGGCGAGACGGTTGACTATAAAAAACTTCGCTATCATAAAATTGTTATTATGACCGATGCCGATGTCGATGGTGAGCATATTCGAACTTTGCTTTTAACCTTTTTTTATCGTCATTTACCTGATATTATAAAAAAAGGACATCTTTACATCGCCCAACCACCTTTGTATAAAATTCAAGCGGGAAAAAAAGTTTTTTATGTTTATTCTGATGAAGAAAAGGAAAAAAAAGTGGCCGAGATTTTACAAGAGGAGCCTTATAAAGCAAATCCAAGTTTAATTGTCATTCAACGCTATAAAGGTTTGGGAGAGATGAATCCTGATCAGCTTTGGGAGACAACGATGAACCCCAAGAATCGAGTTTTAAAACAGGTAACTATTGCCGACGCTGAGGAAGCCGATTATGTTTTTTCCATGCTTATGGGAGAAGAGGTTGGGCCAAGAAAAAAGTTTATCATAACTCATGCGAAACTGGCGAATTTAGATTTATAAGTTATATATAAGTTTTTTAAAAAACACCTATGGATATTAAAAAAATAACCGCTGGCAAAAACCCACCTGAGGAGTTTAATGTTTTTGTGGAGATTCCTCAAGGCTCATCAGTTAAGTACGAACTTGATAAAGAGAAAGGAGTGATTATGGTTGATCGCTTTGCCTATACAGCGATGTTTTATCCTTTTAACTATGGCTTTATTCCCAATACCAAAGCAGAAGATGGCGATCCAGTCGATGTTTTGGTGATTTCCTCTTATCCAGTCTATCCTGGAACCGTTATCCCGGCTCGTCCCATTGGCATGCTTGAGATGGAAGATGAGGCGGGTGTGGATACTAAAATTATTGCCTTGCCGACAAAAAAAGTTGATCCATTTTATGCCGAGGTTGAAACAATTGATGATTTACCAAAAAAGACTAAAGAGATGATTCAACACTTTTTTAATCATTATAAGGAGCTTGAGCCTGGTAAATGGGTAAAAACAAAAAGATTTTTCGGCAAAAAAGAGGCGCAAGAGGCGATAAAAAA
>Ga0308409_1001442_pt1 | contig 11034 bp, 10 predicted proteins | sample HotsprSampleMSe4_FD_203469 | JGI IMG/M metagenome (GOLD analysis project Ga0308409, IMG submission 203469) | Hot spring phototrophic mat microbial communities from Mushroom Spring, Yellowstone National Park, Wyoming, United States - 20060912_MSe4 ... | reverse complement strand
GAGCAGCCGGTTTGTTCTCCTTTGTTTTCTTTTGTTAGCGTGATTCGGGCGCTGCTGTGGCGATTCTTGACCCTCCGACCGCATCTATGCCCAGTTTTTATCAGGTAAAGTTATAGCTTTTTGCAGAAGACTCAAAAATGAAATTTTCTCTCATTCTTGCGACAATCGGGCGTACCCAGGAACTATCACGATTCCTCGCATCCTTAGATGCTCAGACTTACCATGATTTTGAATTAATTGTCGTAGATCAGAACGTAGATGATCGATTAGTTCCTATCTTAACACCTTACCAAGACAAATTCTCGATTGTTAGTCTTAAATCCTCACCTGGGCTTTCAAGAGCAAGGAATATAGGAATTAAAAAAGCGACAGGTGATATTCTGGCATTCCCAGATGATGATTGCTGGTATCCGCCTGACCTGCTGGCGCAGGTGGCCGCATTTTTCAACCGCTTTCCCCAGTATGACGGCTATACCGGTCGAGCGGTAGATGAAGGCGGACATGTCGTCACAGGCCGTTTTGATAAACAGAAAGGGGAAGTTTCTCTAAATAATATTTGGAAAAGACATATATCCATCTCCATTTTCCTGAGAGAAACCGTTATTCATTCTGTCGGTTTATTTGATGAAACTTTAGGAGTTGGGGCAGGTACCATATACGGTTCTGGTGAAGAAACGGATTATTTGATTCGGGCGATTAAATCAGGCATAAACCTTTATTACGATCCAGATCTGTTTGTTTACCACCCCAATCCCGTTTTACATTATAATCGCGCCGTAATTAAGCGAGGCTTTATGTACGGGTGCGGGATGGGACGGGTATTGCAGAAGCATTGTTATCCAATTGGATTTGTTCTTTATAAATGGGCAAGGCCTTTAGGAGGAATCATTTTATCTCTTTTGCAAGGACATCCACGAAAAGCTATTTATCATGCGTTTGTATTTGTGGGTAGAATCAAGGGTTACTTAGTATGAATCTGATGCCTATTTCTAGAAAGAATCGCGGCCTGGGATTTGTCTATGCGTTTCTCGTTGCGGCCTTATTTACTTCTTCATTCGACATTTTTTTGGTGTTAAATCTTGGATTTAATTTCAGAATTACCCAAATCTTATTACTTATTCCTATAGGGTTAGCGGTAGCTAATATCGTACAGAAAAAGAGGGCGATTTGGCCTCTAGGTTTTGGCTGGTTGCTCTTGTGGACCATGATTATTATTACATTTGTGCCCAATACATACTTTCTTGCGAGAAGCATAGGTTATGCATTATGGCTGCTGTTTAATGTATTCGCAATCTTTGCTTTCGTCCAGTTTATTTCAACCCCATCCAAAGCAGTTGGCTTGGTTAGATGGTATGTTTATTCATTTGTTTTTGTCGCCGTATTCGGCTTGATCCAATTTGTCTCACCACTAGCAGGGTTGGGGAACAATCTTTTGATCACACAATGGTGGTTTTACGGTATTCTGCCGCGCGTCAACGGATTTTCGTATGAACCATCTTATTTTGCTACTTATCTTTTGTTGGGATGGGTAGTTTGTGCTTATTTGTTACAGTCTAAAAGTACTTTGTTTACCAGAACTCATTTGCAATTTTACTTTTTGACAATATCTCTCGCGCTTGTATTGAGCACTTCGCGTATGGGGATATTGATGATGCTCATCTGGTATATTCAATACCCTCTGCAACTTCTAGTTCGTCTTGGTCTTGGTCATTTTAACAAGAGATTTTTCAGAATAACAATAATTGTTTTGGGTGTAATGCTGTTCTTGATTCTACTTGTGATTTTTGTCATTGGTTTGGATAAATTATTATTCCTGTTCAGCGGACTTGGTATATTCGACACATCATCCCATTCAATATCCGAGCGGAAAGTTAGGATGATGGATACACTTTCTCTTTTTATCAATAGTCCCGTTATTGGGTATAGCCTCGGTGGAATCGGACCGGCTATTGCCCATTTGCATGGGGTGACAAATATAGATTTTGTTGCTGTTAAGACATATGAAGGTATGTGCATATTCTTGGAGGTTCTAGCGGCCAGCGGATTATTTGGGTTTATACCTTTTGCCATATTTATTTTTCTCATGGTTAGCAGACCATTGCGTTTGGCGCGTAAGGTATTGTCCGAACAGTCTAAGATTCTAGTTGCATTAACCCTGGCGTTGATTTTCGAATTGGTCATTCTCCAGTTCAATCAAAATATTCTCAGACCTTATTTATGGCTGCATCTGGCAGTGTTGGCTGCAAGCTATTCTGTATTCAAGAGACGCTACAAATCTATTGAGAGGGCGGGAACGGAAGCTCTCATATTAGCGACGGAACATGATTAGCGTTTTATTTGATACACGCTGGATTGGCGAACATAGCATAGGGCGCATTGCACATGCGCTTGATTAGAATCTTGGTTTACCACATTTACGAATAGTCGGTTCTCCATCTTCTCCTTTTGACCCATTGGGCATATTGCTTGTGTTGTTGTTTAAAACGCATGTAGGGGCAATTGTATTTAGCCCAGATTATAACGCGTCGCTGTTCATCGTTCGCCCTTATGTTTTGCAATAGGTAGTTTTCAAATTGGACGAGAATACTACAATTTCTTCCTTCATGGTCATGGGAACCAGTGGAGGTGAAAGATTATTTCACCTCCACTATGGAATTTCCATACTTGCGGAACAGCCGATTGCTATGTTTCTAGGTATTATACCCGACCGATATGGAGATTATGCCGCCAAAACAGGGCTTTTTCCTGATACTGTTACACCGTAAATAATGCTTGTGGAATGGAGTGTTGGATATGGGATATTGGGAGAGTTCTTTCTCTTGCTCTGGTTATTTGCTGTCGCTAAACACAGTCTAAAAAATTACGACATCTTTGGCTTCGCGGGGTTTATTGGCCTAATCGTTGCTAATTTCTTTCAGGCCAATTGGATGTGGGAGGGTTGGTTCTTTGGGCTTGCTTTCCTCTATGTCATTTCCTCCGGTAATCTTAACGTTTCAGCACCACAAAAAGAAACACCAAGGTAAATCGTATGAAAGTATTGTTTGATGCCCGTTGGATCGGTGATCATGGCATTGGACGCTTTGCATCGGAAGTGCTTAAACGCCTGCCGGATGTTCAGCTTTTGCAAGATGGACTTAGCCCGGTAAACCCAATTGACACACTTTGGAGCAGCGTGAAGATAGCGCTTACTCGGCCCACGCCAGACTTGTACTTTACTCCTGGCTATACCCCTCCACTGTGGTGCGATATACCTTTTATATTTACAATTCATGATTTGAATCACATTGATATTCCCCAAAATTCAAATTTTCTAAAGAAGCTGTATTATCAATGGGTGATATTACCTGCCTGTCACCGTGCATTTTCTGTATTAACCGTATCTGAGTTTTCTCGTAACCGAATCCTAAAGTGGTCTGGTTTACCGCCTGAGCGAGTGGTGAATGTCAGTGAAGGTGTTGATGAACAATTCCAATCTGTTGGAACCCGGCACATGCCCGGTTACGAATATCTTCTTTATGTTGGAAATCACAAACCGCATAAAAATTTACCTCGTTTATTGGATGCTTTTTCGCTTTCGGGTGTTCAAAATCGTGTCAAGTTAATCATTTCGGGATATGCCGAACCGGAATTAAATCAAATTATTCGCTCGCTCAACCTGGAACAATCTGTCATTTTCGCAGGAGTCATACCGGATGATGCGCTTCCCGCTTTCTATCGAGGTGCTTTGGCGCTAATATTTCCTTCTCTTTATGAGGGGTTTGGTTTGCCTGCTTTGGAGGCGATGGCCTGTGGTACGCCGGTGATTACGTCGAATACCACTTCACTGCCTGAAGTAGTTGGTGATGCGGCAATACTGGTTGATCCATTGTCTATCAATGAAATTGCGGAGAGCATTGAGCGAATTTGCCGCGATAAGGCGTTACGTGAAACCTTGCGCGAAAGAGGCCTTAGGAGAGCAACCATGTTCAGTTGGGATGATGTCACTATCAGGATAAAAACGGTGCTTGATAAATTAGAAAATTGGAAGAAAATATGATTGATCGCTCGTTGAATTATGGTCGCCACCTTATATACAGTTTTTTACAGTTGTCAACACCTTTTAACTGCGTGCTTGATTTGGGTGCTGGGGGGGGGGATGACTTAATGTTGGCGAAAAGCGTCAATCCCGAGGCACACCTCCTAGCAGTTGAGGCTTATGCGCCCAATGTAGAGCGGTTGCGTAGTCAGGGAATCAATGTATTTTCAGCCAATATCGAGCGGGATGCGTTGACAGTTGATGATGAGGAGTGTGATGTAGTCATAGCTAATCAAATTCTGGAACATACAAAAGAAGTGTATTGGATTTTCCATGAAATCAGTCGTGTGTTACCTGTTGGCGGCAAATTGATTATCGGGGTCCCAAATCTTGCATCCTTGCATAATAGAATTCTTTTGCTGCTCGGAAAGCAACCCAGTGTGCTTAAGACCAGTTCGGCGCATGTCCGGGGTTTTACAAAAAACGATATCATTCAATTCCTTGAAAGTTGCTTTCCTAATGGTTATGTGCTCAAGAGTTTCGGGGGTAGTAATTTTTATCCATTTCCGCCTATCTTTGCAAAGCCTTTAGCTACCGTCTTTCCAACTTTCGCTTGGGGAATTTTCTTCCTGCTACAGAAAGTCCGATCATATAATGGTGAGTTTCTTGAGTTTCCTATCAAGCAACAGTTGGAAACAAATTTTTGGTTGGGCAAAGATGTTTAACCTATCAATTTTACTGAAACTGGCTTGAATATGCGTATCGCTTTCATTCATGATTGGCTTGTTGATAAAGGTGGTTCAGAAAATGTACTGAGCGCCATGTTGGAACAATGGCCTCATGCTCCCGTTTATACACTCGTACACGACCATCAAGGACCCACGCGATCTCTTCTGAATGGGCATACAGTTATCACATCCTTTTTGCAAAAACTACCACAAGCCACACGTCGTTATCGTTCCTTCTTGCCATTAATGCCCATCGCTATTGAACAATTCGATCTTTCGGCATTTGATATAGTTATTTCCAGTTCGCATGCGGTTGCTAAAGGCGTTATTATTGGACCGGATCAGCTTCATATTTCCTATGTCCATTCCCCCATTCGTTATGCCTGGGAATTACAATTTCAATATCTTCGGGAAGCAGGCCTTGATCACGGGTTGAAAAGCGTTTTGGTTCGTTGGTTATTGCATTACATTCGTTTATGGGATACCCGCACAGCCAACGGCGTGGATGAATTTGTCTGCAACTCGAGATTTGTTGCACGACGGATCTGGAAGGTTTACCATAGGAAAGCAACTGTAATATATCCACCAGTAGATGTGGATAAATTTGAATTGTGTGAGCAAAAAGAAAACTTTTATCTAACAGCTTCACGAATGGTTCCTTACAAACGCATAAACTTGATTGTAGAAGCCTTTGCAAAGATGTCGGATAAAAGGTTGTTCGTCATTGGCAATGGTCCCGATTTTGATAAGATCAAAGCCATTGCCACACCCAATGTCATCTTGATGGGCTATCAACCACTGGAAGTTTTGCGTGAAAAGATGCAAAAAGCTAAGGCATTTATCTTTGCCGCGGAAGAAGATTTTGGCATTGTACCTGTCGAAGCCCAGGCGTGTGGCACACCTGTGATTGCCTTTGGGAAGGGAGGTGCTCTAGAGACAATAGTCAATGAAAAAACAGGGTTATTCTTCGAGGAACAATCTGTAGAGAGCTTATTGGATGCAATTTCTCGCTTTGAAACAAAGAAGATGGAATTTTCTCCATATGAAATCCGAAAAAATGCGGAACGCTTCTCAAAAGCACGTTTTCAAGAAGAATTTACATCCTTTGTAAATCAAAAATGGCAAGATTTTGAACAACGGAAAAAGAGCTATTAATATGGATTTTTTTTACTTTTGGAGGGTGAGTATGTTAGAGGAGCGATTGACTAATGAGATCATACTCAATAAAAGGATCATGGCGGGTGTAAGGAAGGCATCTCTATGGATGACGACAATTTCTCTCATTGTTGTTGATTCATTTTCAATATCTTTAGCTTTTTTTATTGCTGTCTTGGTCCGTGACGCTTTTGAAGGGCAATTATCCCGTCAATTGTATTTTTCGCTCTGGCCGTTGTTGTTTTTATTCCCGCTGGCTTATTACCTGAGTGGGCTATATCAGCTCGGCATCTCGGCTGCTGATGAGTTGAAGTGCCTTACCTATACAACTAGCGTGACCTTTATTGCGATAGGCGCGATCACATTTATTTACAAGGTCGGAGTCTTGTATTCACGGGGTGTCTTTCTCCTAGCCTTTGGGCTGGCGCTCCTGTTGGTTCCACTGGGCAGAGCACTTCTGCGGGCGGGATTGGCGCGCCAACCCTGGTGGGGCGCCAGCGTGGTGATTTTAGGTGCAGGCAAAACCGGCGAGCTGGTGGTGGAGAATTTATTGAAGAATCCCTCGCTGGGCTTAAAGCCGGTGGGAGTCTTTGATGATAATCTGGCAACCCATGGAATGAGAATACAAGGGATACCTGTACTAGGCAATCTGGAACAGGCTTTAGCGTACGCGCAACATGGCATTCAGTATGCCATCGTGGCGATGCCCGGGGTTGAGCGCAGCCGCAGCCTTGCCATCACGCGGCGTTTCCTGAAAACTTTTCCGCATTTAATCTTGATCCCCGATTTGTTTGGTTTTGCCAGCCTGTGGGTTCAATCCCAAGACCTCGGGGGTGTCTTGGGACTAGAGGTGCGTCAACGCTTGTTGATGCCTATTCCCCAGGTGATTAAACGGATAATGGATGTAGGGTTAATTTTACTTTGTTCGCCCTTTATCCTTTTAGTGACTCTGTTGATTGCATTCTTTATTAAGCTAGATTCACCAGGTCCGGTTTTTTATGGGAGCATGCGGTTGGGTAAGGGTGGAAAACATTTTCGAATGTGGAAATTTCGCTCGATGGTTGCAAATGCTGATCGATTGCTAGAACGGTATCTCCAACTTAATCCTCAATATCGAAAAGAATGGGAAGAAACGCACAAACTAAAAGATGACCCGCGCATTACTCGCGTAGGTAAATGGTTGCGTAAGACCAGTCTGGACGAGTTGCCGCAAATCTGGAATGTCTTAGTGGGTGAGATGAGCCTGGTGGGTCCTCGCCCGATTCCCATTTATGAAGTCGGCTTTTATGAGAAAGAGGCTCGCATTCATGGCGGCATTAATGACTTATATTGTCAAGTGCGCCCTGGGATTAGTGGCTTGTGGCAAATCTCTGGACGGAACGATACGACCTACGAGGAAAGAGTTGCCTTAGATACCTATTATGTTCGCAACTGGTCGCCTTGGCTGGATATTATTATTTTAGCCCGCACGGTACTCGTTGTCCTAACAGGCAAAGGGGCATATTGAAGAAAGCTGTCAAGGTTCAGCTTTCTGCTTCCGCTGACCGCTAACTGCTGACAGGTGACCGCTGACCGCTAACCGCTGTTCTCTTAATCCAAAAATGAATGTTACCGTATCACAAACCACCCAAACGAAAAATATAGCAGCCTGGGTAATCCTGTTCATCGCTGCGATTAATGGACTGATTTATGTCTTCCTCGTGCCCCCCTGGCAGCACAATGATGAGCCGGGTAATTTTGAGTATGCCTGGTTGTTTGCTAATATGGCTGGGAAACGGGATGAATGGATAGGAAAAAGCGACCAACAGATGCGTCGCGAGGTTGCTTCTTCAATGATTGAGCAAGGGTTTTTTGAGCAGCATCATCCCGGATTTAGCCCGAGCTTAATCGTATTTGAGCAGGAGATATGGATTGGATTGAAACAAACTTTTGGCTTGCCATTTTATTTTTGGCTTGTTTCTCTTCCATTGCGCTTGTTTCGTTATACGGATATTGTCTTTCAGCTTTATGTGGGGAGGGGAGTCTCTTTGGTTTTATTGCTCTTGACGGTTTATATTGTGATTCAATTCAATCGCGAGTTGGGATTGTCTGAAGCGTGGGGCAATAGCTTACCGCTCCTTTTTGCTCTCTTCCCATCTTTCGTTGACAAAATGACAGCCGTCAATGATGATGTTGGCGCAGTAGCTTTCTTTACTCTCTTTCTGTGGTTTTGTATTCGCATTTTGCGCAAGGGTCTTACCCTTCTCAATTGGTTATTTTTGATGTTGAGTATCGTTTTATGTGTTTTTACCAAGCGAAATGTCTGGATCAGCATGCCGATTGGCGCTATAGTATTAATTTTTGCCCTAGTGCCTCATTGGAAGTTCATTCGGTGGGGATTGTTTGTGGTGCTTCTTTTTATCCCGCTCGGGATTGTATCTCTTGACTATCGGACGCCAGCTTTCTTTTATGCTCGTTATAATCAGCATCTTACTGAAGTAATTCACTCTAGTCAAGCGATTGCTGGAGAGATGGTTGCCTATTTCCCCAGAGGAAAAAATAAATTATTGTACCAACCGTTGTCTGAAGAAGAGCAAAAATTGTTGGGCTCCCGCATTCGCGTTGGCTACTGGTTGTGGGGAAGCGGGGATGTATCTGCCTCACCCATAAAAATTATTGTAAATGGGGAGAATATACTTGAAGGTCAACCAATTACACTTTCCAGACAACCTTTCTTGATCCAGCACAATGTTAGTTTACCCGATTCGCTTGAGAGACTTGCTATTGAAGTCAGTATTGCGGATTGGGAAGAAACGGAAATTTTCCTTGATTGTCTCTTCCTAGTTCCAGGTAATGCAGACCCATCCCGGGTTCCAGCGCCAGTTGACCCGAACTGCCGTTATATTTCTTTTGGTGATTCAATTGCTGAAAATCTGATACGCAATGGATCGTTTGAACAAACCTGGCCGCGATTACACCCGTGGCTGGAGAAATGGGTGGATGATAAATTTGCCTTCTCTATTACGAGCCTATGGTCTGTTTTAGATGTCGATGTGGGTCTGCCTTACTTGCAAGCGTCTGGTAGCCATGTATTCAATACTTTCTGGGGGCGTTTTGGCTGGGGAAGTGTCCCCTTGCTCGGCAAAGACCCTTATCTTCTCTTTTGGATTGTTACCGCCATAATTCTGGTTGGCAACATAATTGCGCTTGTTCAGTCCAAGGGAAAAATTGCATGGGATTTAGGGATTGTGTTCTTTGGGAGTGCAGCCTTGATTATGATCATGACCCTTTATCGTCATGGTGGCAATTGGATGGGGTACGAAGCCACACCAAACGCGCGCTATTTGATGCCAGCATTTTTACCGTTAGGGTTATTTATTATAAACGGTTTGACTACTCTTTTCAGTACGTTAAGGTTACCTAAAGATTTTCAAAACTCTCTCTGGTTAGGAATATTAATCGTATATAATGGCTGGGCAGTGGTCTCAATTTGGAGTTACTATGTACCAAAATAAGGAGATAACGATGAAAAGACACTTAACTAGAACAATCTTGGTGATTTTCCTTGTCTTCCTATTGGTTACGAACATCAATTCAAACCGGTCTGCGGATAAGGTGTTTGCAAACCCCCAGTCAAATACCATCACGGAAGACCCTCCAGCGCAAACCCTTTATCTGCCATTGGTTTTGAAAAATTATCCTCTAGTAACGATCTTCGGCGTGGATGGTGGAGCTTTGGATAAAGTTCAAGAAGCCGGATTGAGTTGGGTTCGAGGCGCCCCAGTTTATTGGGAACAGGTTGAGGCAGAAAAGGGAAAGTATAATTGGAATGACGATGGATTGAAAATTTACCTTGCCGATGCCTCTCGGCGTAACATTCATGTTCTTTTGATTGTGCAACGTGCTCCGACCTGGGCAAGGAAATACGCCAAAGCTTGCGGCCCAATTAAGAGCAGCGAATTAGATTCTTTTGCCAACTTTATGGCTGAGGTAGTCAAGCGTTACAGTGTGCCTCCCTATAATGTGCGCTATATCCATATTTGGAATGAACCGGACGCACCTACAGGGGTTGATGATAGCATAGGTATTGGATGCTGGGGTGAACAAAGCTATCCCGGTGACCCCTATTATGGGGGTGAGTATTTTGGCGAAATGCTCAAGAGAGTTTATCCCAAAATGAAACAAGCCAATCCCTCTGTACAAGTATTAATTGGCGCATTATTATTGGATTGCGACCCGCGTAGTTGGGGGGATGGCTATTGCAGTACGATAGAAAAAGCGAAACAATGGAACTTTTTTGAAGGCATCCTTAAAAGCGGAGCGGGTAACGCTTTTGACATTCTAGCCTTTAATGGCTATGCCTATTATGCACAGGGTAAAAATGCAGTATGGGCGGAAAGATACTATCGCCGTGAATGGGCTGCAAAAGGGGGACAGGTTGATGGAAAATTAGATTACCTGCGTGAGAAAATGCGCGACTATGGGGTGAGTAAACCTATTATGCTCACAGAAGCTGGTATGTTCTTTGGAGGTACTGGAGAACGGGACACTACCGAAGAATATGAAAAAATTAAAGCGGATTACCTTACCTACCTTTATGCCAATAGTTGGGCGCAGGGCTTGCGGGCGACAATTTGGTATTCTATGTATTACATGACTCCAAAGCTATTAGATGCTAACAACAATCCCAAACCGGCCTATAATGCCCTCAAAGCCATGACCGGTATCTTGGCTCAAGCGGATTACAAGAGCCGGGAAGACAGTGCCGGCTATACCAAATTCGTCTATTACCTGGGTAACCAGGAAATCTGGTTGCTCATCCCCACCGGTGAAGTGGCCGGAACAGATTACAGTGTGGCAAAGCCAGGCAATTTCGTTAAACTGGTGGATATTTACGGCAATCAAATGCCAGACCCTGGCACTGAGATCACTTTCAATCGCCCGATCTACGTTTTTCGGAATCGGTAGCCCAACTAGCGGGTCATAACGACTGAGGTTCTTGGAGAGTGTGAAACGGGGTACACAGAAATGTTGTCTATGGGAAAACAAGGCTGGCTCAATTGGGCGGGTATATTTGTATTGAGTATCATCGTTTTTGCAATCTCTGCTCCGAAGGAGGATGTGGTTGAGAAAACGGAAAAACCACCTTTCTCGATA
>Ga0308409_1001435_pt1 | contig 11080 bp, 10 predicted proteins | sample HotsprSampleMSe4_FD_203469 | JGI IMG/M metagenome (GOLD analysis project Ga0308409, IMG submission 203469) | Hot spring phototrophic mat microbial communities from Mushroom Spring, Yellowstone National Park, Wyoming, United States - 20060912_MSe4 ... | reverse complement strand
ATGCTTCCTTTCTGCGGTTACCACATGGGCGATTACTTCAATCACTGGCTTCAAATCGGACGACTGCTCCCAAATCCGCCGCGCATTTTCGGCGTAAATTGGTTTAGAAAAGATGAAAACGGCAAATTCATCTGGCCAGGCTATGGTGAAAATATGCGTGTCTTGAAATGGATTATCGACCGTGTAAGAGGAAAAACATCAGCGATTGAATCACCGCTCGGATGGATGCCTCGCTACGACGATATTGACCTCAGCGGATTGAACTTGACAAAAGAGCAGTTCAACAAATTGATGGAAGTCGACCGCGAAGCATGGAAGCAAGAAATCCTTTCGCACGAAGAACTCTTCGAGAAACTGTATGACCGACTGCCGAAAGAGTTTATCTTGATGCGCGAGTTGATTCTTTCAAGCCTGTGGCGTTCGCCTGCGAAGTGGGAACTCGTGCATGAGCGATATGCCGCCGAAGCCAAGTAATGCATGGCTTTTTAGGAAGAGAAGCCCACGCCGATAGACACACTGTTTATCGGCGTTTTTCTTTACAACAGAGAGATTTGGTAAAGGTCGAGATGCTGATTATCTTTGCGCCCTTCATTGAAACAAGGTGCGGTAGCCAAGTGGTAAGGCCAGGGTCTGCAAAACCCTTATTCGTCGGTTCGATTCCGACCCGCACCTCAACGCTTCAAATCCACACACAAAATTGCATCGCTTGTGTTTTCGCGCCCAACGCTCATCTGCCTCAATCTCCTTGTCTTTTCAGTGCTTTTTGGCTATGTGCTTGCGCCGTCGGTGGCATCGCTGAAAGAAAGTTTCTTCTCACAAGGCGAACTCACACTTGCACATTATGCGCGGATGTTCTCAATGCCACGCTACCTTGCCGCAATGCTCAACACGCTTTGGGTGTCGGTGCTGACCGTCATTGGCGCAGGCGCAGTAGGAACAGGATTGGCGTTTTTGTTTTGGCGATACACGTTTCCCTTCAAGCAAGGCATTTCACAGATTCTCTTGTTGCCGATAGGCTTGCCTCCGCTCGTTGGCGTGTTTGCCTTTCAGTTGCTTTACAGTGAATCGGGCGTGTTGCCCCGTGCAATTCAAGCATGGTTTGGAGTGCCATCGTTGCCGTTCTCGTTTGAAGGGGCATGGGCAGTGCTACTCGTGCATATCTATTCGTTCTTCGTGCATTTTTATCTCTTCGTGTATGCGTCGCTTTCAAAGGTAGATTACGCATTAGTTGAAGCGGCACGAACTTTCGGCGCAAGTCGAGCAAATGTGTTTATGAAGATTCTTCTGCCTTTGATTCGCCCTGCGTTACTTTCAGCAAGTTTGATTGTGTTTGTGTTGAGCATGGCATCATTTACGGCTCCGCTTTTATTTGCAAGCAAAATGCCATTTCTGACAGTTGAGATTTACAATCAAAAAATCGGCGGTGAGTTTGGGATTGCAAGCGGGCTGACCGTGTTGCTGATTCTGACATCATCATCGCTACTGTTCGTTTTTGAAAAGTTGAACGATGTTCGCATGGCACTTGCACAGCGCGGCGCGTTGCGAAGCGTGCCGATGAAGCGTCTTTCATTTGGAGCGGCGACAGCATTGATAGGCATGGTGCTGTTTGTTGTGTTGCCGATTGCCATGTTGGTGCTTATGTCGTTTTCTGAAACGCCTGCCTCATCACGAAGTCTCTTGCCAACTGCGTTTGGTGTTGCGAACTATCTGCGCGTGTTCAAGGACGCAAATTTTTATGAACCGTTTGTGAATAGTTTTTTGATGGCATTTTTGGCAAGCATCATGAACTTGCTCTTTGGGATAACGGCAGGTGTCTTGATTGCGTCGCGAAACATGGCGTTGAGGTCGGCAGTGAGTATCATCTTCTTGCTTCCACTTGCGATTCCTGCAACGGCATTGGGCATCAATTTGATTGCGACATTTAATCAACCGTCAGTCTTTGCCTTTGGGCAAACATTGGTTGGAACAATGTGGATATTGCCGCTGGCGTATTTCATTCGGCATTTGCCCTACATCACGCGAAGCGTATCGAGTGTGCTTGCGAATTTTGATAAGTCGCTCTCGGAAGTGGCAACAACATTAGGCGCGTCGCCAGTGCGTGTGGTGTTGCGCGTGATAGTGCCGATTGCGCTGTCGGCGATTGCATCAGGATTTCTCTTCACCTTTATCAGCGCGTTTAGTGAGTTTCCTTGTTCGGTCTTGTTATATTCGCCTGACGCAATGCCGATTTCAGTTGCGATTTTTTCATCACTGCGATTAGGCGAGTTCGGTGTGGCTTCAACGCAAGGCGTGCTGTTGCTTGCGATGGTGCTTGCAGTAACGACCGTTGCGCAGTGGAAATTTAAGTCAATGCAAAAAGAGCCGCTCGGCTTTTGACAATGAGACAACTACTCGACTTCATCATTTATGATTTTCGGCAATACATTCTGCTGGTTGTCTTTTGCTTGATTTCTTTGGGACTGCTGGTCAATCGTGATACGCCCGCGCTTCATGCGATTCGCGGCGCAAGCGTTGAACTCTTCGGCATGATTGAAACGCCACTGAAAACTTGGAATCGATACTTCGGATTGATTGATGAGAACGCCGCACTGCTTGCAACAAACGCCGAACTTTCTGCCGAAGTCAGCCGAATGAGAACGGCACAAGTAGAAAATGAAAAACTCCGCGCACTTCTGAACTGCAAAGTCGAAACGCCTCGCCCACTTCACTTCGCCCATGTGGTCGATAGAACCTTTCACCCTGAACGCAATCTCTTTATGATTGATGCGGGTTCACAAGATGGCGTGGATATTGGCATGGCAGTTTTAACCGATAAAGGCTTGGCAGGAAGAGTGGTTTTAACATCGCCACATTTTGCGATTATTCAGCCCGTTATCAATTCAGATTTCAAGGTGAGCGTGGTGTCGGAAAAAACGCGCTTGCTTGGCGTGGTGCATTGGACAGGCGGAGATATTGCGATTGCGAAACTGTTGCACATTCCTGTAAGCCGAAAAATTGAAGTCGGCGAGCGGCTTCTGACAACGGAGTTCAGTTCGTTTGCCAATGCGAACATTCCTGTTGCAACGGTCGAGCATGCTGAAACAAACGACAACGATTTATTTCAGCGCGTTACCGTTCGGCTCTCGGTCGATTTCAGCACGCTGGAACACGTATTCGTAGATTTAACGAAGCCGAATGTCGAGCAGAATCAACTGCGGGCGCGCTACAAAGAATTTCAGTAATAACAACTCCTTCAAACTCGGTTGAGACAGCGCATTGTTTGGTATATCGGCGGCGCACTTGCGCTGGGCTTCCTTCAAAAACTTCTCTTCGACCGCCTGCTCATCTTCGGCGCAACGCCTGATGTCATGTTGCTTCTCACGGTTTTGATTGCACGACGCGAAGGACAAAGTCTTGGCACAACCGCCGGGTTCTTCATCGGACTTTTCATGGATTTGCTTCACGGCACAATGGGACTTGACGCATTTTCCAAAACCGTTTCTGGATTCGTTGCAGGATTTTTTTCAAACCCTGACGACTTCGATAAACTTTTCAATTTTCTTTTGGCAACGGCAATAGCGGCGTTTGTTGGAACGGCTGTATATGAACTGATTTCATCGGCATTGCAAGCCCATTGGCTTAAATGGTCTCTGATAGCCGTAACAAGTAGTATTTACAATTTGCCTTTCGCATATCTCTTCTTTGAAAGTACGAGGCGATTTTCTTAAATCGTGTTGTTTAGCACGAACAAACTTACTTTGAAGACGACTTTAATGGCGTTGAAAATTGCGTGGGTATCAATCGTGTTGCTTCTGATAGGCGAAGCCGTGATGCAGGCGCAGAAACTTCCGCCCGCCTTTCGCTGTGCGCGGCTCAAATACAGTGGCGGCGGCGATTGGTATAACGACCCTTCCGCCGTGCCAAACCTCATGCGATTCATCAAAGAAAAAACAGGCATTGCGACACCCGAAAAAGAAGAAATCGTTGAAGCCTCAAGCCCGAACATTTTTCAGTATCGCTTTGTCTTTATGACTGGACACGGCAACGTGCGCTTCACCGAAGCCGAACTTGAAAACTTACGCAACTACCTGAAAGCAGGCGGATTCATTTATGTTGATGATGATTACGGAATGGACAAAAGTTTTCGCCGTGAAGTGAAGCGGCTGTTCAGTGGAACAGATTTAGTCGAACTTCCGTATTCACACCCGATTTTCAATATCTTTTTCAAGTTTCCGAATGGCGTGCCAAAAACACATGAACACGACAATCAGCCGCCAAAAACTTTCGGACTATTCTACAACAATCGGCTTGTGTTGCTCTACACCTACGAATCTAATCCAAGCGATGGTTGGGCAAATCCTGAAATCCACAACGACCCGCCCGAAAAACGCGAAGAAGCCTTGCAGTTCGGAACAAACGTCGTGCTGTATGCGATTACGCAATAGACTGCTCATTACGCTTCTCTGCTGTGCCTCATCGCTTTTAGCGCAATCATTTGAAGGCGCGATTACCTTTCAGATTTACTCTGACAAACAACAAGGCGAACTCGAACTCTTGCTCTCGCCAAAAGGAATTCGTGCGGAAGTTAAGGGACAAAACACCTTCACGATGCTCATCAAGCGTGATGGAACTGACGCGATTGAGCTCAACCCAAAAACAAAAACTTATCGCGATATCGACTTGCAAGAACAGCGACGTCTTTCGGCTTCTATTGGGAAGTTGGAAAAATTTGAAGTGGAAAAATTCGGCAAGGAGCCAGTGTTAAATGTGATGTGTCATCACTTCAAACTCAAAAGTGCGAAACGCACGCTCGAAGTGTGGGCGGCGGAATCGCTTGTGGATTCAACGCTTTTGGCGCGACTCGCCGATGTTGGCGCACTAATTGGCATGAGTTCCAACGCCGTTGAAGTTATGCAAAAAGAAAATCTGAACGGATTTCCGCTCAAAGTGATTGCAAACGAACCTGCGGGCAATGCACGCATTGAAGCCAAACAGATTGTGCGCAAATCGTTCAAATCGTCTTTATTTGACGTGCCAAAATCTTATCGCAAAGAAGAAAATCATTCAGAGAAGTGATAACTTTGTGCCATCAAGGTTGTAGTTCAAAACCGTATAAGAGCAGTTGTAGTATTGACTTGCTCTTTTTTGTAGTTCGTAGTAAGGCGGAGCGTTTCAAGGGAAACGCTCCGTTTTTTTATGCCCGCACGAAGTCGCTTCACTTTTGTAACTTCTCTCGCAAAACAGGCGTAACGCCGTTCATCATGCCAACATCTTTTCAAAACACGTTCTTATCAATTCAGCCATGCTCAAACTCAACGCTGTTTCAAAAGTCTATGACGGCAAAGTTGCTGTGAAAAATCTCTCGCTCTCGGTAAATCGTGGAGAAATTTACGGCATACTCGGACCAAACGGAGCAGGAAAGACCTCGACGATTCGAATGATTTGCGGCATTACGCTTCCCGATAGCGGCACGATTGAATTTCTCGGTGAGCCAATGCGCAGTGAACTGCAATCTAAAATCGGCTACTTGCCCGAAGAGCGTGGCTTGTATAAGAAAATGAAAGTCAGCGAATCGCTCGTTTATTTTGCCGAACTCAAAGGCGTGCCAAGAGCAGAAGCAAAAGAGAAATCGGCGATGTGGCTCAAACGATTTGAAATCGACACGTGGGCTGAAAAAAAAGTCGAAGAACTTTCCAAAGGCATGCAACAAAAAGTGCAGTTTATTTCCGTTGTGCTTCACGACCCCGAACTGCTCATTTTAGATGAACCCTTTTCAGGATTAGACCCCATCAATTCAGAACTCGTGATGGATATTATTCTCGAACTGAAAAAGGCAGGCAAAACCATTCTCTTCTCGACACATCGAATGGAGCAAGTAGAAAAAATTTGCGATTCAATTTGCCTGATTAACAACGGCGAAAAAGTCTTGGACGGCAATGTGCGCGAAGTGAAAAAATCCTACGGCAAAAATATGCTTCATATTGAATTTGATGGAAGCGATGCCTTTATTGATGCCGCCGTCGCAACAGGCAAAGCGGAAGTGCGCGACCGACAGCCGAAGTATGCTGAACTCAAACTGCTTGGCGAGACAAAACCCAAAGATATTCTTGCGCTTATTGGTGATGAAACCGACCTCACACGCTTTGAACTGGCTGAACCTTCGCTCAAAGAAATTTTCATTCTGCGCGTCGGCGAAACAAATCAAGAGGCGAAATTGAGCGCAACTGCGTAAAGGGATTGTTGTATATTTGTGCTTCAACCGATTGAAACCTTTGTGAAAATTGCGCACGAATGAGTCGCCGATTGTTCCTCTTTATTACGCTACTTCTGTTTTTTTCTGAAAAGAATCTTGCACAAGAACGCGTGTTTTGGTCTGTCAAACCGCTTCAACCGCAAAAGTCAGTCTATTGGATTACAACGTCCTACTTTGAAGCGTCAGAAGAGTTTGCAAGTGCAGGATTTCGCCGCGACCTCTTCCGCGTAGCCACAACCGATGAAACCTCGTTCCCTGTTACCGATGCACGCTTCATTGACCGTGTGATTGGGCTTCATTACGAATACGGCTACTCGCGCAAACTCACAATAGTTGGCTACTTAGGCTATCGCAATATCAGCACAACCTACACCGAAACCGATTTCCCGCAAGGCATTCCGACATTTCTTGCCAAAAGCATTACGTCGTCAGGCTTTACGGACTTGTGGGTTTGGGCGCGGTATGAACTCCTTAATCCAAAAGAACTCAAATTTCCGTTTCGGCTTGCGACGCAACTCGGCGTGAAGTTGCCGACAGGAGATATTCTTGCGCCTGTTGCGCTTGGCACAGGAATGCTCGACTACGATGCACGCTTGCTTGGCGAACTCACATTTTTCATCAACCGTATTCCTGCGTCTTTGCTTTTTGATACGGGCTATCGCTTGCGCGGTGGGGATTACAAAAATCAAGCGTTGTATCGAGTGGAACTTATCGTTTCCGCCGCAGAAGAAGTGCAATTCCGAGTGGGCTTTTCGGGAATTGCATCGATAGGCAAACTGAGCACGCTGATTGGGATTGGCGAAATTCCGCGCCCTGCCGCCACGCGCCCACTCAACATTATGGGCGATGAGCGTTACGGTCAAGTGTTACTCGGCTTGCAAGCCAAATTCTCACCAACCTTTGCTGTCTTAGTCGATTATCAACGACGGCTTTTCGGAAACGCAACATTCTTCGGCGAATCAATACAACTTTCTTTTGCATTTTTGCGATAGGCAACCGAAGAAGTGCGTTTGCGCAAAACTAATTATCCATGACCCATGAGAACAATCTCTCAACTTATTTCATTGCTGAACGAGCATGTTGGCAAAGCCGTGTCAGGCTTGAATGTGTTGCTTGTAGTGCTGATTTGTGTTGATGTCGTTGCGCGTTATGCGTTTAAGCACTCGAGTGCGGCGTTTTATGAATTGGAGTGGCATCTATTCTCACTTGTTTTTTTGATAGGCGCGGGCTGGACACTTCGGCACGACCAACATGTGCGCGTCGATATTTTGTATGCCAAAGCCAATCCACGCCTTCAAGCCATGCTTGATATTATCGGTGTTGCATTGTTGCTCATGCCGTTCTCGCTCACGCTGATTGTTACGGCGTTGCCTTATGCGCTTGTGGCGTTTCAAACAAGCGAAGGTTCGCCTGACACAGGCGGCTTGCCTTATCGCTGGATTATCAAATCGGCGATTGTGATTGGCGCAGTGTTGATTTTGTTACAAGGGATTGCGATGCTGTTGGAGAAAGCCCTGTTTTTAATTAGCGGAAAGGAGCGTGCAACGCATGTCGCCTGAACTGCTCACGCTGTTACTGTTTGTGTGCTTGATTGCGCTTTTGCTCATGGGCTTTCCGGTGGCATTCACGCTGGGAGGCTTATCGATTGTGTTCGGATACTTCGCCTTTGGCTTTGAGTTCTTCAATCTTTTACCGATGCGCGTGTTCGGGATTATGACGAACTATGTGCTAATTGCTGTTCCGCTCTTTGTGTTTATGGGTGCAATGCTTGAAAAGTCGGGCATTGCGGAGCGATTGCTCGATACGATGTCGCTCTTGCTTGGGCGATTGCGCGGTGGATTAGCACTTTCGGTGGTGGTGGTGGGTGCATTGCTTGGGGCAACAACAGGCGTTGTCGGTGCAACCGTTACCACGATGGGTTTATTGAGTTTGCCAACCATGCTCAAACGCGGGTTCAGCAAGAGACTTTCAACGGGAACGATTGCCGCCGCAGGCACCTTAGGACAACTGATTCCGCCCAGCGTGGTGATGGTTTTGCTCGGCAGTGTGATGAATGTTTCGGTCGGTGAAATGTTCGCCGCTGCGATTGTGCCGAGTGCGATATTAGTTGCATCGTATCTCATCTACATTTACATCATTGCGTTCTTCAAGCCTGAACAGGCACCGCCGATTCAAGCCGAAGAACTGGCAGACTTTTGGCAACAAGGTGCCTTCGTGCGCATCTTTCGTGCGTTTGTGTTGCCTGCGTTTTTAGTGGTTGCTGTGTTAGGTTCAATTTATGCGGGGATTGCCACGCCCACCGAAGCCGCCGCCGTCGGCGCACTCGCCGCAACCATTCTCACCGCACTTGAAAAAAAATTGACTTGGAACGTGATTGTTGATGTCTGCAAACAAACGACGTTCTTAACCTCAATGGTGTTCATCATTTTGGTTGGCGCAACGGCGTTTGGCTTAGTGTTCAGGGGTATTGGCGGCGATGATGTGCTTGTGCATCTGATTGAGCGTTCAAATTTGAGTCCAGAACTCTTTTTAGCCTTTTTGCTTATCGGAATTTTCATTGCAGGTGCGTTCATTGATTTTATTGAAATCATTTTCATTTTCGTGCCGGTCATTATGCCGTTGCTGGTGAAGTATGAGTTTAATTTGATTTGGGTTGGAATGTTGATTACCGTGTGTTTGCAAACTTCTTTCCTAACGCCACCGTTTGGCTTCACGCTTTTTTACTTGAAAGGTGTTGCGCCGCCTGAAATTTCAACGGGCGATGTCTATCGCGGGGTTGTGCCATTTATTGCGCTTCAACTGTTGGTCGTTGCAATCCTCTTGCTTTTTCCTGAACTGTTATCAATAGTTTCAGTAGGAACGCAACATTAGTTTTGTTCGACGCACATCGGTTTCTCTTTTTCTCATTATCTTGCAATCACAATGCACTTCAACAACAAAACCTTTCAACAGCATGACGAAACAACGCTTCTACCTCGCCTTACTTTTTCTTGTGCTTTTTTCAGAGACGCTCATTGCGGGAAATCCATCGCCATTTATGCGCTACTTACCGCGACAAGGCAAGGTGGCAATTACAACGCGCGGCGGATTGCTCTTCGTTAATGATACCTTTCTCGGACACGCCACGATTGCCTACGGCTTACGCAACGGCATTGCGCTCAATGGACACATTGGCTTCGGACAGAATCCTTACGACACCTACTTTGGTGGCGACCTTCGCATGACGCTCTTTGCTAATCGTAGCATTGGCTTTGATGCGTTTTTTGGCGGACACGCGGGCGGCATTGGCAGTGGCTTGGACTTCGGCGGAATTTTAGATTTTAATCTCGGCGGATTTGGATTCATCACCGGCATCGACGGAGACCACATCATGGAAGGCGGCGCAAGCGCAACGCCCATCAACCTTTTTGCAGGAATTGACATCGGACTTTCGCGAAATACACGGTTTTCCGTCGTAGCTGGCTTTGCCTTAACCCAAAGTGCAACAAGTGAAATTACCGCAGGGTTTAACTTTTATTTCTGAACTGTCGGCAACTCAAAGCGTTCTCGATGTCGGAATGTTGTGCGATTGCGCAAAAGCAATCGCCGCATCGTATCCTGCGTCCGCATGGCGAATGACGCCCATAGCAGGGTCGCTGGTCAGCACACGCGAAAGGCGTTTCTCCATTTCCGCTGTGCCATCCGCCACAATCACCATGCCTGCGTGAATCGAGTAGCCAATGCCAACACCACCGCCGTGATGCACGCTTGTCCAACTGGCACCATTCACCGAATTGATGAGCGCATTCAAAATAGGCCAATCGGCAATCGCGTCAGAGCCATCAAGCATAGATTCGGTTTCACGGTTAGGTGAAGCGACACTGCCGCAATCCAAATGGTCGCGTCCAATCACAATCGGGGCTTTGACCTTGCCATCTCGAACAAGTTGATTAAAAAGCAAGCCAGCTTCTTCACGCTCGCCGTAGCCAAGCCAACAAATGCGCGCAGGCAATCCCTGAAAAGCAACGCGGGTTTGTGCCTTTTCAATCCAACGCTTCAACGCTTCATGTTCTGGAAAGAGATTCAAGATGGCTTTATCGGTCTCGTAGATGTCTTGCGCGTCGCCGCTTAACGCAACCCAACGAAACGGACCTTTGCCTTCGCAAAAGAGCGGACGAATGTATTCAGGCACAAAGCCTTTGATGTTAAACGCATCTTCAACGCCCATCTTGACGGCTTGCCCGCGAATGTTATTGCCGTAATCAAATGTAATTGCGCCCATTTTTTGAAGCTCGAGCATCGCACGCACGTGTGTTGCGATAGATTCCATTGCGCGACGGCGATAGACTTCGGGCTGTTTTTGACGCAAGTCGTTCAAATCTTCATCGCTGGATTCTTGAATCGGAATATAGCCATAAAGCTCATCGTGCGCAGAGGTTTGGTCGGTGAGAATATCGGGGACGAAGTTTCGGCGCACAAGTTCGGGTAAAATTTCTGCCGCATTGCCCAACAACGCAACGCTACGCGCAATGCGGTGTTGCTTGTAGTGTTCAACTTTTTTCAGGGCTTTGTCTAAATCAGTTTCGAGTTCATCGACATAGCGTGTTTGCAAGCGTTTTTCAATTCTTGCTCTATCGACTTCGATAGCCAATACAGTGGCGTTGTTCATGGTGCCGGCGAGTGGTTGTGCGCCGCCCATGCCGCCAAGTCCGCTTGTAACAATGAGCCTTCCTGACAAATCGCCGCCGAAGTGTTTTTGTGCGCACGCGGCAAAGGTTTCGTAAGTGCCTTGCAAGATGCCTTGTGTGCCAATGTAAATCCAACTGCCTGCGGTCATTTGTCCATACATCGTTAAGCCGAGTGCTTCGA
>Ga0308409_1001425_pt1 | contig 11153 bp, 8 predicted proteins | sample HotsprSampleMSe4_FD_203469 | JGI IMG/M metagenome (GOLD analysis project Ga0308409, IMG submission 203469) | Hot spring phototrophic mat microbial communities from Mushroom Spring, Yellowstone National Park, Wyoming, United States - 20060912_MSe4 ... | reverse complement strand
CCATTCGTTACGGTGCGATTGTTGAAAACGTGGTGATGGACGAGCAAACACGCGCTATCAATTTCGCTGATGACTCACTGACCGAAAATACTCGGTGCGCCTATCCGATTGATTACATTCCGAATGCCGTTCTGCCGAGTGTTGGTCCGAAGCCGAAAAACATTGTGTTTCTCACTTGCGATGCCTTTGGCGTTTTGCCGCCGATTTCTCGCCTCTCGCCTGCGCAAGCGATGTATCACTTTCTTTTAGGCTACACGGCAAAAGTTGCGGGAACTGAAATCGGCATTAAAGAGCCAACAATGACGTTTAGCGCATGCTTCGGCGCACCGTTCTTACCGCTTCACCCAACGGAATACGCCAAGTTCTTGGGTGAAAAAATTGCCAAAGAAAACGTGCGCGTCTGGCTTGTAAATACAGGCTGGTCGGGCGGCGGTATTGGCACTGGCAAGCGTATGAAACTTGCTTACACACGTGCAATGGTTAATGCCGCACTAGCAGGTGAACTCGACCACGTTGAGTATACCGAAGACCCCATTTTCAAAGTCTTCGTTCCAACAACTTGCCCTAACGTTCCGAATGAAATCCTCATTCCCAAAAACACTTGGGCAGATAAGGACGCCTACGACCAAAAAGCCTTGTGGCTTGCCAAAGAGTTCGTGAAAAACTTTAAGAAGTATGAAGCCTTTGCGACTGACGAGATTAAAGCCGCTTCGCCGAATGTCGCCTTTGAAATTGCGTAATGCTTGTTAATGAGTAATGAGTAATAAATAGTGAATAATGTATCTTGTTTTCTTCATTACTCATTACTCGTTACTCATTATCATCATGCCGTCGAATGCGATTGTTTATACCAAACAGAGCAAACTTGACTTTCTTCCGATTGTTTCTGCGCCGCTTTGCGAGTATGATATTCGGATTCGCACGATTGCCACAAGCATTTCTGCGGGCATGGAGCGGTTTTTGCTCACAGGCAAATCCATCACGCGCAAGGAACTGAAATTTCCTGTTGTTCCCGGAAGCGAGTGCATTGGCGAGGTGATTGAAGTCGGCTCAAGCGTCAAGGGCGTTGAATTAGGCGAGTATGTGTATGCGTGGAAGTCGGAACGATGGGAAGAGGTGCAATCGGTTTTTGGCTGTCAAGCCGAGAGCGTGATTGTCAGAGAAGGCGATTTTCTGCCGCTTCGGCGCACGCCCGAAGAACGCGATGTGTTGATAGGATTGCTTGCCGATGCGCTTTCTGCCGTCAATAAACTTGACCTTGCAACCACTGAACGCATTTTAATTCTCGGACTTGGTGCGTTCGGCTTGATGATTGCTGAAGTGCTACACTTTTACCACTTCAACGAGGTTGATGCGTGCGATATGTTTATTCAGCGTGGCGACCTTGCCACCGCTCGCAATATTGCTCTCGACCTTTCCGACTTCACCGCCGATTACAACAACCGCTACGATGTGATTATTGAATCCACAGGCAGACTCTTACTCCTTGAATCTGCTCTTCGTTTGCTCAAACCACAAGGCAAATTCCTACTCTGCGGCAACTATGAAGTTATGAAAACTGATTACCGCTTGCTTCAAGACAAAGAGCCACAACTGATTTTCTCTTCCCTCACAACCTTCGCACATCGAGAAACGGCTAAAACTTTGATTGAAACTCATGCGATTGACGTTGCGCGTCTTCTCACGCACCGATTTCCGATTGGTCAATATGAAGTGGCGTATGATGTTGCGCTCAATCGCCCTGATTGCATTAAAACCAGTTTGCTGTGGTAATGAGGAATGAGTAGTGAATAGTGAGAAATGAGAAATGAGAAGTGAGAAGTGAAAAATGAGGAGTGAGTAGAGAACTCGCTTGCTGTGTGAAATCCGTTCAATCTGTGTGTTCCGTGTGCGATTCTCTTTGCGCGCTTTTGTGGTAATGCAAAAAGAAACCACGAAGAACACGAAGGCAGACACGAAGGGCGCAAAGCCAATCTGCGAAAATCCCTTAATCTGTGTTGTTCGTGTACCGTGTTGTTAAATGGATTCCTTGCATTATTTGACCTCACCCTGTCGCTGCACGACGTCCCTCTCCTTTCTGAAAGGAGAGGGACGTTTTGGCAACGCCAAAACAGGGTGAGGTAAATTTCGCGCTGTGTGTTGAAGAGAAACCACGAAGAACACGAAGAATGCACAAAGAACACAAAACGTCAACCCGTTCAATCTGTGTGTTCCGTGTGCGATTTTCCTTTGCGCGCGTTACGAGTTTGTTCACAAGGTTTTGTATTTTCACGCCCGCACGATTACAGTGAACTAAACAACGCATGACCAAACACACTGACACGCTCCACGAACTTTCAAAAAAACTTCCCAAAGAAAAACTACTGCAAGCCAAAAAATTCGGCTTTTCCGATATTCAACTGGCGCACATCTTTGGCGTGTCTCAACACGAGATTCGTGCCTTGCGCGAAGAACACGGCATTAAGCCTGTCTACAAAACCGTCGATACTTGCGCCGCCGAGTTTGATGCCCAAACCCCTTATCACTACTCCACCTACGCCGAAGAAAACGAATCTAAACCTTCAAAGAAAAAGAAAGTTGCAATTTTAGGTGGCGGACCAAACCGCATCGGACAAGGCATTGAGTTCGATTATTGTTGCGTTCAAGCCGTTTATGCGTTTCGCGAAGCCGGCTACGAAACCATTATGATTAACTGCAATCCCGAAACCGTTTCTACCGATTACGACGTCGCCGATAAACTTTACTTTGAGCCGCTCACCTTCGAAGACACAATGAACATCTTGGAACTTGAACAGCCCGACGGCATTGTCGTGAGTTTCGGCGGACAAACACCACTTCGGCTTTCCACATCACTTGCAGAGGCAGGCATTCATATTCTCGGCACATCAAGCAAAGGTATTGATTTAGCCGAAGACCGCAAGAAGTTCGGCGCACTGCTCGACAAACTCGACATTCCACACCCTGACTACGGCACTGCCACTACGCTCGCCGAAGCCACAACGATTGCCAAACGCATTGGCTATCCTATTTTAGTGCGCCCCTCCTACGTGCTTGGCGGCAGAGCCATGCAAATTATCTACAACGATGAATCGCTCGAAAACTATGTCAAACAAGCCTTGAATGTCTCTGATGAGTATCCGCTATTGATTGACCGTTTTCTCGAACACGCCAAAGAGTTTGATGTTGATGCGCTCTCTGACGGTAAAGACTGCGTTGTCGCAGGCATTATGGAACACATCGAAGCGGCGGGCATTCACAGCGGCGATTCAACATCAATTTTGCCACCAATAAGCGTTCCTTCATCGGTGATTAAAACGATGAAAAAATATACGCGCATGCTTGCCAAAGCCTTGAAAGTCATCGGATTGATGAATGTGCAGTTTGCTGTGCAAGGCAAGAAAGTGTATGTGTTGGAAGTCAATCCGCGTGCATCGCGCACTGTGCCGTTTGTGTGCAAAGCCACAGGCATGCCGCTGGTCAAAGTTGCATGCCGTTTGATGCTTGGCGAAAAACTCTCAAAACTCAAATCAACTTACAACCTGAACGATTGCGATGATTTAAAACTCAAACACATTGCAATTAAAGAGCCAGTATTTCCGTTTGCGAAGTTTTTGAAGTCGGGCGTTTATCTCGGTCCTGAAATGCGTTCAACAGGCGAAGTGATGAGTTTTGCAAATACTTTCGGCGAAGCCTTTGCCAAAGCGGCGTTAGCGGCAGGCAGTAAATTGCCAACCAGCGGCACTGTCTTCGTTAGCGTTAATGACAGCGATAAAAATTTACATACCGTTGAAATCATCAAACGTTTTTACGATATGGGCTTTGACCTGATTGGCACAGGCGGCACGGCGAAGTTCTTGCAGGAACACGGCGTTGAGTGCAAGCCAGTTTTCAAAGTGGGCGAAGGACGACCAAACATTTTTGATGTGATTATGCTTGGCAAAGTGCAGTTTGTCATCAATACGCCGCTTGGTGAAAAGTCGCGCTTCGATGAGCAAGCGATTGGAACAGCATCAGTGCTTTCGGGGGTCTCTTGGGCTACCACGATTGAAGGTGCAGAAGCGGCAGTTGCAGGCATTGAACAACTGCGCAAATCCGATTTCGGCGTCAAATCGCTTCAAGAGTATTTGAACTACAAACCTAAAAAACGCAAATAATGAGTAATGAGGAATGAGAAATGAAGAAATAGATACTAGACTTACTACATTCAAAATCATTTCAAAAAGGTAATTTGAAATACTTGAAGACACTTTCAAAGACAGGTGGCTTCATAGGCAAGCATTTACACGCACCTGCGCAACCGAGCGTTACTCGTGTGCAAGGCGTGGGGAACTCACCCTGTCAAAATGCGGCGTTCTTCTCCTTTCGTAAGGTGAGAGACGTTTTGGCGAAGTCAAAACAGGGAGAGGTCGTGGGTAAGGCTTTTGCAGTCAAGGTTGCCAATATCAAGCCTATAATGATGTAGTAAGTCTATTACTCATTACTCACTATTCATTATTCACTATTCATTATCGACGTGTCTCCGTTTAGAAAATTTCTGTTTCTCTTCTCCGTTCTTGCGACGCTCTTGTGTGTTGCAATGGTCTTTCCGCCGAAAGGCATTGCCATCACTGAATCCTTTACGCTTTATTTTCCAACGGTTGAAGAAATTTTTTTGCCGAAAGCACGCAAGCATAATATCGTAGCAGAAAAAATGATTCAAACCTTGACGCGCGATACGGTTGAAGCCATTGCCACACCTGTTGTTGATGATAAAATTGAATTTGTGATTGATAGCACCGATGCCACACGCTTGCATTATCCCAACAACAACAAAGCCGTTTTGTATCCCTTGTTTGAACTGCTCGACAGCGTGAAGCACCACGGCGGCTTGATTCGCATTTTGCATTACGGCGATTCGCAAATTGAAGAAGACCGAATGACAGGCGTAATTCGTGCGCGATTGCAACAAGAGTTTGGAGGCTCTGGTCCAGGCTTGATGTGTCCTGTGCCTGTGGCTGTGCCAATGTCAATGCAACATTGGTGGTCAGATAACTTTGAGCGATACGTTGTGTTTGGAAATTATTGGGACCAAGCCGACCACAATCGCTATGGAGTGATGTGTGCATTTAGCAAGTATGAGGGAAACTCGGCATCGCTTTCGTTCAAAGAAAGTCGATTGTCGTTTGAAGTCAGTCGCCGTGTTGAGCGCGTCAAGATTCTGTATGGCTATGGCGAAAGTTTGGCAGAAGTCACGCTCATAGCCGACGGCGTGCCGCAAGGCATGAGATTGCTACGTGCAGGACCCGGCTTGCACAGTGTTACCTGGACGCTTGATTCCAGCGCAAAAGAACTTAAACTGCAATTTTCAGGCAAAAGCCCTGAAATCTACGCCGTTGCCCTTGATGCCAAAACAGGTGTTTGTGTCGATAATATCCCTATTCGTGGCTCATCAGGATTGGACTTCACGAAGGTTGATTCTGCGTTGCTTGCCGAGTGCATTCGCGAGCTGAATGTGCGTGCTGTGATTTTGCAATTCGGCGGCAATGTTGTGCCTGTTATCAGAAGTCAGAAAGATTTAGATTGGTATCGCCAAACCTTTGCAAAGCAACTATCCATTTTCAAAAGTCTTGGGCTTCATATCATTATGATTGGCTTAGCAGATATGTCGACCAGTGAGCGTGGCGAGATGGTCAGTTATCCTGCCGTTGCGCAAATTCGTGATGTGACCAAAGAAGAAGTGCATAAGGTCGGCGGCGTCTTTTGGGATATGTATGAAGCCATGGGCGGCGAAAACTCTATGCCTGAATTTGTCAATGCTACACCGCCACTTGCGATTGATGACTACATTCACTTTAATCGAGATGGAGCGGCAAAAATGGCACGTCTTTTTGTCAAATCGCTCATGAAAGATTACAACGAATACAAAATGCGAATGGAACTCAAAGCCTTGCTTTCAAATGCCTCAACGAAATAAATCCCACAGTTTCCTCTGCGCCCTATCGTTGCTCATACTTCTTCATGCCTTGTTTGCTTGTGCGCAAGAACGCAAGTTGCCGAAGATGAACACTGATTCACTTCAAATCGTGGATTCGCTTGCTATCCTCGATTCGCTCATCTCGATTGACTCCCTGACGATTGAATCATCATCGGCAAAGATTGATTCTATTTATCCCTTCATTCGTTACAGCGAAAACAAACTGCAATTTTATGGCAACGATTTTGAGAAGAGCGGCTACGCACATTTTTTCAGAGGAATGGAAGAATTGAGACAAGGGAAAAAACGCAAACTGAAAATTTTGCACATTGGCGGTTCGCATATTCAAGCCGATGTGTGGTCAGGCGAAACACGAAAGTTGCTCCGAGAATGGTCGGGGCATGAAGGCGAGCGTGGGTTTATCTTTCCGCAAAAATTGGCACGAAGCAATGGGTCGCCGAATTTTCTTGTTAGTTACACAGGCTGGTGGTCGTATCACAAAAACATTTTGCCGAGAGTGAATTATCCGATTGGACTTGCAGGCGTGGCGGCGGCAACGCACGACAGTTTAGCACACTTGTTAATTACACTTGTTGGAGAAACGCACGCTGAATTTCCTTATCCGCAGTATCACTTCACACGCGCCAAAATTTTTCACAACGCCGATAGCACTGGTTTTGAATTAGAACTTGATACTGCGATTGCCTACAAGAAAACTCGAAGCGCAGGCTGGGGTTACACAGAGTTTGTATTTGAACAGCCACAAACGCGCTTGCCACTGAAAATCTACAAATCTGCACCCAATCAAGTGCAGTTCGTGTTATTCGGCATTAGTTTAGAGAACGATGCGCCGGGATTTAGTTACACGGCAGTCGGAATCAACGGCGCAACAGTCAACGCCTTTCTGCACTGCTCACTGTTAGAACTACATCTGAAAACCCTTCAGCCTGATTTAGTCATCTTTTCGCTTGGCGTGAATGATGCGCGCCATGAGCCGTTTAATGTTCAGGCTTACGAAAAAAATTATGACAACCTTGTGCGCATTGTAAAGTCGGCATCACCTCATGCGGCGATTCTATTCACCACAAACAGCGACAATCTCAAGCGGCGTTGGAAGAAGAACAACAACACGCTTATTGCTCGCGATGCACTCATTCGACTTGCTAAACGCCACAATGCGGCAGTGTGGGATTTGTTCAACATCATGGGCGGATTAGGTTCGTTCAAGCAGTGGCACAACGCCAAACTCGCCAAAAAAGACCGCGTCCACTTCAACCGTCAAGGCTATCGCTTGATTGGCAAATTGATGTTTGATGCGATTATCGATGGCTATGAAACCCGTTTCAACACGCGCACTGCAAAACATTAGGTCGGCATGGAGTTCCTATCTCAAATTGATGTGGTTGCTGTGCTACGAGAGACTTTTGTTTATTCGCCGAAAGCACCACTGATTTTCACACGCCTTTACTTTTGGGGCTTTTTGCTGGTTGTGCTTCTTTTTTACGGAAGCGTTCATCACCGCCCTGCACTTCGTAATGCTTATCTCTTTTTTGCAAGTTTCTTTTTCTACTACAAAACTGCTGGCTTGTTCTGCTTGATGTTGCTGGTCATGACTTATTTCAGTTACCTAATTGCATTGTTGATGGACGCACGGCGGCAAAAGCATAGATGGGTAAATACGCTTTTACTTTCTTTGGGGGTCTTGCTCAACTTGTTTGTGCTGGCGTATTTCAAGTATGCGTATTTCTTTACCGAGAACTACAATGCTTTGATGCACACGAATCATCAAGTCTTCAATTACTTTGCTTACTGGACAAATAGTTTTTTTGGCACACACCTTGATGTTGATAAAATCATTCTGCCGATTGGATTGTCGTTTTACACATTTCAGAAAATCGGCTATTTGATTGATGTGAAGCGTGGCGATGTCAGACCTATCATCAGTTTTTTCGATTTCAGTTTCTTCGTGTTCTTTTTTCCACAACTCGTTGCAGGTCCGATTCTTCGTGCGGCACAATTTCTGCCGCAACTCTATCGCCCGCTTCCACATACGAATCGCGATTTTGGCACTGCGGTCTTTTGGATTCTCAAAGGCTTAATTAAAAAGATGTTTATTGCTGATTACATCGCTATTAATTACTTGGATAGAGTCTTTGCGAATCCTTGGGCATATACAGGCTTTGAAAATCTGGTGGCGTGCTACGGCTACTCGCTTCAAGTGTATTGCGACTTTTCAGGCTACACGGATATTGCGATTGGCGTCTCGCTTTTGTTTGGATTTGAACTGCCTGCAAACTTTAACGAACCGCACAAAGCCCAAAGCCCTGCCGAGTTCTGGCGGCGGTGGCATATTTCGCTTTCAAATTGGCTTCGCGATTATCTCTACATTCCGCTCGGAGGCAATCGACACGGCGAGTTTCGAACCAATCTTAATTTGATGACAACTATGTTGCTTGGAGGCTTTTGGCATGGGGCAAGTTGGAACTTCGTGATTTGGGGCGGCTTGAACGGATTAGGATTGCTTTTCTATCGCTATTGGCGACGCATCAGTCCGATTAAAGACAATCACACCTTGCCCGTCGTGATTCTTTCCGTTGCGCTCACATTCACCTTTATCAGTTTCACGCGCATTTTCTTTCGCTCACCTACCTTTGAACACGCACTTGGTATGATTGAAAAAATTGCAAGCGGAATCAACTTTGGTCTTGTGCCGAACATTGTGTCGGGCTATGCACTTCCGTTCAGTGTGATGCTCTTTGGCTTCTTTGTGCAGTGGATGCCGACACAGTGGAAAGAGAACGCAAAAGAGTTTTTTATCTCAATGCCTGTACCTGTCAAGGTTGCAGTTTGTTCGCTTGTTGTCTTTATTGTCTACCAAGCCGTTTCAGCAGATTTTCAGCCGTTCATTTATTTTCAGTTCTAATCCCACCCTCATTGATTTCGTTCAACGGCAAAGGAAACTTTACGCTTAATCTTGATGAATCATTTGAAATTCAGGAATTGCGACTTCAAACGGCTCTCCATAAATCATAAAAATGTTCTTATCATTGAAATAGCCTTCGGGTTCAGATTCGTAAGTGAATGTGCCATAGTAAAATCCGTGCGCACTGCCGTAGCGTGAAAGCATCACCATGTAACTGCGATAGGTAAATTTTTCACCGGGCTTCAAGATGGGAAATTCGCCAACCACGCCTGCGCCTTCAACGATTCTATCTTTCATATCGCCATCTTTGATTATCCACTTGCGCGAATGAATTTGAATCGTATAAGGCGAGGGATTATGAATTGAAATGGTATAGGCGTAAGCATATTTGTATGGTGGCTCAACATGCTCCGGCGCAATTTCCACAAGCCTATCAAGCTCAACACGACAAATCTCTGTCATCTGAATTTTTGAAATGAATTAAATTACGGCACTGAATATATCTCAATCTTTAAGTAAATTTCAACATCAAGTCAAAAACCGTTCTTGAATGAAAATTGCACTTGTTACTGATTCTTCTTGTGATTTACCCCAAGACATTCTTTATCAATACAATATCCGCGAAGTGCCGTTCAAGGTCATTATTGATAACATAGTTCACTACGACAATCACATTGACCTTGACCGAGAATCTTTTTACAGCGAAACGTTCAAAAGTCGCCGCTCAATCAAGATTGAAGAGCCAAGTGTTGATGATTTTATTCAAGTCTACAAAAAACTTGCGACCAGCTACGACATTGTGCTTTCGATTCATCAATCTGCCTTGCACAGCAACACCATAAAGAATGCGCGTGCAGCCGCCATTCAAGGTGCAGAAGTCTATCGTAAACTTCGCACTCAAAAAAACATCTCTACGCAGTTTCAAATTCGTGTCTTAGATTCTAAAAGCACTTCGATTGGATTAGGGCTTTTAGTGCTTCGCGCCGCTGAACTTCTTTACGACGAAATCAATTTCACCAAGTTCGCCAACGAATTGGAGTCGCTTGCTGATAAAATTTTCTTCTACCTTGTTCCTTCCGATTTGTCTTACTTGCGAAATGCAAAGGGCATCACCAAAGTCTCACCGCTTGAAACAGGTCTTGCTTCGACTCTTGACCAAAAAATGATTTTCATGTTCAACAAAAACGACACGACAAAGCTTGATAAACTCAAAGGCTTTGACAATGCCTTAAAAGAAATGGGAACTCTTGCTCTCAAACGCTTGCAAGAGACCCAATCATATGACAAAGTTGGGATTGTTTTTGCAGGACAACGCGCCGAGATAGAAGCACTTGCGCCGCTCACTTCGTTTCGTTTAGAACTGGCTTCAAGCGGATTGGGGTCAGTGGTTTCAACTCTATGCCCTGCGGTTGGATTTTATGCTGGACCCAGAGCAGTTGGCATTGCCTTTATCAACGGCGACATTAGCGTTATGCAACTTATCGGGCGATAATCTCTTGCATCAATCTATATCACTGGTCAGAATCATTCGCAACACGCGACCATTGTTCGTGTCGGAAATGTAGAGATAGGGACGCAAGAAACACACTCCTCTTGGATTGTTCAGCCTATCTGGATTAGAAGCATCAATCCCAAACTCGCTGAACGAGACAATCACATTGCGGCGGTCAGGCGCATTTGGCGGTGGCGGCACGCCTTCAACACCTTGCGATGTGAATTGGTAAAATTTGTTCTGCTCTGAATCCACAATGAAAATGAAGTTGCCTGCAACGCTAATATCGGCGGGGCGCGTGAAGCGATTTGGCTCGCCAATAAAGCGCGTGCCGACTGCCGTATTTTGATTGAGGAGCGATTCATCAGGCGCAAACACATCGCCTGCCGCTGACTGCACAAACCGAATCCGATGCACTTTAAGCGGTTGCGTGGGCACAACAGTCGTAAAAAGAAAATCAAATGAACGATTCACATCAGGCGACTGCGGCGGCACAGCAAGCGTGGTGATGCTTGAAACCGAATCCGCAAAACCATACCCATTCCCATTGACACGCAACGGCACTGCGCCCGGCTCACGAAGCGCAGGGTTCGGACTATTCACATCAAAGCCGCGCGGAAAAAGCAATATCGCATTGCTTGAAACGGCAGGATTATCAGAGCGAATCGCCCCTGTGCGCGAAACGATGAACGAATTATCAAAAAACGTCGCAATGCCTGTATATCGCACATTTGCATTGGCTTGCGCAATCGAAGGCGTAGGGTGGCGATAGACACTTTGTGGCA